>Ga0209542_10007664_pt1 | contig 20444 bp, 24 predicted proteins | sample RifCSPhighO2_01_FD_184028 | JGI IMG/M metagenome (GOLD analysis project Ga0209542, IMG submission 184028) | Soil microbial communities from Rifle, Colorado - Rifle CSP2_plank highO2_0.1 (SPAdes) (version 2) | ecosystem: Environmental > Terrestrial > Deep subsurface > Rock core/Sediment ...
CTTCGGATCATCCAAGAATTCCGAAACGAATATCTCGTCCACGATAATATCGATACTGTGTTTGAAATGTTTTTTGAGCTCTACCCGAGATCGTAGCGATTTCTCCTCACCATCGATGACGGCTTTCTCGTAGCCCTTGTTGAGCATGTCATAGAGAAGCTGGTAATATTCGCCCTTTCTTCCGACGATCACAGGAGACGATATTTGGATCTTTGCAGCCGACACCCCCTTCGTAAGCTTCGATGATTGAGATACGTTCTCAATCATTTTACCTTTCGTGTGTTTTCGTGCGCTCTCTACAACACCAAGCACCGTCTCGAGAATTTCCTCGTTCGAGAGCTTTCGTACTTCCCTGCCGCACGTCGGACAGTGCGGGTGCCCGATACGCGCATAGAGTACGCGCAGGTAGTCGTATATCTCGGTGATGGTCGCCACCGTCGAGCGTGGATTGTTGGAGCGACTCTTTTGGTCGATGGAAATAGCGGGAGAAAGTCCGGATATCTCGTCCACGTCGGGCTTCTGCATTTGCCGTAAGAATTGGCGGGCGTATGCCGAAAGAGACTCGACATACTTGCGCTGTCCTTCCGCAAAGATCGTATCGAACGCAAGCGACGACTTTCCGCTCCCCGAAAGTCCCGTAAATACCACCATTTTGTTGCGCGGCAACTCAACGCTCACGTTCTTGAGGTTGTGTGTTCTTGCCCCCTTTACGACTATTTTCTCTTTTATTTCTTCTTTTCCCATATAGGAATCCACCCCTGATTTGCGACAGGGGGTAGGCGTAGGCGAGTATATCACGCGACGGGAATTCCTCCGAAATCAGTTTTGCGGACTTCTTTGTAGAGTTTGTTGGGCACGAGGATGGGTTTGTCGTCGCGTTCGATGACGTAGTAGGCGAAGCCGCGCATTTTCTTGACCATTTCGTAGTCGGCATGTACCGGCATCGAAGCCGAATCACTTGCGCCCGCCACGGGGCTGTTATCGGCTGTCACAAACCAGGTCTCCCCAATGTTGATTGCGAGGTGGCCGACATGCGGAGGCATGTAAACCGAATCACCTGCCGAAACCTGGATCGCCTTGAACTCCTCCACTCGATCCATCTGCGGTGCGCCATTTTCGACGACAAGTCTCTGCTGCAAGATGATACCTTCACCTGCGAGTATCCAATACGTCTCGTCCATCGCATCCACGTGGTAGTGCCCGTACGTTTTGATGTATTCACCTCCTATCGTGCCGCTCTCCCAAACGGTAATATTCCGCTTTTCGCTCCCACCCCGGATCATGTAGTAGTGGATAGCTGGCCCCGGCGCATCCGGACTCATCAATACCTCCCTCATCTTCTCGTGCGTTCGCGCGGCGTAAGGTTCGAACACCATACTGATACCAAGAGCCTAGCACGCTCAACAGCTGGTGTGAATATTATGTGCCACAATGGCGGGATGGAAGAAGCCGAACGGTTAACGCCGGCGGAGCAATTCAAAAAAACTCGAGAACAAGCGCTCCGCGAGATCCGCACGCATGGGCCGTCTGAGTATGCGGAAGAGCCGGCGAAACATCTCGATACCGCGATCGCGGCGCTTGAGAACGCGATAGATCAACAAGCGTCAGTAATCGAATCCAGGAAGCTTTTGCATAAAATGGGGGTTACCCGCCAGACAATGGATGAGCTCACGCGCCTCTGGTATCTCATCCGTCAACGAGGGAGGGGCACGTCGCATTGATCAGAGGACCACAGCTTCTTCATCTAATTCGATGCTGAATTCTGTCCGCACCGCGTCTTTGATCTTCCGGGCAAGCTCTTTCACCTGTGCGGCAGTCGCCTTGCCGTCATTTTTGAGATAATTCGGGTGCTGCTCGCTTGCCACCGCGTCGCCTACGCGTGCACCCTTGAGTCCTACTTTCTCGATAAGCCAGCCGGCAGGCACGCGACCTTCACGTGCTTTTACTCCTCTTTCCTTCTCAAACATCTCCTGTATTTCCTTAGGTACGACAGGGTTCACGAAGAACGAACCCGCCGCCTGCACGTTCTGGATATGGCGCTTCTCTCGCTCTTTGATAGTTTCATCGATGAGTCGTTCACTAGCTTTCGGGTCTACTTTCTCTAATTTCAACCATACGCGAATAATTATCCATTCCGGATGAAGTTTGAAATGGCTCATGCGATACGAGAATTCACATTGAAAGTTGCCGAACTCTCGTATCTCTCCCGTTTCTGTATGGAGAACATGGATCTTGATGACGAAATCCTTTATTTCTGGACCAAATGCGCCAGCGTTCCCACGCACCGCCCCACCGAGCGTGCCGGGAATACCGGCTAATTTTTCCCACCCACTCATTCCTTGTTCCGATGCGCCACGGATAAGCGTCAGTAGGTTACATCCGGCGTCGGCTGACAGGAGGCCATCATTGAAGGACCAGCTTCCTTCCACAATGTGGATGACGAGCGCATCGATCCCTTCATCCGGCACAAGTACATTGCTTTTACCTGCGAGAACGACGAAGCGTATGTTTTTTTCTTTTGCCCACTGAAGTGCCCCACGTATCTCTTCCTCCGTTCTCACATCCACGAAATACCGCGCCGACCCTCCTATTTTGAAGGTCGTCAGCGGTGCAAGCGGCACATTCTCTTTGATATCCATAGTTACTTCTTCCTTTCGGACTTCTCGAGCGTTAGGATCTCATCCCTTAGTATAGCCGCTGTCTCGAAGTCGAGCCTGTCAGCGGCATCGTGCATCTGGCGGCGCTTTTCCTTGACGAGCTTCTGCACGTCACCCCCCGCCGCATTACTGTCCATTCTCGCAAGCTCGCTAACGGCACGCTTGCGGGAGCGTTCGATGTCCCCAATGATGTCGTGGATGCGTTTTTCGATGGTCTTCGGAGTGATTTTGTGTTTTTTGTTATACGCGAGTTGTATCGTGCGACGACGGTTCGTTTCCCCTATCGCACGCTCCATCGAGCCGGTCGAAACATCTGCGTAGAGAATGACGCGTCCGCGCACGTTGCGTGCGGCGCGGCCGATAGTTTGGATGAGCGAAGTTTGGCTGCGCAAGAAACCTTCCTTGTCGGCATCCAAAATACCGACAAATTCCACCTCGGGCAGGTCCAGGCCTTCGCGAAGAAGGTTCACCCCCACGAGGACATCAAACTTCCCCTTTCTGAAATCCGTAAGTATTTCGATCCGCTCTATCGTCGCAACATCACTGTGCACATAGCGCGCCTTGATCCCGCGCTCCACAAGAAATTGCGTGAGGTCTTCTGCCATTCTTTTCGTAAGCACTGTCACCATCGAACGCCCATCTCGTTTCGTAACAATTTCCGCTTCAGCAATAAAGTCCTTTACTTGTCCCAGATATCCGTCACGAGAGACTATCGGGCGGATGATGATCTCGGGGTCTATGAGCCCGGTCGGACGAATGACCTGTTCCACCGGCTTTCCACTCCGCTCCAATTCGTACTGCCCCGGCGTCGCCGAGGTGTAAATGGTTTGCCCGGTGCGTTTCTTGAATTCTTCGAATTTGAGCGGGCGATTGTCGACGGCACTTGGTAAACGGAATCCATGTTCGACAAGCGTATTTTTTCGCGCGCGATCGCCTGCATACATGCCGCCTATTTGCGGTACAGTCACGTGCGATTCGTCGATGACCGTGAGAAAACCTTCCTTCCCGCCGCAACTTTTGAAATAGTCGAGGAGTGTGTACGGAGGCTCCCCGGGCTGGCGCCTGTCGAAATGGCGTGAATAGTTCTCGATACCGCTGCAAAATCCGAATTCTCGTATCATTGCCACGTCCTGCCGTGTGCGACGTTTGAGACGCTCCGCCTCGAGGATCTTACCCGCAGCATCAAGCGCCTTCAGTCGTTCTGCGAGCTCCAGCTCGATATCCGCCAGTGCGGCGTCCTGAACGCCCTTCGGTGTAACATACTGTCGCGCCGGAAAGATGAATACGGCTTCGTGTTTCGCGCCCAAAGCTCGCGTCGTCGCATCTATTTCTTCGATCTTCGCTATTTTGCCGCCGGAGAGGTCGAGGCGGTAGATCACCCGTTCGCTCGCAGGCATCAATTCCACTCTGCTCCCGAGTGCCCGAAAGGTGCCGGGTGAAAGGTCGCCACTGGTGCGCTCGAAGTATATGGAAATGAGCTTGCGCGTGAGTGTTGCGCGTGTCATCGGCTCTCCCTTCTCGAGTTTGAGATTTACCTTCATATACTCCTCCGGACTTCCCAATCCATATATGCAAGAGACCGTTGCGACAACGATGACGTCTTTGCGCGTCAAAAGCGCCTGGGTCGCCGCGTGCCGCAAGCGCTCGATGTCTTCGTTTATCTGCGCTTCTTTCTCGATATAGGTATCGGTGATGGGCACGTATGCTTCCGGCTGGTAAAAATCGTAGTACGAGACGAAATATTGCACGGCCGCATCAGGAAAGAACTCTCGATACTCTGCCGCAAGTTGTGCCGCCAGCGTCTTATTGTGCGCGATAACGAGCGTTGGCTTTTGCCATTTTTGGATGACATTCGCGACCGTGAAAGTTTTTCCCGAACCAGTAACACCCAAAAGCGTCTGATCGCGTATCTTTTCTTTGAGGCCGTCCACAAGTGCCTCTATCGCCTGCGGCTGGTCTCCGGCGGGTTTGTATGAGGATGCAAGCTTGAATTTGTTCACAGTCCACTACTGTATCAAAATTACTCGCATAAAAAAATGAGCCGGTCTCCCTGGCGATCGGAGACTCGGCTCACGGCATTCTCCTGACATTTGGGGTTTCTTCCCCGGCATCTGCATGATGCAGGGGTACGCAAAACAACCCGCGCTATGCCTTATTTCGTTGATTATTCAAGAACCAGCACGCATATGTTCTTCTGGCCGCGACGCAGGAGCGCGATGCCATTGTGAAAATCTTCACTGGAAAACTCGCGCTTTTGGTCCTTGATAGACGCGTCGTTCAGACTCACTGCGCCATCCTCCAAGAACTGTCGAGCTTGTCGCTTCGAGCTTGCGAGTTTTGCATTCACGAGAACATCTAAGATTGATGCACCAGCTTTTACCTCGCACGAAGGCGCCGCGGCTTTTAAGGTCACGACTGCGGCAGAATCGAGATCTTTCAAGGCGCTTTCGCCAAAGAGTACTTGCGAAACCTGCTCGGCTCTCATTCCTTCCTCCTCACCATGCGCAAGCTTCGTGACTTCTCGCGCCAAGGTCTTTTGCGCGTGATGTTCTTTTGGATCTCGCTTATGGAGTTCTTTTACTGCTGCTATTTCCATGTCGGAGAGCAACGTCATTTTCATGAGAAGCTCTTCGACGGACGTGTCGGGTACATTGAGCCAGAATTGGTAGAACTGGAAAGGCGAGGTTTTCTCGGCATCGAGCCACACGGTGGCACCGCCCTCGCTCTTGCCAAACTTCTTGCCGGTCGTTTTGTCCACGAGAAGCGGCCACGAGAGCGCATACGCCTTATCGCCGGTCTTGCGGCGGATGAGATCGACACCCGAAATGATGTTCCCCCACTGGTCGGAACCGCCGACTTGCAGCGTGCAGTCGTATTTTTTATGCAAATGGAGATAGTCGTAGGCCTGCAAGAGCATGTATGAAAATTCGGTGTATGAGATGCTCGCGTCGCGGGTCTCGAGCCGTGGCCGCACCGTGTCGCGCTTTACCATTTCGTTGACGGTAAAGTGTTTCCCGATATCACGCAAAAATTCCATCATGTTGAGACTCCGCAGCCAGTCTGCGTTGTTGACCATTTCAAAATCTACGCCACCGAAAAGCTGCTTGAATTGCTTCTTGAGCGCTTCAGCGTTGCGGTCGATGGTCTCATCATCCAGGAGGTTGCGCTCCGCACTTTTCCCACCCGGATCTCCTATCATCCCCGTTCCACCGCCGACAATGACGATGAGCTTGTGCCCATCTTCGACGAATCTGCGCAGTACGAGGATGCCCTGCAGCTGACCCACGTGCATCGAGTCGGCCGTGGGGTCTACACCGAGATAAAAGGTGCGTTTGGGACCGTCGGTAATTTCTTCAAGCTTTTCGGAAGAATGCTGGTACACATAGCCGCGTTCTTTCAGTATTTCCGACAATTTCGCCATAGCGAAACTATAACAGAAAAAAGGGCGGCCGAAGACCGCCCAATTCGGGATGCAGTACTCCCGAGTGCCCAGAGAACTCTTGCAAACTGACGCCGAGGCTTTTTTCTTGTGGAGTGGAGCCCTTAGTCGTTCAGTATATTCGCTGGGAGGTTCCTGCACACGAAATAGTATCAAATAGGCCTTAATCACCAAACTTTCCCCTTTCTCGCTTTTGAACCTCATGCTCATCCATACCGAAATGATGCGCGTACTCGTGCCAAATGGTCTCTGCAACTACTTGCGCTATTTCCATGCCATCCTCCTCCGCAGCATCTTCGATCGGCTGTTGATACAGCGTTATGGTATCCGGCATGGTCATGCCTACACCGTACAAATCGCCGCGTTCTGAGAGAGGAATGCCTTTGTAAAGTCCGAGTAGCGTTTCGTCATCTGACAATCCTTGCAAACGCCTGTCTTCCTCCGACGGCTCATCCTCCACAAGAAGCGCGACGTTCTTTATTCTTTGGCGCACCCATTGCGGCAACCGCTCAAAACCCTCTCCGACAAGTTTCTCAAAATCTTCTCGGTTCATTTGCGAACTATATCAAAAAGAAAGAAGCGGGCGCATCACTGCGGCCGCTTCCAAAGTCTGGAGAAAACGGTACCTGCCTCCGTTTTTCCCTTTGGGAGGTGGGGTTTTTATCCTGTCCTCAGGCAAACAACAGTTTGCGGAGGCAATTACCCCTTTAGGGAGCGTTTAAGCTCCGACCTTGCCAGAAGGCTTTTTGGCGAGCATTTCACTGAAAAGCTCTCGAAGTATCGGGTCGACGACTTCTTTGAGGTCATCTGGATGGACACCCATTTTCTGCGCTGAGGATGCGAGGTCGCGATAGTACTCGTTGCTATTGCCGATGCGTACACCCTGGCGGCGCAGCAATTCTTTGACTAACTTGCGCAAAAGCAGAATCTCACCGAAGAGATCAGCGACGAATCGCCAGCCCTTGGGTGTTAGCTCTTGCTCAAAAACATAATCAAGCGCCGCGTGGCCTGAGCCCCCCGACGCTTGGTGCATGACGACCGAGTCCTCATTGACCGACACAATCCCACCGAGCGGCCATTTGCGCTCTTGGCGCGATACCGGTTGTCTATTCACTTCCGCCTCCTTTCAACGAATCGTACCGAAGTCAGTACGCCTGTTACCATACCACTTTATTTGCATAAATGTCAATCTCTCCTGTCACACCCCTATTCCTTACTGTTTAACAAGTTCCGCAAAACGCTTCCGCACCTTCTCGATCTTCGGCTCGATGACGAGCTGGCAGTAGGGAGCAGAGGTGTTGGTCTTGAAATAATTCTGATGGTACGACTCGGCCACGTAGAACGTGGCAAGCGGGATAACCTCGGTGACGACGCGACTTCCGTCGCGCAACGACTCATCCACCTCTTTTATCGCTTTCTCCGCCGCCGCTTTCTCCTCGTCCGTCCTGTAGAAAATGACCGAGCGATACTGCTCGCCCACGTCAGCGCCCTGCCTATTCGGCGTCGTTGGGTCGTGTGAACCGAAGAAAACTGTGAGCAGGTCTTCGTAGCTGATGACAGATGGGTTGTACGTCACGCGAATACATTCCGCATGACCGGTCGAGCCACTTGAAACCGCTTCGTATGACGGATTATCCATTTTGCCTCCCGCATAACCAGATTCCACCTTCTCAACGCCTTTCAGCATCTGAAACACCGCCTCCGTACACCAGAAACAGCCCCCTCCAAAAACCGCGGTCTTCATTCCTGCAGTGTATCAAAATTACAGCCGCGGCAAGGTAAATCCTCGCCGCGGCTCCGATGCTCACCAGATAATTCCGCGCAACCGCGCGGGAAGCCCGAACTTCCACCAGAGACGCGACCATTCGCGCCAGGTGAGATTTCTACTCATACAATCACCTCCCTTCTGGCTTGATTAGACACTAACTGTTCCTGGGGCGCAATAATGGGAAAAGTTGCGCTTCGTGGGCGGGTTTGTTCTCGAGAAAAGCAAAGAGGCGTTCGGAGACGCCGAAGCCGAAAGCGGGAGGCATGCCGTACTCCATCGCGCGCACGTAGTCGAGATCGAGCCGTTGCGCTTCCTCATCGCCCGCTTCGCGTAGTTTCTGCTGCTCCTCAAAACGAGTGCGCTGGTCGAGAGGATCATTGAGCTCGCTAAAACCTTTACCCATCTCGGTACCCGCGAGTATGACTTGCAGTCGTTCGACCGTTTCCGGATTCTTTTCAGTACGCTTCGCAAGTGGCTCGAGATAGACGGGTACACCGACGAGGAATGCAGGGCCAGATATTTTCTTGCGTGCTTTTTTCCACAGGTAGTCAGCAGCACGTTCTTTGTTCGCAATGTCAACTGCTCCCGCTTTCGATGCAGTATGCGTCAGGTCTTTTTCTGACGCCGTTGTAGGATTCACGCCAAACTCCCGTTCCACAATTTCGCTAAAGTCAATAATCTTCCAGTCCTCCGCGAGGTCGACAGTATGTTCTCCTATTTCGAAGGTGTACTTACCATACACTTCTTTCGCAACACGCCGATAGAGCTCTTTGACGAATTCCATGCCTTTTTGCATGTCGCTGTACGCTTCATACGATTCGACAAAAGTAAAATCCTGGAGATGTTCGCGCGATTGGCCTTCGTTGCGAAATACACGGCCTATCTCGAACACCTTCGGGAGTCCCGCAACCAAAAGACGCTTGTGCCAGAGTTCGAGCGAGATACGTAGGTATACGTCGATATTGAGTGCGTTGTGATGCGTGATGAAAGGACGCGCGTCCGCACCACCAGGCATATTCTCTAGGGTTGGCGATTCAACCTCGAGAAATGCTCGTGATAGATAGAATTCACGGATCACCTGCCAGAATTTTGCACGTCTTTCGAACATCGTGCGCACTTCTTCGTTCAAAAGAATGTCGAGATATCGCTGCCGCAGCACAAGTTCTTCATCTTTGAGTCCGTACCATTCATCGGGGATCGGAAGGAGTGATTTTGCGAGCATTTTCCATCGATGCACTTTGAGCGACTGTTGGCCACGCTTCGTTTTGAACGCCTCACCCGTAAACTCCACAAAGTCAGCCGTATCTACAGCCTTCTCAAAAAGCTCGACATTCGCGCCGCTATCCGCTTGGAGCACTACCTGGGTCCGAGCGATACCACCTGTGGTGAGCGATTTATCCTGAGCTTTGTCGAAGGAAGTCGAACCATCAAAAATGTCGGCAAACATAATGCCGCCTTGCCCCCGCAGTGACATCACGCGACCGGCAAGCGTCGCAGTATTTCCCTCTTTAAAGTCTTTCAAGAAATCGGCAACGGATGTATCCCGCGCAGAACGTGCGGGATACGGCTCCATGCCGGCGTCTTTCAGTATCTGGAGTTTTTTCAGCCGCTCCGCGCGAATATCAGCTTCACTCATGAGAGAAATAGTATCACGGCTTCTTCACACAATTCACGTACGTCACTGCCCCACTTTCCTCAACAGACGCGCCACGATCGTTGACCTGAAAAACGAAGCTCTCATCGGTATTCGCAAAACGCACACCCGAAGCTGACAGTGTTTGCGGCAAGGTCAACGCCCTCCCGTCGGAGAGCGCGAGCCGCACGCTACTCGCGAGAAGTTCGGCCTTGAGCGATCTTTTGTCATCACACTCAAAAAGCGTCCCCGTATAGTCCGCGAGAGGGTCGATGAGTATCGTTTCTTCGGTCGTCGTGGCTCTGTTCAAACCGAAGATGTCAGGAACGGTAATGGTTATACCGGGCCCATAGAGCAGGTATGCCACAAGCCCGACGATGGCGAAAAAAGCCCCGATCAAAGCCACACCGATCATCCCGTGCCACATCGTAAGCCACATGCACGGCATCTTATCATCCGGATGGCGCAACGCTACGTCCGGGTTTCGCTTTCTTAGGCGGACTGCTAGGATACCTTCTGTGTCCCCAATTTTTGCTTCGATCCTCGCCGCTCTCTGCGTCATGCTCGTCTCTCTTTCGGGCATCATTTTCGCGTCACAGACACTTGGCGCATGGATGCGCTCTCGGCTCACGTATCTGGCGACTTTCTCCGCAGGGGTTCTCTCCGTCCTCGCATATCACCTTATCGAAGAGTCATTTCGCGAGAGCCCGACGGAAGTCCTCGCCGCAGGTTCGATACTCGCCGGCATCATCGTCATGGAACTCATCCATCACCTTCTTCCTGACCAACACCACCACCATGAGATCCCTGCCGAACACACGCACACGCGGATAGACGGACGAAAAGTTCTTGTGAGCGACGCCGTACACAACGTGACCGATGGATTTATCATCGTTCCCGCTTTTTTGGTCGATTGGACGATAGGGGTGGCAGCGACCATCGGAATACTTTTTCACGAACTCGTGCAGGAGGTCTCGGAATTCTTCGTGTTGACGCAAGCAGGATACGAAAGACGTCGAGTGTTGACACTTAATTTTATAAGTGCGTCGACCATCTTTATCGGCGTCGCGCTCGCACTTCTCCTCGCGTCCTTTGAAACCGCCCTTTCGCTACTTGCTGGATTCGCCGCGGGCGGCTTTCTCTCGGTCGTCGTCCGCGACCTCCTTCCGCATGCACTCGAATCCGCAAGAACGACCGGAAAATGGCTACCGCACGCAATCGCAGGCATCGTTGGTGCAAGCATAATGTTCGGCGTTATAACGGTGGTTCCGCACGAGGAACGTGGGAATGACGCGTATGCCACCTCGGCCGCGGTATATACTATGGCGTATGGCTCTGGAGAAGAAATTGCATAATATCCGCTACGCTCTGAACGGAATTCGGATCGCATGGCAAGAGGAATTCAGCTTCAAGGTCCAGATCTTTGCGACCATTCTTGTTTTACTGCTCGGATGGTTCTTCAAAATCTCAACGACCGAGTGGTTAGTCATTGTTCTCTTGGTTGGTCTCGTGCTTTCGGCAGAGGCGTTTAATACCGCTCTTGAGGAATTGTGTGACAAATTCAAGTCCGACCCCGATCCACATATCGCGAAGATCAAAGATCTCGCCGCCGGAGCTGTACTCATCGCTTCTCTCGCAGCGCTGGTCGTTGGAGTGATCATCTTTATTCCGAAAACGTTAGCTCTCTTATGATGAGCTTCGACACGAATCTTTTGGAGACACTATACGCTTCTCGCGACCAAAATCTGACACCAATCTTCATCGCCATCACGCAAATGGGGAGTACGCTCATGGTAGGCGGACTTTCACTCGCACTCGGCCTGTACCTGCTCACTCGTCAAAAACTATCGTATTTCGCCGGGTTATGCATAAGTATCCTTGGTACTGCCGGCCTCGTGTATGGCTTAAAAGAGCTCGTAGGACGAGCTCGTCCCGGTATGTTTTATCAAGCATACCTTGAGACGGGCTTCTCTTTCCCGAGCGGGCACGCGGCGTTTTCGCTCGCCCTATACGGCTTTATCGCGTACCTTTTGTGGAAACATTCATCTCGCTACCGTTTTCTGCTGGCAGCTATCTTTATCATATTCATTGTCCTGGTCGGATTTAGTAGATTATATCTGGGCGTGCACTTCGCAAGCGATGTCATCGGCGGCTATGCGATCGGCGCACTGTGTCTCGCATTGGGTATCCTTGCTTCCGAAAAACTCAACCGGTATTCAATATGGTCTTGAGAATTGCCATGCGTACAATGAGGCCATACCCCACCTGCCTGAAGTAAACAGCGTGCGGTGAATCGTCTACATCTTCCGATATCTCGCCTACGCGCGGTAGCGGATGGATGATGATGGCGCCTTTTTTCATCGCATCGGCCGTTGCGCGGCTGATAACATAGCGTCCTATCAGTTTATCGATGTCGATGTCACCCTTTATCCATTCCTTCGCGATACGCGTCTGGTAGAGTACATCGGCTTCTTTTACCGCTTCACCCATTTCTTCGGTCTCTTCAAACTCGATATTATGTCCCCTGAGATAATTCTTTACGTCGTCTTCCATCCGCAATTCTGGTGTTGATATGAAAGTAATTCGTATGTCCTTGTACTTTCCCAATAAATAGGAAAGAGAACGTGTTGAACGGTAGTATTTGAGGTTACCTACGAACGCGATGTGTATACCTTCCTCACGCCCCAACTCACGCTGGATGGTATACAGGTCGAGAAGTGCTTGCGTAGGATGCTGACCTAGGTTGCCATCGCCAGCGTTGATGATAGGGATCGGCGAGACCATCGTCGCGCGGGCAGCAGCACCTACGTCCCCGTGCCGCATGACGATGACATCGGCATAGTGGCTGATAACCTTGATGGAGTCTTCCAAGGACTCACCCTTCGATTGCGAAGAGGAATCGCCGCTTTCCATCGTTATTACGTCACCCCCAAGGCGAATCATCGCGGATTCGAATGAGAGTCGCGTACGTGTCGAAGGTTCATAGAAAAGCGAAGCGAGTATCTTGCCCTGCAGCGACTCGTCTCGCTTGCCCTCAAGGGAGGACGCGAGCCTGAACAGTTTCTGGATAGATTCTCTATCGAACTGCTGGGTCTCGATGAGATGTTGCATTACCAAACAGTATACCCCGTGAGATGGATAACTCGAGGGATTCGTTTTGGATAACCCAGCGATAGAGGACTGGAGAAAGGAGTGTTGCAAAAACGGTGGTACCAAGCACATGTATGAGCGTAAAAGGTACTTGGCCGACGAGCGCGACCATGAGCGATTGGTGACCAAAAACGGGACCGATGAGCATCGTTATCGCGTCGTAGACCACCGTGGCGGGGATGCCGAACGTGAGGAAATTCTTCACACTTGCCGCGCGATTCCTGAAAAAATAGTACGAGCCGACGCCGAGGCTTCCGTAGCAGATGGCTGTCACCCACGTCCAGCTTCCCCACCCGCTCGTCACCGCATCATAGAGCACAATGCCTAAGAATCCGAAAAGAAAGCTGCCCGCGAGCCCAAAACGCTTGGAAAAGGGCATAACAGTCGCCAGCATGGGCTCGAAATTGGGCGGGCGGAAGGGGATGAGACGGAAGAGGAATACGGCCGTCCAGCCGATGAGGAATTTCAGCGTGCCCGTAGGAATCGAGACTTTCATGGGATTTGGAGTATACCACCGCCGCACGCAGCGAGCCTGTGGACAGCGCTATCCTAGGTGCGTGTGGTCGTTCCAGACCCTAAGTACCCACCCTTTGTGCCGCTTACCGTCGATCCTCGCAAAGACCTGATCACGGTACTCGACCCTCGTGATGCCGGTGTTGTCCATCCAAACTGCGGGAGCCATTTTGTTGAACTCCGCTGCCGTGAGTGTCTCTCCAAGCGAGACAAGTGCGATGAGCATGTGCAAAAAGAAGCCGTGCGAAACAACCAAAATATGCTCTTCCGGGCGCTCCAGGAGGTAAACGAGGGCCTGTTGGACCCGCGCCTTGAGATCCCCAAAATTCTCACCCGAGCCGACACGAAGGCCGTCACGGAAAAAGCTTTGCATCCACTCGCCCTCCATCGCCTGCGAGTCTGGATCTGATCGCTGCCTTCCCATAAGTTCCTTCGGCAGTTTTCGCTCGGTAAAAAGTCCGTTGATCATGACTTCCTTGCCGATTTCTTGTGCAATGTACCCCGCTGTTTGTCTTGCACGCATCGCGCTACTCGCAACAAGTGCATCGACGGAGAGATTCTTACATCGCGCAGCGATAAATCGCGCTTGCTCCTTTCCTATATCCGTCAGTTCGCTCGTTTCGCCTTGATACGTGGGAAAGCCGGCATTGGCTGTGCTTTCACCGTGCCGCACGAAGTAGATTGTTTTCATGCGTCGAGGCGGTGGCGGATACGCTCGATGATGCTCGTGGTCGAATTCACCTTTTCGATGGGGAGTATTTTCAGTGTGATGCCAAGTTGTTCCAACTCTTTTTCGTACGCACGCCATTTCGGGCTGGAGGTTACGAGCACATCAGGCTTGAGCTCCCGCGCGATTGCAAGCCGCGGGGGTTCCGATTCTTTTGGTTCTGGGGCCACGAGCACGTAATCAACGTAGCGAACGGCGTCCATGATGGCTGCACGAACATCTTCGTTCTGTATCGGCCTCCCCGGTTCCTTGTAGCTCTTTATCTCCGCGTCGCTTTTGACTGCAATGACCACGATATCACCGAGTTTTCGCAGATCGCACAGATAGTCGATATGTCCCTGATGCAAAATGTCGAACGCTCCGCCGCCTAGCACGATTTTTTGCCCTTTGTGTTTCTCTCGAAGATTCGAGAGGTCGGCACGTGTGACGATCATTGAACAAATTAAAGCACAAATTTGCCGTCTTTGTAGATTATCTTTTTGGAGCCGTTCTTGAGGTGTGCCGTAACGGTGCGGTCGGTGGTAGAGACCACGTCCGTGTGCACGGAGGAGTCGTTGAATCCGAGGCGTTTCGCCTCTCTGTCGGTAAGCTTCGAGACGTCGCCCGCATAAGTGTCGCGGTAGCTCATCCCGAGTGCTATATGTGAGTTGCCGTATGGTCCGCCCATATTCTCGTCGAAAAGCGTTTCCGCCATGAATTTCGTGATGCGCGAGTGGCGCTTGTCGGTGAGCGAATATTCACCAATCTTATCCGCGCCTTTGGTCGCTATCATTTCTTTCAGCAATTTCTCGTTTGTCTTTGCTTTCGATTTGACGACCCGACCGTTCTTGAACCAGAGCTCAATGCCGGTGATCTTGTTGCTGTAGCGATACAAAGGTTGATTAACACGTATCCAACCGTTTGTGCCTCGCCAATCCGGCGAGGTGAATATCTCGAAGCTTGGGATGTTCCTTCCACTCCCGGCATGCCAGGCGCGTTTACGCCCAAGCGTGTACCAGATATCCATATCTGGGCCTTTGGCATGGATCTTGTCTATCTTGGGCGAGAGTTTGTTGAGACGCGAGCGATATTTCTCGATGTCTCGATAGACGGCTTTCCATTTCGCGATCGGGTTTTTCTGGTCCAAAAAGCACGCTTTGATTATTTGGTCCCAGTAGGCTTTTTCGGAAAGACCTGCTTCACGCGCCATGGCCTTTGTGCCATACAGTGCTATCGTCCAAGTAAATTTCCCTTTCCATTCCTTTTGGTGGCGCCAGTCCATAAAGGGCTTCAGTGCAACGCCCCGTGCCATGATCCTTTTCGGCTCGATGCCTTTCAGCGCATGCGGATCTTTCTCCGCGAGAAGAAAGACCGAATGGTCCATCTCCTCTACCAATCCTTTTAGGTACTTCCTGGGGAAAAAGTCTATCTGGTGCGGTTTTGCGTGCTCGTAGAAATAACGAGAGACGCTGATGTTGCGACGCTTGTCGCCTTTCTCGTCATCGGGCCCATAGTGTGAGAGTACGTGTCCGCCGGCATCTACAACGGCATTGCAAACTGCGATATAGAGAGGTTTGCACGACTCCGACGCTGACACCCGTACCACGTCGCCTTTTTTAATCCCCTTTCCGCCACCGAGCGCGAAATTGACGAGTACATCCGCATACTTTTTGAGAATGGTCTCACTTGGAATATATGACATTGGGACATGCTATAGGTGTGCACCTCGTTTGTCCAGACAGTTGGCGTAAGGAATCGGATAAAAACCACTATCTCTTCGCCGCATCGCGCCCAAGCATGGGCAGGCTGAATGAGATCTGTGTTCCCCGTCCTTCCTTCGAGTGGATGACGATCTCGGCGTTATGAGCATGCAAAACATTCTTCGCGACAAAAAGGCCCAAGCCCGACCCGGCCGGTCGCATCTTCTTGGCATTCGCGCCTCGGTACAGCTTCGTGAAGAGGAGTGGGAGTTCTTGGGAAGGAATGCCGATCCCCGTATCGGCAACCGATATCTCGAGATTGTTCCCTTGGGGGACCGCCGAAATAGTTACCGTGCCTCCATTCGGTGTATAGTCGATCGCGTTCGAAAGCAAGTTCGCTACCACCATCTTCAAACCATCTTCATCAGCTTTCAGTTTGAACGATTCGGACCCATGCTCAAAGGTGAGTGCGATGTTCTTACTCTCGGCAAGCTGCTTAAAGCGCGCGAGCACGTTCTCGATGAGCGCTATTGGCTCGATCTCGGTGAACACGTAGCCGAACTTACCCTCCTCTATCCGTGCTGCCTCGATAATAGCTTGCACGACTGTTTTGATCCGTAAGAGTGCGTTTTCGACTTCTGGTGGAAGCTTCGTATTTTCGAGGGACCATAGGAATGCCGTGAGGGGCGTGCGTAGTTGGTGCTCAATAAGGGTCATGGTGTCTTCTTTCTGCGACAGGAGCATCTTGATCCGTTTTTCAGCGTTCCAAAAATGAGAGATCGCGGCTCCAAGCGCGCGTGCCAATTGTCCTAATTCGTCTGAAAGTTGAAACGGTACCGTCGACACTTTCTCAAATGAGCTGACCCTGGCACTCTCAAACCACTGCAGAAGCTTTCGCAGCGGCCGAATGTATATGAATTCGACAACTCCGTACAATGAAAACGCGTACAGCAGAAAAAGTACGAATACCACATGAACGTTCTCAAACAGTCGAAATGAGGAAAATAGGTCGAGCAGGTATAGAGTGATGAGCGGTAGGGCGAAGGCAATACCGAGCACGATGAATTTGGCACGTAGCGGAAAACTTGTGCGATACGAGTGAACGGTCTCCGACTTTTCGGGTGGAGCGTCTACGCGCGTCCCCACATCACCCTGGACCATAGCTCCCATTGTACCAAGCCGAGCGTGGCCTTACGGGAGGACCTGAAGCTTTGGGTTAATACCGGATCTCCTTTGCCCGCTCGAGAATATCGATCGGATATACGCCATTGAAACAGGAGGTGGAGAATTGGTCGGCAGCAAGGCCCGTCGCCGCTATCATACCCTCGTACGAAAGAAAGCGCAGCGAGGTCGCGCCTAGGTACTTCTCTATCTCTTCGACCGACTTCGTAGCCGCAATGAGCTCGCTTTGGCGCGGTGTATCGATACCGTAGAAGTCGGGGAATTTTACTGGGGGCGAAGCGACAAGGAAATGCACTTCCTTGGCTCCGGCCTCGAAAAGCATCTTTACTATCTGGCGTGAGGTCGTACCTCGAACAATAGAATCATCAAAAACGACAATGCGCTTCCCTCGTAAAACTTCGGGAAGCGCGGTGAGCTTGGCTCTCACCCCCTGCTCCCGCACATGCTGCTCGGGCGTGATGAAGGTGCGGTGGATGTAGCGATTTTTCGTCAACCCCATTTCGAAAGGAATGCTGAGTGCGTGCGCATAGCCGATCGCCGAAGCAATCGCCGTTTCCGGAACGGGAATAACGACGTCGGCTTTTACGGGATATTCCTTGGCAAGCTGCACGCCGAATTGTTTTCGCACCTCGTAAACTGACTTACCCAAAAGTTCGCTATCGGGCCGTGCGAAGTATACAAACTCGAAAATATCAAGCTTCGGATCGGCCTTGGCGATCTGTGCACTCCTGATGCCCTTTTCGTCGATAACGACCATCTCTCCTGCCCCTATCTCGCGTACGAATTCCGCTCCGATGGGAGCGAACGCGCACGTTTCGGAGGCAATGACATGACCGCCGTTGAGACTCGCGAGGGCGAGCGGGCGTATGCCGCAGCGATCGCGCACGGCGATCAATGAATCGCGCGACATGATGAGAAGCGAGAATGCGCCGGTGAGCAGCGGGTAGACATCCCTTATGGCGGCCTCGAGTGTCAGTCCATCACGCATGTGCGCCGCAATAGCCTCAACAATCATGCGTGAGTCGGAGAATTCGGCAGTATCGACGTTCTTGGAGCGCAAGAATTCTTCGAGGAGATTGGTGGTCGGCAGATTGCCATTGTGCGCGAGTGCTATCGCACCGTCTTGCGGCGGCGAAGAAAGCGAGACCGAATCATTCAGGCTCGGATGCGCGTCCTCGTAGGCGATCTTCGTGAGCGAGTGGTCGCCCGCGGCGATCATCGGCTGCGCGTGCTTCACGTGCGTACCACCGGCCGTCGAGTAGCGATTGTGTCCTACCGCGATATGGCCTTTGAGGCTCTCGATGAGTTGGTCGTTGAAGACCTGTGAGACAAGCCCCATACCCTTGTGGAGCGTGATGACCTGCCCGTCGGCGGTCGCGATGCCGGAAGATTCCTGACCACGATGCTGGAGGGCAAAGAGGCCGAAGAAGGAGAGCCGCGCGACATCAAGACCTTTTCCGTAGACCCCGAAGACCGCGCATTTCTCTCCGAGAGTTATCATGCCGTATGATACTCCCTCTTCCGCTTCGATTCAACCTTCCTATGACTTGTTCTTGAGACGTGCGCGCAGGGTGTCGAGCCCGAGATTGCCGGGAGCACCCAAACTCTTTTTCGAGGCGATGTTCTTCGCGAGGTCAACGTCGCCCGCATCCATTTCGGCGGCTTTTTTGTACGCATCGCGGAAGGCCATCCCCTCTTTCTGCACCAACTCATTCGCGATGTCAGCGGTAAAGATACCCTTGTTGAGCTTCGCTCGGATGCTTTCCGGCTTCGGGGTAAGTCCTCCGAGGACGATGGCCGCGACCTCGATGCTGTCCTCGACGATATGCGTGCTCTCCATCAAAGGCTTTTTGGTGAGCTGGCCCTCACGGTTGTAGCCCGAGACAAGATTTCTCATCACGTCTTTCACAATAAACTGATTGCCCATGACGACACTCACATTTCCACGCATGATCTCACAGACATCGAGATTCTTCTTGTGCGGCATGATGCTCGATGTCTGTGTCAGCGATTCGTCTACGGAGAAATAATCGAATTCTTGCGAAACGAACAGAACGATGTCATTCGCAAACCTCCCGAGCGAGAGCATTACTTGTGCCATTGCTTCGAGGTAGGCGCTTTCGTACTTTCCGCGCGAATTTTGCACGTAGAGCGAGTTCAGTTGAGGGGCTGCGAACCCAAGCTCTTTCGTCGTAAACTCCCTGTCGATCGGTATGGATGTACCGAAGCCAGCTGCCGTGCCGAGGGGATTCTTATCGATGTATTTCCGAACTGCCGCCAAAAGATCCGCGTCGTCCAAGAGACTCTCGGCATACGCGGCAAAATAGTGACCCACGGTCGAGAGCATTGCTTGCTGGAGGTGCGAATATCCGGACATCGGCACATCCTTCTGCTTTTCGGCAGCGTCAACGAAATCCGAGGCAAGTGCTCTCGCGCTCGTTTCGATCGCCCTAAGGTGGTGCTTCATGTACAAGCGCATGGCAACTGCGATTTGATCGTTCCTGCTCCGCCCCGTATGTATCTTCTTCCCCACCTCGCCCGCCTTTTCGACAAGGTAGTTCTCGATGACTGTGTGGCAATCCTCGTCTTCGGGCGTAATCTTAATCTTCCCAGCCTTGAGGTCCTTTTCAAGCGAATCAAGGCTATTCTGTATCTGCCTCAACTCATCCGCTGTAAGAATCTCGATTTTCGCCAATCCCTTCGCGTGCGCGCGGGACGCCTCGATATCGAAAGGCATAACTTCCATGTCAAAAATTGCCGTTGAGCCCGCCGTGTATTTCTCCACGACTGGATTCATCTTCGTATCAGTTTTTTTCCAAAGTCTTGTCATAAGACGTTAAGTATAACCGAATTTACGCTGCCATTTTTTGCGTCCTGTTCTGACGACGTTTTATCGCATCGTCCAGAAGTTTGGGCAGGAAGTTCGCATCCCACTTACTTTTCATTTGTTCTTCAAATGCACTCAATTCCTCAGGTGAGTACTCTTCTTGCAGCAGGTCGAAATCTTTTTGATTCCCGCACGCTTTTTGCAACACCGAATATTCGGATTTTTGTTTCCTTCTTTCGAATTTATTGCGTTTTTCTAGTGGCATATTTTTTACTTGGGTTCTCGCGTCCGCTTTAGATGGGTGCAGGAGTGTGCGTACGAACGCGTAGCTCACTCCTGCGATTTTTCGGGCAGATCCTTCCAGATGGCTTTCAGCGCCATCTCGAGGAACTCCGGATTGTTTTCCGCGAAACCCTCGAGGGTTGTCATTTGCTCGGGGGTGCAGATGCGGAAAAGCTGCTCGAGTTCCGGCTGCCGATTCTGCAGCGCATGCCGCAGCATCGGATAGGTGTTGTATCTGAAGAGCGCATTCATTCGCGCCTCCTATTATCTGTCCCGTAGACCGAGAACGTAAAAGAACAGAGCCCCGTCATTGCGGGGCTCTTGGTTCCGGCGCGATTGGTTTTTAGGAGAGCGCACGGACACACGAGTCCCGCAACGAGCGAAGACCTCGGACGTGTCGAGGCGTGTAATTCATTATGTATTTGTTTGTTTGCATACCTGCACCTTCATGAAATCAAGAATTGAATTCTTTGTCAACACCTTGTACGCGTCCAGTACATATTGCACTCCACAGCTGATAAGTTGCGCACATAGTACTGCAAGGGAGCGAGCATGCCCAGCGACTGGTGAGGACGTTCGGTGTTGTA
>Ga0209542_10007666_pt1 | contig 20441 bp, 23 predicted proteins | sample RifCSPhighO2_01_FD_184028 | JGI IMG/M metagenome (GOLD analysis project Ga0209542, IMG submission 184028) | Soil microbial communities from Rifle, Colorado - Rifle CSP2_plank highO2_0.1 (SPAdes) (version 2) | ecosystem: Environmental > Terrestrial > Deep subsurface > Rock core/Sediment ...
ACTAGCCTGACTGCGTGCATGCGCACCTTTGGCAGATGCGGATTTGTTGTGTATGACATATGCGAGCCATTTTACGCTCGAAGTGTTGCCAAGGTCCTGAGACTTTACGCGGGGTTGACAAAATTATAGAACAGTGTAGTATCTGGAGCAGATTCGGCGAGACGCCTCTATCGCTGACCAGAGATGAAGTGTCTGATATAGGCCGGAAACCTGTGTCAGACGGAGCCGGAAACTCCCATCGTCTGAATCATCGAGGCAAGGAGGTTCGTCATGTTCGTTTCCAATTGCGGTCTCAAGTGGTCGTACTCACTCCGAGTAGGCTGGCGTAAAGCCGGCAACACCGACCCGCTAGTCCAGAACTCCTGCAAGCTCTGGCGATTCGTGGCGATGGCCATGATCATCGTCGCTTGGGCCATCTACCCGGAGAGCCCTATTGTCACCGGCACGTTCAGGCAGGGTCTGTCTGGGGTTCTCGTTGCTTGCGGTCTCGCTTCGGGGATATTGGCAATGGCTTTTGCGAGCAGACCATGCCCGAAGATCCCGTCCATCAGAGGTTTCGCCGATGGGATCGATGAGATTTGGCGGGTTCTCACCAAGGGCGATATGGAAATCCGTGAGCGTCACTGGAGGGCTCACAAGGCCCAGTACATCTGGAATTTGATGGTATGGGCTGGAGCATGGAATGATGTCAAGGATATTGCTTGGGGTCGCCTACTCTTTCTCGCCGAAAGGGTGAAAGAGCTTCAAGGTTGTGGCGACGACGAAGTGTCTGTCGGTGCCGTGAGAAAGTCGCTCAAGGAGACATACAACATCTTCAGAGCATTCGATCTTGTCCCTGCGGTCGGGTACGACCCGTTCTTCCGCGGGGACCAGCCACCGAAAAACTAACGAGCGCGTAGCACCCCACGGGGTGGGCGTGGGCTCACTTCGTGGGGCATCCCGGCAAGTTGTCGCGGATGCTCTTTTGTTTTATGCTAGACATATCGGATATTGCCTAGTTGGTCTTGACAGTGGGTCTGGAACTGATACACTTTAGACACTAGGCCTTAGGGCTCCGAGATGCCACTCAGAAATGAGTGGCATCGACCGTTATCTTAGGCTCTGCATAACAGCGTCGACGACCTTGTTAAATTGCTTAGTATCTAAGCGACAGAGCTTACGAGAAAGTCGTTTTGTACTGATTGTTTTAATTTGCGAAAGAATTACTGAACCTGTCCTGTTGCTGTAGTTTATGGATACATGGTGAGAATCATCCCTCGGCTGGCTTGTAAGTGGTGCCACGCGAAGCATGTTTGGGTTAAACACGTTTAGCACGAGGACAGGTCTCTCAAATAGTTCGTTTTTACCGTCCTCTTCTGACCCAATGTTTATTCCGATTGAACTCCACCAAATCTCACGTTTATTACAGAAGATAGTGGATTCCTTGTTGTGAATTTCTTTCTTAACCTTATTCCACGAGTCAAAGTCTTTATTGTGGACCTTTTGCATTCTCAATATTGTACCACCTTGCCGGGTGGATTGTGATATACTTTTGGTATGGATGAGGACGTTCTTGCAAATGCGGGAGGCTCGGCAAGCATAGGTACGGGGGCGGCACCGGCGGTTCCCTTGCGTGAGCTTAATGGCAAAAAGATTTCGCCAGAGATTTTGAAATATGTGCCTCAAGAGTCGGCTGATTACTATCGTTTTGTGCCCGTAGGTATTAAGGATTCCGCTCTCGAGATTGGCATGGTAGACCCCGAGAACACCGAAGCGCGTAACGCGGTCTCTTTTATAGCCGACAAGCTCGGCATGCCTTTCAGGATTTACCAGATTAGTGGTGATGATTTCCACGCCATCCTCGACGACTATAAGAATTTAACCAGCGAAGTCTCAAAGGTTTTGGGTGAGTTCGATGCTGACCTTGCGGGCGACGAACGTCTGACTGACGCCATTTCAAAAAAGTTGGGAGACGAGAATCAGGACATTGCGCTCATCGAGGATGCGCCAGTGACCAAGATTGTGGCGGTTATCATTCGCCACGCTATCGATGGTAACGCAAGTGACATCCACATTGAGCCGATAGGTGACAGGGTGCGCGTCCGTTTTCGAGTAGATGGGGCCCTTTACACAAGTTTGTTCTTGCCGGCTAACGTCTATGACGCGGTGGTGGCCCGTATTAAGATTATCTCCAGTCTCAAACTAGATGAAAAACGTAAACCTCAAGATGGCCGTTTCAGTGCCCCGCTTGATGGCCGCAAGGTTGACTTCCGTGTCTCCACAATGCCGTCCTACTACGGCGAAAAGATTGCTATCCGCATCCTCGATTCGGAGAAGGGGGTAAAGAGTCTTGCTGATCTTGCGCTCTCCGACGACCACCGTCAAATGATAAAAAACGCTCTTGCTCGTCCCTACGGTCTCATCCTTATCACTGGTCCCACTGGCTCAGGAAAATCGACAACTCTATACGCGATGCTAAATGAGCTTGATCGTGAGAAATATAATGTCGTTTCCCTTGAAGATCCCGTTGAGTTCTCGGTCACCGGAGTAAATCAGTCACAGGTACGGCCAGAAATTGGTTACACTTTCGCCGACGGTTTGCGCTCTATCCTTCGCCAAGACCCGGATATGATAATGGTGGGTGAGATTCGTGACAAAGAGACGGCCGAACTTGCGGTACAGGCAGCACTTACCGGCCACCTTGTCTTCTCCACCTTACACACCAATAACGCTATTGGCGTGGTGCCCCGCCTTGTTGATATGGGTATTGATCCTTATCTTATCGCTCCGACGCTCACTTTGGCTATTGCTCAACGACTGGTAAGGCAGCTATGTCCTGATGGCAAGGAGCCCGAGACGATAGAGGGGGGTATCAAGGTGATTATTGATAAAGAATTTGAGGATCTGCCTAAAACATTTCGTGATAAGGTCCAAACCTCCACTCAAGTTTTCCACGCTAAACCATCTCCTTTGTGCCCGGGCGGTACTCGTGGCCGTATGGCCGTTTTTGAGATGTTCGAGATTGACCGCGAGATGGAGGCGCTCATCCTCAAAAATCCCACCGAACTAGCAATCTATAAATTGGCTAGAGAAAAGGGTATGTTGAGCATGAAGGAGGACGCGCTAATCAAATGTTTCAACGGGCTTATCCCCTTTGAAGAAGCAAGCGGGTTGTGACATTTGCTATAATAAAGCCATGACAAACAACGTACAGCCTAAGGTATTCATAGTCGAGGATGACCGTTTCCTCCTTGACATGTACGTTATCAAGTTTAACGAGCGCGGGTTTTCGGTTGAAACGGCTTTTGGGGGCCAAGAGGCACTTGATCAATTTGCTAAGGATGAAGTCAAACCGGATGTGGTGCTACTTGATCTTGTTATGCCCGAGGTGGGCGGTTTTGAAGTGTTGGAACAAGTAAAGCAAAAAAAGCTTTTGCCGGATTCACTCATTATCATACTTTCAAATCTGGGGCAGAAGGAGGACATAGACAGGGGGCTCGCCCTCGGAGCTGACGGCTACATTGTTAAAGCTTCGGCCACCCCTACTGAAGTAGTAAACAGAGTGCTTTCAATTATGGAACAGAAGAGTAAGTCTAAGAAGAGATAGGACTCTAATGGCATACAAAGAACAACTGGGGAAATTAGTCGAGGCAGTAAACGCCCAAGGTGCATCTGACCTGCATTTGTCGGTCGGTCACCGTCCGACTGTTCGCGTTTCAGGAGCGCTTGTCCCGCTAGTTAATTTTCCCGAACTTATCGCGGAAGACACGAAAGGTCTAGTGTCCGAACTTCTTACGCCAGAGAACAAGGCCCTCTTCTTTAGTAATAAAGACTTGGACTTTTCGTACATGACAAATGACGGCTTGCGTTTTCGCGGTAACGCTTTCTACCAACAGAGTTGCATTGGTGTCGCCTTGCGTTTGATTACTGCCAAGATTCGCGACTTTAAGGAACTTAACCTACCTTCGATATTGGAGGAGATCACTCACCGCAAGCAGGGTTTCTTCCTTGTTGTAGGGCCAGTAGGCCAGGGTAAGTCAACTACGCTTGCTGCTATGGTCAATATGATAAACCAAGAACGGGCAGAGCATATCATCACGATTGAGGACCCTGTGGAGTATCTGTACCCACCTGGTAAATCGATTGTTGACCAACGTGAAGTGCGTTTTGATACAGCAGATTTCGCTACGGCTATGAAGTCACTTTTCCGTGAGGATGTGAACGTGGCCATGATTGGAGAGATGCGTACGCCCGAGACTATCTCCACTGCGGTCACCGCGGCCGAGACTGGCCACTTAATCTTTTCCACTTTGCACACCAACAACGCCGCTCAAACCATTGACCGCATCATCGACTCATTTCCCGCCGGTCAACAGGCGCAAATCCGCATACAACTGGCTAGTTCGCTCATTGGCATTTTCTCCCAACGCCTTGTTCCACGTATCTCGGGTGGTCAGATACCAGCTTACGAACTTCTGCTCAATAATTCAGCCGTGTCCAACCTTATCCGTGAAGGCCGAACTCATGAGATAAACATGGTCCTCGAGACCGGCAGTGAAGCGGGGATGATAGATATGAATCATTCTATAGCCACGCTAGTGCGCAACGGTGACATCAATGCCGAAGATGCCTACCGCTACACCCTCGACCCCGAAGGTCTCCAACGTCTACTCTAATGCTGTTTAATTACAAGGTTATCGATAAGGCGGGTGGGGAGAAGGATGGCAGTATCGATGCCTCGAGTATCGATGGGGCCATTGCCAACTTACAAAAGCAAGACTTGGTGATTGTCGAGATTAAGCCGGCCATCTCTAGCGCGCCGGCAACGAAGCGGTTCAAGTCTCTCTTTGGTCGGGTCAAGATGAAGGATATTGTCATCCTATCCCAGCAACTCTCCACGCTGATTGGTGCCAATGTCCCAATTCTCACTACCTTTCGTCTGGTGGCGAGTGAAACAGAGAGTCCAAACCTTGGGGCCAAGCTTACCGAGGTGGTTGATGATATCCAAGGCGGGACCGCTATATCTGCGGCGCTTGCCAAGCACCCGGATGTCTTCTCGGCTTTTTATGTCAGTCTTGTGCGAGCCTCTGAAGAGTCGGGTAAACTGCCCGAGACGTTCAAGTTTTTGGCTGAATATCTCGAGCGTACATACAGGCTAGTGAGCAAGGCCAAGAACGCCTTGGTCTACCCGATATTTGTTGTTGCGGTCTTTGGATTGGTTATGATATTGATGCTCGTTATCGTCATTCCCCAGTTAACTGGCATTTTGCTTGAGTCCGGACAGAGTATACCCTTATTCACGCGCGCAATCATTGGCGTAAGCGATTTCTTTGTACATTACGGTATATTACTGCTCTTCCTGCTAATTGTGCTTGGCATTATCGTCTGGCAGTATTCGCGCACAGTGGCCGGGAAGTATGGTATTGACCGTTTTAAACTTTCACTGCCATATCTGGGGGGGCTTTATCGCAAGATGTTTCTTGCCCGCGTAGCCGATAACCTAAATATGATGCTCGAAAGTGGCATCCCTGTTATACGCTCGATAGAGGTGACTGCCGATGTGGTGGGGAATGAGGTGTATCGTAAGATAATGCTTGATGTCAGCGACACGGTCAAGGGTGGCGGGTCACTGTCTGAGGCTTTTGCATCACACAAGGAATTTCCTAGCATTATGGCCCAGATGGCTCGTATCGGAGAAGAGACGGGTAAGCTTGATTATGTGCTGAAGACTCTTAGCCGTTTCTATACACAGGAAGTGGAGGGCACCATTGATCTATTGGTTGGCCTCATTGAGCCAGTTCTTATCGTTGTGCTAGGCCTTGGTGTGGCAATATTGCTGGCGGGTATTCTTATGCCCATATACAGTCTTACTGGTGCTATATAATTATCCACAGCCCTCCAGTGTTTAAGCCGTTTCTTGGTATATAATGCTTTCATAACATTATTAGCAATTATTAACATTAGTAATTTACAAATGAAGAAATATAGTAAAGGTTTTACCCTTATCGAGCTCTTGGTGGTTATCGCCATCATCGGCATTCTCTCGTCAGTCGTGCTCGCGTCCCTCAACACAGCCCGTGTCAAGGCTCGTGACGCCCGCCGCATCTCGGATATCAACAGCCTCCAATTGGCTCTTGAGCTCTATAGCAACGATAACAGCGGAAAGTACCCATTGGCCAGTGCCACCTGTAGTGCTACTGTCTTCTATGGCCTTGAAGTTCTTACGTCAGGTACCGCCCCGTACATTAGCAAGATCCCTCTGGACCCTACCCTTCCCGCCAACAGCAACTGCTATAGTTACGCTTCAGGTGTCGGTACGGCTGCAAATACCGACTACCACATAGGGACACTTCTCGAAAATTTGGGAGGCGTGCCTGCTAACGACGTTAACTGTGTATCTCTAACAACAGGACTTGCTTGTTTCCCAGCGGCCATGGTTAACGGCTTTACTGGTGTGACATCGAAGCTCTACGACCTAAGGAACTAAGTTAAGCCAAAGCGCTTTACAAAAGGGCTCTGCTCATCTCGAGCGAGCCTTTTTTGTTTGTGTGCAATTGCCCGCAAGCCTACAACATCGACGCTTTTTATGTGTATAATACTTACAAATGAAGAAATATAGTAAAGGTTTCACCCTAATCGAGCTCTTGGTGGTTATCGCCATCATCGGCATCCTCTCGTCAGTTGGTCCTAGCCTCGCTCAGCACAGGCCGCAAAAAGGCTCGTGATGCCCGTCGTATCTCTGATGTCAAGAGTCTCAAACTAGCCCTAGAGATGTATGCTAATGATTTTGGTAAGTACCCAGCAGCCAGTGCCACTTGTAACACGACTGTGTTCTACGGTCTTCAGGCTCTTGTCACAGGCAAATACATAAAAAAGATCCCACTAGACCCAACGGCTGTTTCCCCAAACAACTGTTACCGTTATGCCAGTCTCAACTCAACCGTGTTCCACCTAGCTACCGACCTTGAGAACGCATCAAGCAAGCCTACTAACGATATGAACTGCTCGTCGGTTGTACCACTTGTGTGTTTTACTGGCGCCCTCACCAACGGTTTCAACGGTTCTTCGACCGCAGCTCGTTACGACGTGAGGAACTAAGCGTGCTATAATTATTTGGTGAGTTTGTACGCGATATTCTTTGTTCTTGGCTTGGTGGTGGGCAGTTTCCTTAATGTTGTTGTTCTGCGCTTAAACACCGGGCGCTCTATTGTTCGCGGTCGTTCCCAATGTTTCTCGTGCGGTAAGACACTTGCCTGGCACGAGCTCATGCCTCTCGTAAGCTTCGTTGCTCAGTACGGTCGATGCAGATCTTGTAGCGCGCGCATCTCATGGCAATATCCAGCGGTGGAACTTATCACTGGTATTCTTTTCATCCTCGTTGCCTGGCGTTTCGAGTACGCTTATACTGGTCTGCTCATCGTGTTGCCGCTTGCTCTTGTGTCAATCCTTGTTGCTATCACAGTATACGACCTGCGTCACAAGATTATACCTGACGCGCTTGTCTACCCATTCATAGTTTTAACGTTGATATTTCACTACGCTTTCTTCGGTGGTATCCACATCCTCTCGCCGGACTTTCTCGCTGGGCCGGCACTTTTTGGTTTCTTCGCTTTGCTTTGGTTAGTGTCAGGGGGTAAATGGATGGGTTTTGGCGATGCTAAGCTTGTTTTGGGTTTGGGCTGGCTCCTTGGGGCGCAAGCGAGTGTGAGTGCTATGCTTCTTGCTTTTTGGAGCGGTGCGATTGTTGGGTTGGTTTTGTTGTACTTTAAGCGCCAATCTCTTACAATGAAGAGTGAGATTCCCTTCGCACCGTTCCTGATTTTGGGTTCTCTTGTGGCACTGTTCTTTAATCTCTCATTCTTTTGAAAAAAAATAACAAAAAATTTACCATTTACCATTTACCATTTACCATTAAGTCTGGGTTTACTGTCATCGAACTTATAGTTACCACCGGCATTATTGTTGTAATACTAGGAGTAGTGTTTACGGGCTACCCGCAGTTTAAGGCCCGTTCGGCGCTTTCCGCATTAGCTCGCAGCGTCGGTCTCTTGGTGCGCGAGGCGCAGGTCTATGGGCTGGCTGTCAAAGAGTTCCCAGTTCAGGCCGATAAATTTCCACCTTATGGAGTACACGTAAGCATAGATAATCTGCGTGAAATTATTCTGTTTGGCGATCTTGAGACGGGTGAACGAAATGGGATTTATGATGTTGGCGAGGGTTGTGGTACTGTTGGGACAGAGTGCATGAGACGCTTTACCTTGGCCGGGCCCGAGTATATCGACAAGATATGTGTAAATCCTGGGGGTGGCACTGGCGGCGACACAACACTGACCGAAGTTTGCGATATCAATGAATTAAATATTACATTCCGTCGCCCCGATCCGGAGGCCGTCATTATCGTGGATGACCCCAGTCGCACTTATAACGGGGCTACCATCTATCTACGTTCGAAGTCGAATGCTAAGGAGCATCGTGTGGTCAGGGTCTGGATTACTGGCCAAATCAGTGTGCAATGAATGGTAAATGTAAAATGGTAAATGGTAAATGTGGGAAAGGGTTTACTTTGATTGAGTTGCTTGTTTCTATCTCAATATTTTCTGTTGTTACGATTGTAGCCGTGGGCGCACTCTTAAATCTTGCTCGGGCAGCAGACCGTTCGCACGCGATACTTACTGCTATCGGTAATCTTGATTTCGCTATGGAGCAGATGGCACGTACTATTCGTGTGGGTACGTACTATTATTGTAGAGAGGGCGTACACCCTCCCTCTAACCAAACCCGCGATTGTACGTGGGGCAATGGTCAAAGTGCCATGTCCTTTACCGACAAGGATCAGCAACGGATTGTGTATGAACTCAATCGGACCACGGGCAGTCTCGACCGGGAGAATCTTTCTTCAGTGCCGCACAAAATCTTCAGTATTACAGCCCCGGAGATTATTATTGAAAGCATGGCTTTTAACGTGTTTGGCTCGAGTAAATCAGATGCGCAACAGCCGCGCGTGCTTATCCGTATTAAAGGTCACACGGCTATCGCGGGTCTACGCGCGACTGATCAGGTTATTTTCGATTTACAAACTAGCGTTAGCCAGAGGAATCCAGATTTATGATTGATAATGGTAAATGTAAAATGGTAAATGGCAAATGTGAAGCTGGGTTCACCTTGCTTGAGACACTTGTTGCGGTCGCGATTCTCATGATTGCTATCGGCAGTGCTTTTGGTCTTGCCCCCCAAGGTTTAATGGGGGCGCGTTTCGCCAAAAACCAGACAATAGCCAATTATCTTGCTCAAGATGCGCTTGAGACAGTGCACAATATCCGCGATAACAGTATGTTTTTCTCACCCAATCCGGGCGACCCGTACAACTGGCTCTCTGGGTTCTCCGAGTGCCAAGGCGGGAAGTGGTGTACTGTTGATACTATAAATAATACTGTGGCACCATGTCTTGGTATCACGGCAGACTCGTGTCCACCCCTTGATATGATTCAAACCAAAACAGATGGAGGTGTGGCCTATGGCAACGGGCCGCTATTTAGGAATGACCCAACCGTCCAAAACAGTATCTTTACCCGCGCAGTTACGATTGAGAATATTCCAAACAATACAATCGCATCTGGCAACATTGATACAGAGGCCCTTGTGACCGTACGTGTGACATGGCAGGAGGGTAAACTCAAACGGCAAGCGCAAACTGCCGAAACGTTATTTGACTGGTGGACAACATCTAAATAAATGATGAAATTTGTAATTTGCAATTTGAAAAAGAAGAAAGGCGGGTTCGCTCTTTTGATTGCCGTGGTGCTATCGGCCATTATCCTCACAATCGGCTTGTCTATCGTGAGCACTGCGCTTAAAGAGGTGACGCTCGCCGCAACCGTGCGCTCATCTCTCTCTAGTTTTTACATCGCTGATGGTGGTGTGGAGTGCGCACTCTACTGGGATAATATTCGCGGTAATTTTGAAAAAGAAAGCGCATTTGTCAGTGGAACTGCGCAAAACACAATAGAGTGTGGGGGTATCGTGGTCAACAATGTCCCCAACGGGCCATCTGTAAACTTCTGGCTCAAAGATGAGACTAACCTGGCAAAATCTTGTACCAATGTCAACATTAAGTCCGTGTCCGATGGGGCGGATACAGAAAAAGTTTTCTTACAGTCGTGGGGTTTCAACACCTGCGATCTTAGCAATTCCCGCCGTGTCGACCGCGCCATCGAAGTCAAATACTCCCGCTATAAATAAGTAGTTTACTCTAATCTGCTAGAATAGAGGGGTGACCAAACAAGAGGCGAAGGAGCGGATTAAAGAATTGACGCGGGTGGTGAATCACCATCGGTATCTTTATCATGTTTTAGATAAGCAGGAGATAAGCGAGGCGGCTCTGGATTCGCTCAAGCACGAACTCTCGCAACTTGAGAGCGAGTTCCCAGATTTAAGACAATCTGATTCACCTAGTGTGCGCATCGGTGGCAAGCCCTTGCCCGAGTTTAAGAAGGTTACTCATGCCGTGCGTCAGTGGTCTTTTGATGACGCATTCAATGAAGAAGAAATAAGGGCTTGGGATGCGCGGGTTAAGAAAGTGGGAAAGGGTAGTTACACCTGCGAGCTCAAGATTGATGGTTTTAAGATTGTGCTCACATATAAAAATGGCTTTTTTATAAATGCCGCAACCAGAGGCGATGGCAAAGTAGGCGAGGATGTGACAGAGAATATTAAAACAGTTGAGTCAGTGCCCCTGTCACTTGAAAAGCCCGTGGATATAATTGTGGAAGGAGAAATTTGGTTGAGTAGGAAGGAGTTGGAAAGGATAAACAAAGAGCAAGAGAAGAAGGGTTTGCCACTCTATGCCAACCCGCGTAACCTCGCCGCTGGTTCGATTCGTCAGCTTGACCCCAAGATTGCCGCAAGCCGCAAGTTGGACAGCTTTATTTACGATATCGCGTGGCCACCTGGTGGCCAAAAAGCCACCAGGTGGCCGGATACACAAGAGGGTGAACTTAAACTATTGAGCGAGCTTGGTTTCAAGGTTAACCCGCATCATAAGACTGTGGCGGACATTGAGGGAGTAATCGAGTACTGGCACCATTGGCACCTGCCTGCCGGCAGGCAGGAAAGAACAAAGAAGGAGTTGCCATATTGGATTGATGGTGTGGCTGTTAAGGTGAACGAACGCAGTTTGCAAGAGCGACTTGGTTACACCGGTAAGTCACCACGTTTTGCCATCGCCTTTAAGTTTGCGGCCGAGCAAGTTACTACCATAGTAGAGGATATACAAGTACAGGTCGGTCGCACGGGCACGCTTACGCCCGTGGCCCACTTAAGGCCGGTGAGCGTGGCGGGTAGTACTGTGGCTCGAGCCACTTTGCACAATGAAGATGAAATTAAGCGACTTGATGTGCGAGTGGGTGACACCGTGATATTACAAAAGGCCGGTGACGTCATCCCGGATATCATCAAAGTGCTTACCGAACTTCGGCCGAAAAACTCTAGGCCGTACATATTCCCAAACAAGTGTCCTATCTGTGGTAGCGAGGTGAGGCGTGTGCCCGGAGAGGCGGCTCACAAGTGTACAAACAAAAGTTGCTTCGCTCAGAATCTTCGGCGCTTCTACCATTTCGTTTCGCGCAGGGCGATGGATATTGATGGCTTGGGTGAGAAGATTATAGACTTACTAATAGAGCATGACTTGGTTGGCAACTTTGACGACATCTATGAGCTTAAACAAGGTGATATAGAAGTGTTGCCAAGGATGGGAGAATTAAGCGCTAAAAACATAATTGAGGCTGTGAACAATGCTCGCAAGCGTGACTTGTATAGATTTATCTTTGCCTTGGGCATCCCCCAAGTAGGGGAGGAGACGGCCATAGATTTGGCTAATCATTTCAAAGCACTCGATAAATTAATGGCCGCGAGTACTGAAAAGTTGGTCGAAATAGACGGCGTGGGCGAAGTGGTAGCAAGGAGTATCGAAGACTACTTCGCTGATAAAAAGAATGTTAAGTTAGTAAATAATCTCTTAAAACACGTCACTCTTTTAAACCCCAAACCCCAAAGTTCAAAGCTCAACCAAGTTTCAAATCCCAAGGTCCAAAATAAGAAATTCGTTTTGACTGGGACTTTGGAAACAATGAGTAGAGATGAAGCCAAAGATAAAATTAGAGCAATGGGCGGAGAGGTCTCCAGCAGTGTCTCCAAAGAGACGGACTACGTAGTAGCCGGAGCCGACCCAGGCAGCAAGTTCGACAAAGCTCAATCTCTCGGAGTCAAAGTATTAAATGAGCAAGAATTTGTTAGAATGTTAGGGCAATGAAAGCCCTTGATCCAAGGCGATCTAAAATAAATTACCCAACGAAATTATTCCTTGGCGATGTCTGGCGTTTTATCAGACCTTACAAGCGTAACTTTTTCCTCGGTTCATTCTCTAGGTTGGCAGCAGACCTCGTATGGCTTTACCCGGCCGTAGCTGTCGCTGGTATTGTGGATGGCCTGACAGCTGGTAAAGACTCGGGCAATTACTCTGTTGTGTGGACTTATGTATTTCTCTATACTCTGTGTTCGCTTGTTCAGCCAACGCTTAAGAATTACGCGAAAAAGTTATTGTACGAGATATCAGACAAAACCAGTTTAGATCTTGAATTCGCTGCCCTACGGCACATGTTTGCCCTTGATGTGCAATGGCACGAGAAGGAGAGCACAGGTAACAAACTGAAACGAGCCGATATTGCGGGGCGGGGCATGGCTACTCTGATGAGACTGTGGGTCAACAACTTAATTTCTCTTTTCGTTAATCTTGTGGGTATGCCAGTGATCCTCTTCCAGTTTGACCGTGGTATTGCGATTGCTGTCGCGTTGGTGATGGTTTTGAGGCTTTTTGTTTCGCGCCGTTTCTCAACGAAAATTGGGGCATTCCAGTACGATCTTAATCAAAAGGGGGAGGACCTCAACGGACTTTACCAAGAGGGCATGAGCAATGTCCGGACGGTCAAGGTTATGGCGGCTGTCGGTAGTCTGACGAACATCATGTCGAAGGCCGTCAACGATTTCTTTATAGATATAAAAAAATTCATCAGTCTAAACCAATGGCGATCGTTTGTATTGGATCAGACTTTTTTGCTGTTCCGCGTCGGTATGTATATCTACATAGTTATAGAAGTCATAAACGGACACGCCGAGGTCGGGCTTTTCATCTTGGCCACAACGTACTTAAATGCCATATCTGGATCGGTGGACGAATTAGCCAATGCTAGTCAAGAGATTACTATTGCTAGGTACAATCTCACTCGTGTTCGAGAGATATTTGAACAGAAAGTAAACACCTCGAGCGAAGAGGGTAAGGTTACGTTGCCGCGAGAGTGGCAGAGGCTTGAGATTGAGCACTTGTCCTTCCAATATGGGGAGAATGAGGTTTTGAATGACATTTCTTTTGAAATCAAGCGGGGGGAGAAGATTGGGGTTGTTGGACTTTCGGGGGCGGGCAAGTCTACGCTCTTTAAGTTACTCCTCAAGGAGTACGAGGATTATAAGGGTTTGATTAAGTTTGATGGTTTGAATTTGCGTGAGGTCAGTCCTAAAGATTATTACGCTCACACGGCCGTAGTTTTGCAAGAGACCGAAGTCTTCAATTTTTCGCTCAAAGATAATGTGACTATTGGCCGAGAGAAGTATACGAAAAGCTCGTTTGATAAAGCGCTTGAGATATCTCACGTGCAAGACTTCCTACACAAGTTGCCCCAAGGTGTAGACACTTTGATAGGTGAGAAGGGGGTTAAGCTCTCGGGCGGGGAGAAGCAGAGGCTGGGCATCGCTCGGGCAGTGTACAAAGAGCCTGAACTTTTGTTACTCGACGAGGCCACATCCCACTTGGATATCGAGAGTGAGAAGAGCATCCAGGACTCACTTCACCAGTTTTTCGAATCAGTAACGGCCATAGTGATTGCTCACCGTCTCACTACGATTAAAGAGATGGATAGGATAATAGTGATAGAGGGCGGCAAACTGGTAGAGCAAGGCAGTTTCTCCAAGTTGATGAAAACCCCTGGGGGTCGTTTTCGCGAACTTTGGAAGAAACAGAAGATATAGAGCTACCTCGCCTGCTCAAGCACTTTGGTTATAAAACTTGTTTTGGCCGTTGTGTAAAGCCCGCGGTCATTGGGATAGAGCTTCGCAAGCTTATTCTTAAGTTCGCCGTACTGTCTCGCCACGACTGGGTGAGACCTTAGATAATCACGAAAGAGCAGGTCCTTTTTCCAAGTTACGCCTCTAAACTTAATGAAGTGTAGATAGTGGGTCCTGCTCTTATCATTGCCTTTGGCAAACAATATGTGTTGATCTGGCCTGCCCCAGTTAGGTCTATGCGCGTAACCGGCCTTGGTCATCTTTTTTATAATCGCCCTGCCTCGCTTAAAGTCGGCCAGACCTACAGATATGTCTATAACAGGTTTGGCAGCAAGGCCCGGGACGGATGTACTGCCGATGTGTTCGATAGCGTGTGCGTCCTTGCCCAGTATCTTTTGCAGGCGCTTCTTTTCTGCCTCAAACAGTTTGGCCCAACTTTTGTTGTGGCTTACTAAGCTAACTGTCCTGCGTTTTAACCCGATAATTTTGGCCATCGTGAAATTCTAACACAACTTGGCGCAAACTGAAGATTTAGGCTATTATTAGGCCTATGCTAAGTATTGAGGAATTGCGGAAGTTGGCTGATTTGGCCAGGATAGAGATGCCCGATAACGAGCTTGAAGAATTGCGTGGTCAGCTCGATGACATTTTGGGTTATGTCTCAGAGGTGCAGAAAGCAGATGTGTCGAGCGTTCCGGAGACAATTATGCCCGAGCTGCGCAATGTTTTTCGCGAAGATGGTGAGCCACACCCGGCTGGCGCTTTTACTGATGCAATTATGGGCAATGTGCCCATCAAGCACAACGGGTTTGTGAAGGTTAAGAAGATTCTTGAGAAGTAATGGTAAATGGTAAAGCGCAAATGGTAAATGTAAAAGACTTAACAATCAAGAAATTCCAGAAGGGCTTACGAGCTGGTGAATTCGGCGCGCAAGAAGTTACTGAGGCGTATATTGCCAACATAAAAGCTAAGAACACCGAGCTCAATGCGTACCTGTCGGTTTTCGAAGACGCAGTGGATGAGGCTAAAAAGATTGACTATAAATTAAAAAGAGGCGACGAGTTGCCTCCACTTGCGGGTGTGCCTATGGCTATCAAAGATGCCTTTATGGTTAAAGGTCGCGAGGTGCGAGCTGGGTCAAAGATTTTACAAGGACACATTGCTACATATGACGCCACCGCAGTGAGAAAACTCAAAGAAGCAGGAGCTATCTTGCTGGGTATGACCAATATGGATGAGTTTGCTATGGGATCTTCGAGCGAGACATCTGCTTATGGCCCGGTGCGTAACCCCATTGACCCTACGCGCGTTCCCGGGGGTTCGTCTGGCGGTTCAGCAGCAGCTGTGGCAGCTGATATGGCAATGGGTGCTATTGGTTCTGACACTGGCTCTTCTGTCCGCCAACCAGCTGCGCTTTGCGGTATCGTCGGTCTCAAACCAACTTACGGAGCGGTGTCACGTTACGGGCTGATAGCGATGGCTAGTTCGCTTGACCATGTGGGTCAGTTTGGTAAAAGTGTAGGAGACGTTGAAACACTCTTTGATGTTATGCGTGGTAAGGACAGTCTTGATTCAACAAGCATAGAAAGTGGGAACAATAAAGTAGAAAACACCAACGGAATGACGATAGGTGTCCCAACCGACTTACCACTTGATGGGGTAAATCCGAAGGTGATGAGCAATCTCAAAGATTCGGTCGAGAAGCTAAAAAGTCTGGGCTACAAAATTAAAGAAGTTACTCTGCCTTCTGCTAAATACGCCTTGCCTTGTTATTACATAATCGTGCCAGCCGAAGTGTCGGCGAATATGGCTCGTTTCGACGGTGTTCGTTTTGGTTTGCACGAAGAGGGTAAGGACCTTTTGGGCGATTATCTGAAAACAAGGGGAGTTGGATTTGGCAAGGAGGTGCGAAGACGAATTATGACTGGGGCGTACGTGCTCTCCGCTGGCTACTACGATGCTTACTACAACACAGCTACTCGAGTACGAGAGTATATGCGTCAGGACTTTAAGCGTGTGCTCAGTGAAGTGGACGCGTTTGTGGTCCCCACAGCCCCCGGACCAGCATTTAAGATAGGCACAAAAAGCACTCGTAGCCCGATAGAAATGTACCTTGAAGATATCTTCACTGCTCCTGAAAATCTAACGGGCGACCCTACCATCTCCGTGCCTTCGGGATTTGTGGAAGAAGAAGGCAAACAACTCCCTCTCGGTCTCCAGATTGTATCGAGCGCAGGCAAGGAGAATGTGATTTTTAGCATTGGTAAGAAGTTCTTGGGCGAAGAATGATAAACTAGGATATGCCAAACACCACCCCACTTGGGAGCCTCGATTTTTTAGGAAGTATTTTTGACTGGTTTGCGGAGGCGCCCATTTTTTTCACTTCGGTTGGCGTAGTAAGTTTTTTTAATCTGTTATGGGCGCTCGTTGTTATTTTGGGAGCGACCGTTGCATATGTGACGTATCTCACCGCCCAGACCGAGCACCATCATAAGGCGCACTACAAGGCATCAGTTCTTGAAGCAAGCACCCACGATGTTTCAAAAAAGCGTTCTGCCGCTTGGCACGATGTAGCCAAGCTCATGGCGAGCGAACAGGTGAGTGATTGGAAGGTAGCCATCCTTGAGGCCGACAGTATTCTCGATGAACTGATCGAAGATTTGGGTTACGTGGGCGCCAACTTAGGCGAGCGCCTCAAGGCTGTACCAAAGGGTAGTATGAAGAATCTCGAAGCCGCTTGGAGCGCCCACAAAGTGCGCAATCGTATAGCCCACGATACCGCCGTGGCTAGTTTAGACAAGCGCGAGGCCATTGATACCATAGGCAATTTCGAGCGCGTCTTTCGAGAGTTTGACTATATTTGAAAACAGGTTAAACTAGAATTTCCGCGGGGTGGAGGAAAAGTATCCCGCTTCTAGCGGGACTCATAACCAGTTTGTCTAAATGAAAACCGTAGGAATTATTGGTGGTCTTGGTCCAGAAACGACGTCTGAATTTTATCTAGATTTAATATTTTCGGCAGCGCAAAAGAACAAAACAACCCGTCCCGGTATTATTATTTCAAGTGTTCCGTTGCCTTACCAAATTGAGGAGGATTTGGTTTTGAGGAGTGAAGGGGCGGAACGCTACATACCTTTTCTTACACAAGAAGCCAAACGATTAGAAAAAGCCGGAGCTGATTTTATTGTTATGCCTTGCAACTCTCTCCATGTCTTTATTGGAGAAATTAGAGACGCTGTTAAGATTCCTGCGTTAAGTATAGTGGAGGAAACAGTAAAATTTCTGAAGCAAGAGAATATGGATAAAGTCGGCATTGTTTCAACTTCAGCGACAATTAAGAATAAACTCTATGAGAATGCTTTCGCAGAAAATGGAATTAAATATGTTACCCCTAACGAACTTCAACAAGCTCGAATGGGTAAGTTTATTCTCAATCTTGTTGTTGGCCAGCAAAAGAATCGTGATCGTGAGGAACTAATAAGTATCATTAACGATTTTGAGGGCAAAGGTTTAGACTGTGTTATTTTGGCCTGCACCGATTTGCAGTTACTAATACCAAGCAATCCCAATCTTAAAATATTCGACACTATGAAAATACTTGCCGATGCGACAGTTGCAAAGATGCTGTCTTAATGTTTACGGTGTATGTTATAGAGAACTCGAGCGGCAAGGTTTATGTGGGTTATACAAATGATATAGAAAGAAGGTTTGACCAACATAACGACCCAGCCCGTGAAAGTTGGGCATCGCGTCGCGGACCGTGGAAGTTAATTTATAGAGAAGAACATAAATCAAGAGCAGAAGCTATGAAAGCAGAGCGCTACTTGAAATCTTTTAAAAATAAGGATACTATGGCTAATTATATCGCGGGGTGGAGGAAAAGTACCTCGCAAGGCTCATAACCTTGAGGATCTGGAGCGTTACCAGACCCCGCGACAAGAGACATGCCGAAACCAGATATAGCCATGCAGTTCGATGCCAAAGAGACGTGGGATTCCATGCTTGCGGATTGCGCTTCCGCTCGGGAAAGCATTTACCTCGAGCAGTATATTTTCGTCGATGATGCGGTGGGTCAAAAGTTTTTGACTGTGCTTAAAGAGAAGGCCGAGCAAGGTTTAGACGTGCGTGTGCTACTTGATATGTTTGGCTCTGCCCAACTATACTTGGAGTCGCGGAGGATTGAGGAGATTAGAAGTTGGGGAGTCAAGCTAGAATTTTTTAACCCCATAGCTCTTTGGCGACTCGACAACCTCTTCCGCTGGTTCTCGCGGCGTGATCACCGCAAGATGCTCTTGGTGGATGAGCGCATCGCGCATATTGGTAGCGGTGGCGTTGGGGAGTACATGAACGCTTGGCACGAAGCGTGTGTGCGTTTGTCGGGGGTTGCCCTAAGCAGTTTAGCTGGTTCGTTCAACCGTCTTTGGCTTGCCCACAAACCCCATAAGCTTGGGCGCAAGAGTTACAACGTGTATCTTGGCCAGGGCCTCTCTTATGTGGCTAGCACACCGCGGGTAGGCAGACGCGTTGTGCACAAGCAGTTATTGAAGGCGATAAAAAGTGCGCGGACGAATGTTGTTCTCGTTAGCCCGTACTTTGTCCCCACTGAACGGTTGATGCGATCCCTGTCAAAAGCGCTCCTGCGCGGGGTGAGAGTGGAGATTATTTTACCAAATGAGTGCGACTCGCGAGTTCTCGACATCGCTTCACATACCTATACCAGGTCACTTGCAAAGAGGGGAGCCCAAGTACACCTTTTCCATAGCATGCTACATTCTAAATACTTTATCGTTGATGGCAGATGGGCTATGCTTGGCAGTGCCAACCTCGACAATATGAGCCTGCTCAATAACTATGAGCACGAGATAGTGGGTCAAAATGACGTGTTAGTGGAGGAACTTACTCAAAATTTCGAGCAACTTAAATCCAGAGCGAGGAAGCTTGATTTGCACACCGACGGAGCGTCGCTCAGAGATCGTTTGTGGGGTCTCTTGGTCCGACCCTTGCATCGTTTCCTATAATTGAAATAAGGCTTCCTTTTTGCTAGCATTACGCAGTTGTCTATTGCGGGCGTAGCTCAGCTGGTTAGAGCATTCCCCTGTCACGGGAAAGGCCGTGGGTTCGAGTCCCATCGCCCGCGCAGTATGCCGACGTAGCTCAGGTGGTTAGAGCGGACGTTTCATAAGCGTCAGGTCGGAGGTCCGAGTCCTCCCGTCGGCATTAGAGATTCTCGGCCGAGATGACTTTAGCCGGTGGTATGTTTGCCAGTACCCTGGCATGTTCGTGCACACTTTCGAAGTGCTTCCCAAGTTCGTGCGCGAATGTGCGCATCGCCACTTTGTGCTTGGCTTGTTTAAAGATGGGTAAATAAGTGTAATACACGAAACGTCTTGTGACCTCTCCATATACTTTGGCCCAGGCATCTAGTTGCTCTGGCAAAATCGAGTAGGGTATAGCGCCTATAACAAGGTCAGCCTTGCCCCACTTTCTCCTAGCAAGGTACTGGGTGGTATCCAGCGCGTCCATTTTCTCAAAAGTAACTTTAGTGCGCGAAGGGTATCTCTTCGCGATCTTGGGGAGTAGTGCCGTGGCACTTGCTGTGAACTTTGCATTTACATCCATTGCTACGATGTTCTTTATTGCAAGACCCTGTTCGTGGGCTTGGCGCAATAGTTCATACACGAATTCGCCCGAGCCAACGCCATGGATGATCACTAAGTTGAGATCCTTCTGCCTGCCAATGCCAGCCGCGATCACGGCCCTGCGTAGTGGGGCCGAGGTGGGGAAAATGCTCCCGACAACCGCCCAATTAGTGATAGCCTGACCGACGAAGAGTATGGGATTCCTAACATATAGATGCCAAAATATTTTCACCGTTTTAATTAAATTGCTGGAGCCGAGACCCGGGATCGAACCGGGGACCTCATCCTTACCATGGATGTGCTCTACCAACTGAGCTATCTCGGCCTACTAGCTTTTTCAAGAACTCCTTGCCGACACCACTTTTCAGATATTTCTCTCTTGCCCGAGCCTCCGACCGAGTGCCATGTTTCTCGATGTAAAACAAGCGCCATGGTCGATACCCCTTCGTTGAGAAAACATACCCTGCATTGTGCTCGCGCAACCGACACTGTGCATCGGTAGAAATACCTACGTATATTCTATCGTTTTTATTTACGATTGCATAAGTTACCATGGATGTGCTCCCTGCCTGCCGGCAGGCAGGTACCAACTGAGCTATCTCGGCCTACTAGCTTTTTCAAGAACTCCTTGCCGACACCACTTTTCAGATATTTCTCTCTTGCCCGAGCCTCCGACCGAGTGCCATGTTTCTCGATGTAAAACAAGCGCCA
>Ga0209542_10007667_pt1 | contig 20440 bp, 27 predicted proteins | sample RifCSPhighO2_01_FD_184028 | JGI IMG/M metagenome (GOLD analysis project Ga0209542, IMG submission 184028) | Soil microbial communities from Rifle, Colorado - Rifle CSP2_plank highO2_0.1 (SPAdes) (version 2) | ecosystem: Environmental > Terrestrial > Deep subsurface > Rock core/Sediment ...
GGGCAAGTCGATACGGAATATTCCCATCACCGTCTCGCGCTCGAGACCCCGCTATGACGACGTCATGCAAAGCGGTGCGCCGCCTCCACAGCGCCGCGGCTCGCGGCTGTGGCTGTGGGGCGGGATCTTCGTCGCACTTCTCGCGCTTGCCGCTATCGCGCTCGTCGCGCTGCGGCCCACGTCCGTTTTTGTATCTCCGCGCTCGCACGCGATACTCTTTGACGATACTGCCCGCTTTATGGCATACCCCGCCTCTTCAGCGGCGGAGGGATCACTCGCCTTTACGGTCGAATCGACCATCCTCGAAGACTCCCAAGTCGTTGCCGCCGAGGGCACCGTTCGTGTAGAAGAGAAGGCGAATGGCTCGGTGACCATATACAACGACTACAGCGCCGACAGCGTCAAACTCATAAAAAACACTCGATTCGAATCTTCGCAGGGACTCATTTTCCGTGTGCCTGCCGAGGCGATAGTGCCCGGTAAGCGCGGAACAGTGCCCGGCGAGATCACCGTAATGGTCATCGCTGATCAAGCGGGCGAGAAATACAACATCGGCCCCGATACGTTCAAACTACCGGGTCTCAAGTCGACCCCCGACATGTTCGCGAAGGTGACTGCTCGCTCCACGACCGCGATGACGGGTGGCTTTGCCGGCGAGCGCGCAGCTATCGCTCCCTCGACGGAGGAGGCGACGCGTGCGGAGATCCGGAGCAGACTCGAACAAAAAGTGAAAAGCGCGATCGGATCTGCCGCGGGAGACAACGTTGTGTTTGTAGAATTGGCTCGCATTTCGTACGAAACGCTGCCGCCGACAAGCGAGACGGGAGGGAGCGTACGCATGCATGAGCGTGCGGTCGTTGAAATGCCCGTGTTCGCACCGAGCGAATTCGCGCACATACTAGCGCGTAGTGTGAGCGCCGACGCTGAAAGCGGTGACGTGAAGCTGGTCCCGGGCGAGGGTTTTAGGGCGATGCGCCTCACGCCGACCGATGTACCGCTTACCGCACCGCTTGAATTTACGCTCGAAGGCACCGCACGCCTCGTGTGGGTCGTCGACGAGGCCGCCCTCAAGAGCGCCCTCGCCGGAAAAAGCGAAGACGCCTTCCAAAGCATCGTGGAAGGATTCCCGAGCATTGACGAGGCACACGCACGCATCGAGCCGTTCTGGAAGAACTCGTTCCCGAGCGACCCGAGCGCGATACAGATAACCATCGAGGATCCGTCCGAATAGATTTGACTCGCCTCGCTCTAACTGCTATTCTTGCGCCGCAGGCTCAAATAACTTTGTGACGGGTAAACAAGAGCCACAGGTCGTCGAGGGCGTCATTGATGAGGCGCTTCCCAACACGCTCTTCCGGGTCAAACTGGAGAGTGGCGAGATCATACTTGCCTATCTGGCAGGAAAAATGCGTCTGCACAGGATCAAGGTCTTGGTGGGAGATAGAGTATCTGTCCAACTTGACCCGTATGGTGGACGAGCACGAATTACGAGGAGGAACTAATTCAAGAGTCAAAAGTCAAAATTGCAATTCAAAATTAACTAATTAATAGTTGAAATTTTGAATTATGACTTTTAACTTCTGAATTCCTGGTATGAAAGTGAAGGCGTCCGTTAAAAAGATCTGCATGCATTGCCGCTCGGTGCGCCGACGGGGCAGGCTGTGGGTCATTTGTACTAACCCACGCCACAAACAGCGTCAAGGATAGGTAAAAATTCAAAATGCAAAAATCAAAATTACAATTCAAAATTAAGAACTTTCAGGTTGAACTTTTGAGTTTTAACTTCTAAGTTTTGATTTACCTATGCTTCGTATCGCAGGTGTAACAGTCCCCGACAATAAGCGACTCGAGATCGCCCTTACCGCGATATATGGTGTCGGGCGCCCGCGCGCAACGAAAGCGCTCGTTGTTCTCGGTATCGATCCCGGCACGCGCACTAAGGATCTCACTGCGAAGGAAGAGAACGCGCTGCGCGAGGCCATCGAGAAATTCAAGATCGAGGGGGAATTGAAGCGTGAAGTGAGCGGCAACATCCGCCGTCTGCGCGATATCAAAGCGTGGCGGGGCGTTCGTCACACCAAAAAGCTGCCGGTCCGCGGTCAGCGCACCAAGACAAATTCCCGCACCGTGCGCGGCAACAAGAGAAAGACGATGACGAGCGGTCGCCGCAAACTGGAGAAAACATAGAGCATGGGAAAAAAGCGCATCATCAGAAAGAGCGGTGGCAGTGTCGACCAAGGCCTCAAGTCGCGCTCATTGGCGCGCGTCGCCAAGAAAAACATCGTCGCAGGAACTCTGCATATCCACGCAACGTACAATAATACGAAAGTACTCTTGGCCGACAAAGAAGGGAACGCCGTCGCATGGTCCTCTTCTGGGGCGCTTGGATTTTCGGGAGCAAAGAAGGGCACACCGTTTGCCGCGGCCAAAGTTGGTGAGCTCTTGGGCGACAAGGCTAATATCATCGGCCTCAAGGAAGTAGACGTCGTCATTCGCGGCGTCGGCGCGGGCCGCGAATCTGCGCTTCGAGGGTTTGCCGGAAAAGGTATAGAGATCAGCCGCATTGCCGACGAGACTCCCATCCCCCATAATGGTCCGCGCCCTCCGAAACCGAGAAGAGTTTAGGGTTATGAGTTTTCAGTTTTTAGTTTTGAATATACTCGGATCACATAAATGCATTAGCTATCAACTACAAACTATCAACTAAAAACTATTCCTATGTTACCTGTCAGATCAAAATACAAAATAGCGAAGCGTCTCGGTCCGGCCGTTTTCGAGCAGACGCAATCGCAGAAATTCGCACTCTCCGACGCCCGCTTCAAGAAATCCAAGCGCCAATCGCGCGGCGGCTCGGATTATGGCCGACAGCTCCTGGAAAAGCAGCGCGTGCGTTATACGTACGGCCTCTCTGAAAAACAGCTTTCGAATTATGCGGCGTCTGCCTACACCGCAAGCGAGCCCGGCACAGCCCTCCATCGAGCGCTCGAGATGCGCGCGGACTCTGTGGTCTATCGCTCTGGCATGGCCCCGACCCGCCGCGCTGCGCGTCAGATAGTTTCGCACGGACATATCACCGTCAATGGCCGTCGCATCACCACGCCCTCGCACCGCCTCGCGAAAGGAGACACTATTTCGGTGAGGGAGGGCAGTCGTACAAGCCCGCTTTTTGCCGGCATGGCGGATAGAGAAGGAGGGCGCCAGGCTCCCTCCTGGCTCACGTTCGATACGGGCGCTATGCAGATCGAGGTCACCGGCGAGCCACTCTACACGCCGACGGAGACGGTCTTGGATTATCCTACGGTGTTCGAGTTTTACAGCCGGTAAATTTTAGTGTATACTGGCGGGCGTTTTGTTTTATTAAAAGGATATCCTAACAGGTCCACCATCCTTATGTCTGATTATCACATTGCATTGCCGAGTAAACCGCGCGTCGTATCCGAGTCGGGGCGAAGCGGCACGTACGAAATTGACGGCCTCTATCCGGGCTACGGCTATACGCTCGGAAATTCCTTGCGCCGCATCATCCTCTCCTCCCTTCCCGGGGCGGCGATTACTCATGTCAAGATACCCGGCGTAGCGCACGAATTCTCCACCATCGAAGGGGTAAAGGAGGATGTCGTTACCCTTCTCCTCAACATCCGAAAGATCCGCCTTAAGATACTCACCGACGAGGCCCAGACGATAACGCTATCTATCAAGGGGCCGAAGGCGATAACAGCCGCCGATCTGAAGCTTCCCGGGCAGGTAGAGATCCTGAACCCGGAGAGCCACATCGCGGACGTCACCGGCAAAGTCGGTCTCGAATTGGAACTCCGCGCCGAGCGGGGTCTCGGCTACATTCCTAAGGAAGCGCACCAAAAGGACCGCGTCGAAATAGGTACCATCGCGCTCGACGCGATATTCTCTCCCATCCGCCGCGTCAATTATGAAGTGGAGAACATGCGCGTCGGCGATCGGACCGACTTCAATCGTTTGCGCATTCTTATAGAAACTGACGGAACCATGGAGCCGCGCGCGGCGCTCGAGCGCTCGATAGAAACGATGATCCACCAGCTCAAGGCCATCGTCGGTTTTAAGGAGGAAGAGGCGAGCGATCTCGGCGCGAAAGAGGAGGTGAAGGGCGCGCGCGAGGAGAAGCCGTTTGCCATCGATTCCGAAATGCTCAAAACGCGGATCACCGAGCTTAACCTTCCACAACGCGTCGAGGACGCGCTCGACAACGCTTCGATCCGCACCGTCGGTGGATTGGTGCGAAAGCGCGAGGATGACCTGCTCTCTATCGAGGGCTTGGGTCAGAAGGGTTTGCAGGATATCAAGCGCGCACTTTCCAACCTGGGGCTAACGCTGAGACAGTAGAGGAATTATTCGTAGATTAGTATGAGACATCACAACAAACGAAGAAAGCTCGGCCGAGAAATTGGCCAACGAACTGCATTACTGCGGGGTCTTGCACGCTCCCTTGTTCTCAAGGAGGGCATCGTAACGACGACCGCAAAGGCAAAGGAACTTCGCCCATTCGTTGAAAAGCTCGTGACGAGCAGCAAGCGCGGTACTATCGTAAGTCGACGCAGCGCATCCACGCTTCTGGGTGGCGCACCGGACGCGGTCAAAAAGCTTCACGAGACTATCGGTCCGCGCTATGCGAAGCGCGCAGGCGGGTATACGCGCATTGTCCGCATCGGCCGCGTGGGTAAACGCGTAGGCGATATGTCGCGCATCGAATTTGTACAGTAAAATATGACGACCGAACTCACCATAGACGCAGCAGGCCGCACGCTCGGGCGCGTCGCCTCCGAGGCTGCAAAGGCATTGATGGGTAAAACGGCTCCGGACTATACACCGAACAAGCGCTCCGATGTAAAAGTCACCATACGTAACGCCAGCAAGCTTTACATGCGCGATAAAAAGCAGACGACCAAAATGTACCAAACGTATTCCGGATATCCGAGCGGTCGGAAGCTTGAGAGCTTTTCTGCGCTTTCACAAAGGCGTGGCGTAGGGGAGCCGCTTCGGCGCGCGATAGAGCGCATGCTCCCGCGCAACACTTTCCGTACGGCGCGTCTGAAGAACTTAACGATAACTAAATAGTATGGCCAAAGAAAAAACCTATACCGAGGCAGTAGGGCGGAGGAAGACCGCGACAGCGCGCGTGCGCATATCGGATGCGAAGAGCGCTTCGATGATGGTCAACGGCAAAACCGCGGAGCAATACTTTCCGCTGATGGGCATGGTAAAGACGGCCTTTGCGCCGATGCAAATACTCGGTGCGACCTACATGGTTTCCGCGCATGTGCACGGTGGGGGATTGAAGGCGCAGGCAGAAGCCGTGCGCCACGGTCTCTCACGCGCGATGACTGCGCTCGTACCCGAACAACGCAAAGACCTCAAGACACGCGGATTCTTGAAGCGCGACCCGCGCGCCAAGGAGCGCAAGAAGTTCGGTCTCAAAGGCGCCCGCCGCGCGCCTCAATGGTCGAAACGCTAGAGATGCGTGGTCCCATTTGGTATACTCGCGCTCATGAATAATGAGCACGACGTAAATTTTGAACCCGAGGAGGATCTCGGAGATATTGGAGCAGCGCAGGCGAAGTTGAAGAAACTCAAAGACGAGCTGGCTAAAGTGAAAGCAGAGCGGCAGGAATACCTCGACGGTTGGCAGCGGTGCAAGGCGGATTCGGTAAACGCGCGAAAGGACATGGAGTCTCGCGCTGCCCGCACGGCCGAAATGCTGCGCGAATCGCTCGTCCACGACATCATTCCTGCACTTGATGGTTTCGACCTGGCAACGCAAACCGAGGCCTGGGCATCGGTGGGGGATGGGTGGAAAAACGGCATGGAACAGGTGCAGGGCCAGCTCGTCGAGGCGCTTCGTACGCACGGGATCGAGCGTTTCGGAAAAGTGGGTGAGCCGTTCGACCATGCGCTGCATGAGGCTATCCAAGAGATCGACGGGCCCGGGGAACCCCACATGATACTGAAGATCGTACGGCATGGTTACCGAACGAAGGACCGTGTCTTGCGTCCCGCGCAGGTTGTGATTAAAGTATAGTCCTCATTACTGGCCTCACATCAAACTATGAGCAAAATACTTGGTATCGACTTGGGAACGACGAACTCTGCGATGGCTGTGGTGCGGAGTGGCGAGCCGGAAATAATAGAGAACGCAGAAGGCGCGCGTACGACGCCCTCCGTCGTCGCCACATCCAAAACGGGCGAGCGTCTTGTGGGGCTACTCGCGAAGCGCCAAGCGGTGACCAATCCGAAGAACACCGTCTATCAGATAAAGCGGTTCATTGGACACACGTTTGACGAGCCGCTTGTAGCCAAGGACCGCGCCGCGGTCCCGTTTGAGACGCAAAAGTCCGCAAATGGAGGCATCGATATCAAAATGGCCGACAAGTGGTACCGGCCCGAGGAAGTATCGGCGATGATTCTGCAGAAAATGAAGCAGGACGCAGAAGCACGGCTCGGCGAAACCATCACAGAAGCCGTCATAACGGTGCCCGCCTATTTTAACGATTCGCAACGTCAGGCTACCAAAGACGCGGGAAAGATCGCAGGACTCGACGTGAAGCGCATCATCAACGAGCCGACAGCAGCAGCGCTCGCCTACGGATTCAACAAGAAGAAAAATGAGAAGATCGTCGTCTTTGACTTCGGCGGCGGCACTTTCGATATTTCCGTCTTGGAGGTAGGCGACGACGTAATCGAAGTACGCTCGACCGACGGCGACGCGCACCTCGGAGGGAAAGACCTCGACCAGAAGATAATGGATTGGCTTGCCGACGAGTACACAAAGGAATCCGGCATCGACGTGCGTAACGACCCGCTCGGCCGCCAACGCCTCGATGAAGCTGCCGAAAAGGCCAAGATAGAGCTCTCAACGGCGCTCGAGACGGAAATAAATATTCCGTTCATCACCTCGGATTCCTCCGGCCCGCGCCACTTGCTCATCAAGATGACACGCGCCAAGCTCGAAGAGCTCGCCCGTGAATACGTTGAGCGCGCCATCTCTATCACCAAACGCGCTATGGAGGCATCGCCGTTCAAGATCGCGGACATACACGAGGTCATACTGGTGGGCGGCCAAACGCGCATGCCGCTTATACAGAAATCAGTTGAGGAATTCTTCGGCAAGAAGCCGCACATGGGCGTGAATCCCGACGAAGTCGTTGCGATCGGCGCGGCCATTCAAGGGGGCATTTTGCAGGGGGATGTAAAAGACGTGCTTCTGCTCGACGTTATTCCGCTCTCGCTCGGTATCGAAACCCTCGGAGGAGTCGCGACTCACATCATCGAGAAGAACACGACCATCCCCACTTCGCGCTCACAAACATTCTCCACGGCTTCTGACAACCAGCCGTCGGTAGAGATACACGTGGTGCAGGGCGAGCGCCCCATGGCGGCAGATAACAAGTCGCTCGGTCGCTTCAACCTCGACGGTATTCCACCGGCACCGCGCGGCATGCCGCAAGTCGAAGTCTCTTTCGACATTGATGCCAACGGCATCTTGAGCGTGAAAGCAAAAGACAAATCGAGCGGCAAGGAGCAATCCATCCGCATCGAGGCGCGTTCCGGACTTTCGGAGGCCGAAGTGGAGAAGATGAAAAAAGATGCGGAAGTCAACGCTGAAGCGGATAAGCAAAAAAAGGAACTCATCGAATCGCAGAACATCGCCGACCAGATGGTGTACCAAGCAGAGAAGGCACTCAAAGAGCACGGGGAGAAGGTGAGCGAGGATATCAGGAAGAACGTGCAGGAAAAGATCGACGCTCTCAAAACCGCACGCCAAGGCTCCGACACAGGCGCCATCAAGAGCGCAAGCGAAGCTCTCTCAACCGCCATGAGCGCTATCGGTGAGGCCATGTCCAAGAATCAACCGCCCCCGCCAGAGCCACCTCCGAGCGACCAAAAACCACCCGAGGAGCCGAAGCAGTAGTCGCAAGAGGCGTCGCGCGTCGGCGCCCTTTTGCTTTGCGGAAAGAAGGGGAGTAGTATGAGATGACCTATGAAAAACTATTACGAGGTCTTGGGAGTGACGAAGACGGCAAGTGAGGAGGATATAAAATCGGCGTTTAGGAAGTTGGCGCATAAGCTCCATCCCGACAAGAAAGGCGGGGATGAGAAAAAGTTCAAGGAGGTCAGCGAGGCATACGCCGTTCTGTCCGACAAGAAGAAGCGCGCGGAGTACGACACCTATGGCCGTACATTCGCGGGCGGAGGTCCGCAAGGCGGTCAAGGGTTCGGCGGATTCGATTTCTCCAATTTTAAAGGCTTCGAGGGTATGGGAGGCATGGGGGCAAATGGCCAAGCGTTCGAATTCGATCTCGGAGACGTCTTCGGCGAGTTCTTTGGTGGCTCACAACGAGCGCAGTCGAGAGGGCGCGACATTTCCATTGACATCGAACTCTCTTTCCGCGAGGCGATATTCGGCACGGAGCGTCGCGTACTGATAGCAAAAACTTCGGTGTGCGAAGCCTGCCGCGGCACTGGTGCCACAAAAGGGACCACAATGACGACGTGTACATCCTGCAACGGCAAGGGCGACATCAGAGAGACGCGCTCGACATTCTTCGGCTCCTTCACATCGGCGCGCGCATGTCCGCGCTGCCACGGCCGCGGCGAGGTACCCGAGAGCCCGTGCGAGCACTGTCGCGGCGAGGGCGTCAGGAAACAAGAAGAGGAGATCCTCGTCTCGGTCCCCGCAGGGGTGGAGAACGGCGAGATGATACGTATGCCTGCGCGCGGCGAAGCAGTTCCGGGTGGCGGACGAGCGGGAGACCTGTACGTGAAGCTGCATGTAAAAAACGACCGCAATTTCACGCGCGATGGCAACAATCTGGTAACGGTACTTCCCATCAAGCTCACCGACGCACTCCTCGGCGGCGAATACCGCGTCCGTAGTTTGGATGCCGACGAGATGCTGATCGTCCCCCCGGGCGTCGCTCACGGAGAGGTGATACGCATTCGTGAGAAGGGCGTTCCGTATGGCAGAGGATCGCGCGGCGACTTGATGGTCCGCGTCGAGATAGAATTTCCCAAAAAACTTTCTAAACAGGCGCGTGAGTTGATAGAGAAGCTCAGGTCCGAAGGACTCTGAGCAGCTTCTAGGGACGAGGAGCTAGGGACTAGCTTTAGATATCCAGGTCTGCTGCTAGAAGCTAGCAGCTAGAAGCTATAAGCTATCACCATGGACCTACCAGACCCCGGGGCTATTTTTCGGAGCATTCCCATCGATTGGCTCATTCTCGGCGGCCTTGCATTCGTCGTCGCGTTTGAATTTATACGCGATGGCTCTCGACGCTCTGCGGCGCTCGCGCTCGCGCTCCCCATCGCACTGCTCCTCTTCCTGACGCTTGGAGAAGCTGCTGTACTTGGTTCGATAACGGATGGCATGGAGACTGCGTATGCGCAGGCGCTTTTTTTCGGGACGCTCCTCGTGATCATATACATTCTGGTGCTTCGCTTCGGCCTCTCTTACGGCGGGGCAAGGAGCCAGCCCATTCAAGCCGCAGTCGCGGGCGTCGCACTCACGGTAATAGCGCTCTGCATATGGCTCCAAACGCCGGCGCTCGACGCTCTCTGGCACTTCGGCTCGCAAGTCCAAGGCCTTTTCGCCGAGCAGTATCGCTTCTGGTGGCTCCTTGGCTCCTATATCGCGCTCACATTTGCCCGCACCCGCTAACCGCGTGCTACCTCCTACAATGTGATCCGCTTAATAACGGAAAAAGCCCTGTCGATATCTTTGTCGTGGAAAACGATGGTGAACTCTAGATCCACTGACATGACCTCTACGAAGCTAATGCCTTCGTGCGCAAGCGCCCTCAGTATCGGATAGTACAGACCGGGAACTTCGAGCGAATGTGGCGGGAGATGCATCGTGATAGCCGAAAGACCCTTCTGTATCCGTATGCCCTTGTGATTTTTTAGCGATGAGGGAATTTCCATCATCAAGTCATCGGAGATGATAATGAGCGATTCGCGGATGCCGCGCGAAAAGTTGACGAAGGCGTTCTTTTTCTTTTTTGCTTCCTTCACGAGCACCTCCACGACGCTCGCAAAATCCTCCGTGTTCGGGAATATGATCTCGACGAGGTCCGAGCGAACGGATATATCCCGGATCTGCTTCAAGAAGGTAAGCCCGAACGGTGTGCGGTTCTTTCCGTGTCCCATTCGGTGTAGCGCCATAGCGATCGCGCTCTCGGATACGCTTTGCATGCGCCTTTTTTCAACCGATTCTTTGATACGCCGGGCTACTTCGGCATTATTGCCCAGACCTTCCGCGAGGATCTCCTCCAGGAACGGGGAGCGGCGTATCTCTTCTTCCACCAACTGACTTATGGTCCTCATTGTTAGGATACTAACACTTTGCAATATATTTGCAAGTTCTACCCCAAAAGTTGTGCTATCTGCGTTGATTTCGTACCCTATGCTGTAGGAAGATCACGCCGAACGAGAGGAGGACACACCATGCGGATCAGCCGCTTCAGATTACGGGCCATTCTCGGAAGGACTCTTCGAAGGACGCGCAAATTCGCGTGGCGTCTCATGGGATTCAAGGTCATTGCTGCTGGCGAGAAGACCAGCCGACGCACGATCATGATCTGTAACGGACGCAGGACGCGCATTATTCCCAGAAAACACTGGGAGATGAACCGGTGAAGGGGAGACTATGCGGCGTCCAGCAGCTATACTCGATGCCGCCTCAGCGTAAGCGGGGCGGCAATTCCTTTTCATACTCTCTACCCCTTGCCAGTCTTCTTGTGGCCTTCATACGCCTGTGTTTGAATGCGCGTAGCGACGCAATTCCACCATGCGGAAGGAAACGCCATGTTCTTTAGACCCCTCTTTGTGCTTCTCGCGGCGCTCTTTGTTACGCTCTCTACCTCCGTCGAGGGAAGAGAGCTCCGGATCGGCGATACCGCGGTCGATGTGCAAATCCACGTGAACGGCGATGGCGCAACGTTTATACGTGTTCACGAGAACGAGACCGACGCAGGCTTCGTTGGTCGACGGATCGTCGCCCTGCACGGTGGGCGATTCATTGACCTCGCGCACCGCGGAACACGTGACATAGCGTTTGCGATGCAAGGAGCGCTCTACCGTATCGATCCCAACAGGATCTTCACGCCGGAAGGGATCGTCAAGACGCTGCGCACCAACGACCGCACGGGCATAGCACGTGCTCACGCGGAAGTGAAAAAGTTTGCCGATGCAATACTCTCGATCATCGGCGCTGGGCAGCCGCTCATCGCACTACACAACAATCGCGGTGTCGGTTTTGGCCTCTCATCGTACGAGAGAAGGGGCCTGTTTGCGAGTGGCAGTGGGAAGACTCTGGTCTACCGAGGTACTACGGGCGGTCAGAACTTCTATGTCGTGACAGCGCATGCGCTATTTGAAGGCTTCCTGCGCAAGGGCTTAAGCGTGGTCTACGAACCGCGCGGCTACAACGACGGCAGCCTTTCGTACCGATACGCACGGGACGGAATACCATACATCAATGTCGAGACGGTATTCGGTCAGCGCGAGCTGCAGATGCAGCTCGCGCGCGAAGCGGCCGACCTCATCATGGGCAAGATGCCTGCGACAGAGGGGAGGGCGCGGTAGTCTCCGGAGTGGAGATGCGTCCGAAGTATTTATGCGGCCGAGGACAACCCCGGCCGCATTTTCTTAATAGACATCATGAAAGAGCGGGGCTATAGTGGCTCCGACCTCGGGTGCTCTTTTCACCCACACCTTTCCCGAGGCTCCAGACGGAGACGACAATGAAAACGCGCGCTCTCTTGCTTGCCGCAGCCGTGACGGTGTTTGCCACGGGCGCATCGGCGCAAGCCTTGTACCTCCACAACGGCTCTCTGATGACCGCTGGGTTCGACGGGAACCAGTTCATCATCAAGTACCTGCAGCCCCGCTCGGGCCTGTCCGACATCGGCGTTCGGTCCGGCACCATACTGTTCCATGGTACCGGCCGCTACGTTGTCGAAGGCATGGCATACCGCTTTAAGGCAGGGTGTGCCGCCCTGCCGTACAGGGTCGCCGGCGACATTGACCGGGTCAGCTTCGTCCTCACCGGTATGTCGGCCCAGTACTCGCGATACGGATGCGCTCTCGGCGGATATCGCTGGGACGAGCAATCTGTCCTGACATTCATCCGCGTCGGTGGCTAAACGAGTGAGGCCGGACACACGGACAAGAGGGCCGGGCACTCCGCTCGGACCTCCCTTTTTCTCATCGAAGGAGGAGTCAATGAGGAAGCTCTTGGCGACAGCCGCGTTGCTCACGTGCATCGTACCCGCATCGGCTTCGGCGGCCGACTTCACGTTCGTCATCCAGAACAACCATTACTACGCTGTCGATATCCGATTCTACTCGGCCAATCGCAGACTCGTTTGGCCCGGAGGTGGCCTCGTGTGGACCAACCGCTCCTCGGTGCCCGAGCGATACGCAATCTCGTGCTATCAGGGGCAAAGGGTCTGCTTCGGCGCGTCGTCTGGGCGCACCTATTGGGGCATGGGTGTCAATGGTAACTATGGCTGCAGTTCCTGCTGCTATGTGTGCAACGACGGCGGCGAGGCGCATGTCAATCTGAACTGAAGTTGGCTTCCCGCGGTGGGACATCCAAGCAAGGCTCGTACCCGCTCTAGCGCGTGGTACGAGCCTTATTTTTTTGTAAAAATGATGGCCCCGGGATTCACCCAGGGCCGTTCTTGTCGACACGCAAATTACCGAGGAACGCCAGTGTAGTGCAGACGGCCGAATTGGTCCGCCCACCGGACAACGGCAATGGGTGTGTACCGATCGGGTCCGCGTACCGCTACGGCGATGGGCTGAAGCGATAGATTGCGGACGAAGCCACAGTCTCGGGAGCCGCGAATTGCCTGCATTTCCTGCACCGCTTGAAGTGGCGAGTAGCCCTTCCCGATGCGCATGCCGTAGGAGATCGCATTACCCATCTCGCGGCAAAGCACCACATTGGACGCACTCGAGTCGAGATAGTCGCTCGGCAGCGCCCGCGCGAACGGAACAAAGTCGTGAAAACCCGGCGGCAGTTGCCGGATCACGTCTTGATAGATCGGCCATCCTTCATACACGACCCGTCCTTGGGCCAAGGATGCTCCGGTGCTGGCTAGGATCGCACATGTAGCCAACAAGCTTCCGAAAAGCGAACGCATGGTCGTCTCCTCTTATGTAACGAACCCCCTCATGACCGTACCACGTGAATATGCCTGCTGTAAAAGAAGCAGTGCTTGACGCTGCGCATCATCAGATTCGGCGTCGACATCGCTTGTTGACAGGGCTATAGTGGCTGCGCCCTCGGATGATCTTTTACATCCATCCATGCCCGAGGTATCAGGACGGAGAACGTCGATGAAACGGATGATCGGATTCCTTTTTGGCCTCGCGCTCGCTCTGCCCGGGTGCATCGAGTCCTCCTCGCCGCTCGTCCCTGCGACGCGCGAGGCAGGCCCGATCGCGGTAGGCCTGTACCGCGGCGGTACCGCGGAACACAGCGCCATGAACGACGATGTGTCCATAGCGCTGATGCCAAACGGTGACTACTTTGCTGTCAAAATTGTGTCCGCAAGCGACGGCACGAAAACGACGACGCGGTATTCGCTTCGCTTCTGGGAGCTCGATGAGCATCACTTCATTGTCCAGACGCGCGAAATGAAAAGTACGACGACGCCGTACATCTACGTGCTCGCGCATGTCGTCGGCCCCGACGTCAAGTTTTATGCAGCTCGGTGCGACATGTTGACAGTGGCGCCCCGCATCCTCGCGGCGTACAAGTTCACGGTGGTGCGGCGCACGTCGTGGCCTTCGTGCGGCGCAACAAGCTTACCTGACCTCGTCGCCTTCATGCGCGAAGTTCCGCTCCGGATTGAGAAGTTCTCGGAGTTGACTTACATCATCACACGATGAAGACCCTACCAAAGGAGAAACAACCATGAGAAAGCTGTTGATATGCGTTCCGCTCGCGTGCGCAGTCTTCTTGCTCGGCACGACCGCGAACGCGCACTGCGTTCGCGCGGCGTGGATGATCTCGCAAACAGTATGCGTCTATTGCGACATGGCGCGTGCGTTCTTCGTTCGCAACAACATTCCGTTGGAGGAGTACAACCTGGACGATCGGCGCAACTTCCGATGGAATGTGGGTGACCTTCCCGTCGGCACCGTGCGGGCTTTCGCGCAGCGTCGCTATGGATGGGTGGCAACGCCCATCCTGGAGATCGACGGCGTCGTCATCCGCGGCTACAACCTTCCCGCGATCCAGAAGGAGACCTGCACGTACAATTGATGCGCTCCGCGTCACGAGCTCTTGTTCACGAGGCCCTCGCATTAGCGGGGGCCTCCTTTTTTCAAGGGGAAGCCTGGAACTGCAGATTTTATTCAGAACTAACGTCTTGATATGTCCAAAATACGTGGTATAATGTACCGATGGTGCCGTCTGCCCCCGTCCGATTCCTTGCATCGCTTTCAATGTTTGAGCGCTTCGCGTATTTTACATTATTCATTTTTGTCGGTCTTTTCGCTGGTCTAGAAGTCTCACTGGTGCTTTTGGGCGCGGCGATCGCTTTCAGTGTCGCAGCGTATGTTCAGTATTTTCGTGATACCTACTTTGGAATAGTCGCGCCAAATCGCTGGACTTGGCTTATCTGGAGTGTCGCCACGACTGTCGAGGCGCTTACATATCAAGCGGTAAGCGATGATTGGATAAAAAGCGCAGTTTTCTTCATAGCCTCATTTTCCTGCATTGGGATTATGCTACTGATCTGGAGCAAGGCGAGGTGGGAGAATCCAAAATGGACTGAGGTCGTTTGTGTAATCGCGTCTGGAGTGGCTCTTCTTTTGTGGCTCCAGTTCCAATTCTCGCTTTGGGCACACTTGCTCATGGTGCTCAGCGTACCCATAGCATTCATCCCGACGTGGAAAAGCGCGCTCCAAGACCCGAGCAACGAGAGGTCTTTTGCGTGGGCGCTTTGGAGTCTTGGTGACCTCCTAACGCTCTTCGTTATTCTCACACGACTCTCCGGAGCGGAAGAACTACCCTTCATTCTAGTTGAATTCGTAAGTCATGTAGTAGTGTGGAGAATGGTGCGTGCAAAGTGGTAAAGAGACCCGACGGCAGAGTTTAACCGCCTTAGTTTCTGTGGTACCGTGGACAAGTGAAAGCTAAAGTCCGAAGCGATTTCGCAGTCGGCCAAACTCACGTTGGAAAGGCAGTTTTTGCCGCCCGTTCGTTCAAACGAGGCGAGGTAGTTACACAATTTAAGGGACCGCGCATTCACGAATCGAAGATGCCAAAACGGTATAAGGGCAAAAATGATCGCTATCTGCAGATAGAGCGCGACTATTATCTCGGACCATCGGGTGAGATCGATGACATCATAAACCATTCGTGCAATCCAAATACCGGCCTTAAATTCACACCGAAGGGAATATTTCTTGTCGCAATAAGGGATGTAAAGATAGGTGATGAAATTACCTGGGATTATTCCTCAACTCTTTTTGGGAGTTCATGGAAAATGAAATGTGATTGTCGCGAGGAAAACTGCCGAAGAATCATTGGTGACTTTACGCTACTCGACAGGAGGATACAGCAGAAATATCTGCGACTAGGCATCATACCCAAGCATCTCAAGGAGTATATGGAAAGCACTAGACATTCCGTATACAATAAAGGGGTGCGAATCAAGAAGCATGCCCAAATCGCGTAAAAGTGTCTTCGTCTCGTGCGTCCTTGGAGCGTATCTCCTCGCCATTTTGTTTACGTTTATGAGGGTGTACGTCTATCATGCATACCCGATTTACTATTCAGGAGATGAAATGCCCAACATTAGAGAACAGCTCCGTACGCTGACCTACTGGCCCCGCATATGATGTGTGAATGGGATACCGCACGGTTTCTCATATTCTCCGGGAACGGAGAGCCTCTAATCTATTATTCGCATATCACCTCAATACTAATTTTTGCGGGACTTCTTGCATTCACATTTCTTCGTCTTAAAGAGTGGCCAAAAAATAGTTTCCGCATGATAGCGGTCAGCTATATCATCTGGCTTTATTGTGACCTTATCTTGTGGGCGACCGAGAGTATTGATCACGTTATGTTCTTCTGGACCTTACTTGATATGATCGAGCCGCTCATATTCGTAAGTGCGTACGTGTATTTTGTCCAATTTTCGAAAGGCATGCTTCTCTCCGAGCGAACTAAATGGGCCTTATTCGCTCTCTTGCTGCCAGCTTTGATCATGGGACCTCTTGGTCTGACAGTGGTCGGTTTTGATTTCACAGACTGCGATCGTAACGCTTGGGAGGGAGTAGGGGCTTATTACAACTATTTTGTAGAGGCTCTTCTGCTCATGCTTATCATTGTCAAAGCAGCGATCCAGCTATTCCATACGAGAGACAACCACGAGCGTGCCAAGCTTTTTATGGTCTCACTCGGAATCTGCCTGCTCTTCGTCGGGTTCCTAGCAGCAAATTTCCTTGCTACGTTTACTGGCGACTATGTGACTAGTCAATATGGTCATGTGGCGGTCCCGATTTTTGCCGCGTTTCTTGCATACATAACGATTAAATACGAATCATTTGAGCCTCGTATCTTGCTCATAGACACACTCGTAGTTGCGCTGTTTATCCTTTTGCTATCGCTACTTTTTGTCGACAACGTGAACTATCAGATCTACGCGAACATAGTAGCGTTCGTAATTATGGTTCCCCTCGGCTATACCCTAGTCACTGGTATCAGAAACGAGGTCCGAACAAGGAAAAAGGTCCAACAGCTGGCGGGGGAGCTGGAGGTAGTAAATCAACAGCAGGAAAATCTTTTGCACTTCATCAGTCATGAGGTGAAGGGGTATCTGACGGAGAGTCAGGCGGGGTTTGCGGCCATTGTGGAAGGGGATATGGGCGCTGTTTCGGATAAGGTAAAGGAGATGTCGACGAGCGCTCTGGCCAACGTGAGGAAAGGCGTGCGTACCGTCATGGAAATACTTGATGCTTCCAACTTTAGGAAGGGAACTGTCGATTACAAGAAGGATCGATTCGATCTCAAGGAAACGGTGCAAAGCGTAATCGGTCATCAGCAGAAATACGCTGATTCAAAGGGTCTCAAGCTAGAGGTCTCCATCGGCGATGGTGCCTCTATGATAGAGGGCGATGAAGAGAAAGTACGCGAACATGTCATTCGCAATCTCATAGACAACGCCATCAAATACACGCCGCACGGCACGGTCAAAGTTTCGCTAACGGACCTGCCTCGCCAAAGCTTCGGCAAGGCGGGCGGTAAAGGCATCCGCTTTTCGGTGCAAGACAGCGGGGTCGGTATCACCGATGAGGACAAAAAGAAGCTCTTTACCGAGGGCGGCCACGGCAAAGATTCCATCAAGACCAACGTCCACTCGACCGGCTACGGCCTCTACATCGCCAAGCAGATAGTGGAAGCCCACGGCGGCACGATCCGGGCCGAATCCGACGGCGCGGGCCGCGGCTCCCGCTTTATCGTGGAACTGCCGGCCAGTACCTAGGGCTGGGATGATACGATCCCTTTATGAAGGTCACTTTCACGGCGCACGCCAAGCGACGAATGCGAGAGCGGAATCTCAAGCAGAAGCAAATTCGCGCATTTGTGCAAGATCCGGATGGCGTGGAGATATCAAGCAAAAACACCAAACGATTCTTGGTGAAGAAAAGATACTTTAACGCTACATTTAAGAAACCTCGTCTTCTGATAGCGATCTGTGAGCAAGAGGGGAACTCGATCGTTGTTGTGACCGTCATTGACACTTCAAAGGTCGAGAAATATAGTTGAGAACTATGGTGAAGATAACCTACGATAAACAAGCCCGCGTTCTCGGATTTCGTCTGAGCGCAAAAAAGGGTGTCGATTCCGAAGTGGAGGATACTGTCGTAATCGATCGCGACAAAGACGGTAATATTGTCAATATCGAGATCATGGACGTAGGCATCGACGAATTTAGGAAAGCGAAAGCGGGTGCCGACAAACGGCTGTTTTCCGGCCTCGCAACTCGCTAATCTGCGTTCTACTGTCCCGCATGAAGCGCGCGGCGCCGCCTTTTTTTTGCTACAATCAGCCATTATGAAGCGGCTTTTAACGGGTTTGCAGCCATCTGGCGCCCTCCATATCGGGAACTATTTTGGGGCGCTGAAGCCCTTCGTGGAGCTCTCGCGGGAGTACGACTCCATGCTCATGGTGGCCGACTACCACGCCCTCACCTCGCTTAAGAATCCGCAAGAATTGCGGGGCAACATCATCAGCGTAGCGAAGGACTACATGGCAGCCGGCATTGACACCAACAAAGCCATCATTTTCAAACAATCCGACGTGCCCGAGCATACGGAACTTTCCTGGATATTCCAGTGCCTCGTCACTGTACCGTTCCTCGAACTCGCGCATGCCTACAAAGACAAAGTGGCGAAAGGCCTCGAAGCAAATGCTGGGCTTTTTGCGTATCCCATGCTCATGGCCGCCGACATCCTGCTCTATGACACCGACGTCGTGCCTGTGGGTGCAGATCAGAAGCAGCACGTCGAATACGCGCGCGAGGCTGCGACAAAGTTTAACAACGCCTTTGGTGAGACATTCAAAGAGCCTAACGAAAAAATACTGGAAAACATCGCAACAGTTCTCGGCACCGACGGCAAAAAAATGAGCAAGAGTTACGGCAACACCATCCCGCTCTTCGGTTCGCGTGAGAAAATGGCGGAGGCGGTCATGTCCATCGTCACGGACTCCAACGCAGAGAGCCCCGTCAACGTGTATGCCATACACGCGCTCATTAAGGATCGGAGCGAATTGAGCGAGCTCTACAAGGAGAACAAAGGAAAGTACAAGGTGCTCAAGGAGGCGCTCATCGCCGACCTCGAAGCGATCGTCGGCCCGATGCGCGAAAAGCGCGATGCGATATCGGATGACAAAGTTCGCGAAGTATTGAAAGACGGCGCCGACCGCGCTCGCGAGCGAGCATCAAAGAAAATGGACGACGTCCGTAAAAAAGTAGGCGTCAGTATATAAAATAGTCGGCGGCGAAGCTCGCGTTCCGCCGCCGTTGATCTAATGGTGCACTACCATTTATTTGCGATCATCGCCTCGTGCATCACTTCGGCCTGTCTCCTCAGCATCATCATACTGAGAGCCTTGTGAGTGATCTCGCCCACGAAGTTCCATCCGACACCGCCCTCATTTGCCACACTCTGGATCGGCTGCAACAACATGGCACACCTCTTGAAGGTAATTAATGTACCAGCTCTGGTTTGCAGCAGATACTTCGTCAGCGCCGCCGAAAAGTGACGCAGGTGAACGGTGTCTTCAGACGTAACGCCACGAGCGTCACACGCCACGTAAGAGCGCAAGAGTTTTGCCACAACTTCGGCATGACCAACGTCGTCTGCGCTCGCTTGCTGACCTGTAATGACGTTGATCGCGCTGGTGATAACTGTGGGAAAACAGTTGCGAGCGCTTGCCCCAGACTGTCTACAGATCCAGGTGTGGATGCACCTCACAGTCTCACGAAACGTCACGACGTACGCGAGCAGAAATGCCTCTGTTGCACGGATCCGAAGAGCCTCTTCAAGATGCTCGTCAGCCGACGTGAGGAGAAAGCCTACGAAGTCCTGTACGCGAACATCATGAGCGTTATAGCGATTATGGATCACATCCAGTGCCGTATCGCGCAGCTTGCCTGCGGATGTCGGTTTGTCTGACAAGTCCCATTGCATCAGAGTGGCAACTTGGCGTGCGAGGGTCGGTGTTCCGGTCGTCATTGATTCCTCCTCTCGGGGAATAGTGATGCTCCTCTCGGAGCGGGTGGTGCCCCTCTCGGGGCAGTTTCAAAGGGCATTGCACCTCTCGGTGCGTGGCCGGGGTCATTTGACCTTATAGCGTGGAGCATGTCAATGACGGTTCGCGGCTCCTAATTTTCGATATAGAATCCATACTTTTCTGCTAAACTAAGCGAATTATGGAGCGGACACTCAATAAAGATCTGCGAGATCTCGCGGGGGAGGCCGTGAAGGTCGCCGGATGGGTAGACGTGCGGCGGGATCACGGCAAATTGATTTTCCTCGATATCCGCGACAGGAGTGGCATTGTGCAGGTCGTCGTGACACCGAAGGCGGCCGAGGCGCTTGAGCAGGCAAAGGAACTTAGGGCGCAATGGGTTGTTGAAATAGAAGGCGAAGTGAAAGCACGACCCGAAAATATGAAAGGGGAGGGGGCTCTCGGCGGCGTCGAGCTTGCCGCCTCGCAGATACGCGTGCTTTCGCGCGCTGCGGAGTTGCCTTTTGAACTGGGGACGGAAGTGAATATCGACACGCATTTCGACCACCTACCGCTTACTTTGAGGAGCGAGCGCAGCCGCGATATCTTCACGATGCAGGCGTCTATCCTCGGCGCGTACAGATCTTCATTGCG
>Ga0209542_10007668_pt1 | contig 20438 bp, 23 predicted proteins | sample RifCSPhighO2_01_FD_184028 | JGI IMG/M metagenome (GOLD analysis project Ga0209542, IMG submission 184028) | Soil microbial communities from Rifle, Colorado - Rifle CSP2_plank highO2_0.1 (SPAdes) (version 2) | ecosystem: Environmental > Terrestrial > Deep subsurface > Rock core/Sediment ...
TATTCGTTACCTATACAACCTATATACAGCTGGGTATGGCTATTTTGCTCTACCCTATTGTCATATTCTTAGCTTTTAAAGCTTTCCCGAGAAAAGCCTCGACACATATCTTTAAAAAACCTGTCGCCGAAGCCCAGCCCCAGGTTATAGATCTAGGAGAAAAAGTTCAACCACAGGTTACATCAAAAATAGATGGTATAGGCATTTCTGATATTAACAAACGGACATTTTTAAAAATTATTGGGGCCTCCGGACTTTCATTCTTTCTACTTTCAATCTTTAGTCGAAAAATTGAGACTGCACTTTTTGGCCAAAACTCGCTACAAACACAGGCTCCTCCGCAAAGCAATATTCCTTCTCCCACAGCCTCACCTACAGAAGGATATAGTATCTCTGAGGTTGATGATAACGTAGTCAGCTACTATGGATTTATCAACAAAACTGGCGCCTGGTTTATTATGCAGGGAGACACAGATACTGGATCTTTCCGCTACGTCAGAGGTAAATCAAGCTTTCCTGATAACTGGAAAAAACGCCAAAGCTTTGAATATGATTATTTCTCCCAGACTTTCCCTTAAAAATCATTTCAAAAACCCCACGTCATTGCGAGGAGGGAGTGAAACGACCGACGTGGCAATCTTCCACTATAATGATGTAAATGGTCTCTAGATACTTTTATGTCTACGTTCTAAGTAACTTCAGAAGAACTGTTTTATATACAGGTATAACCAGTAATTTAGTAAAAAGAGTATATGAACATAAAAATAATTTAGCTGATGGTTTTAGTAAAAAATATGGAGTACATGACCTTCTATATTATGAGGTATTTGATAATCCTAACTCAGCTATAGAAAGAGAAAAACAGATTAAGGGCTGGTCAAGAAAGAAAAAAGACCAATTAATTATCCAGTTCAATCCTAAACTTAAAGATTTGTATGGAGAAATTGTATAAGCTTCCGCGGACTGAGAGTCCGCGGTTTTCTTGTATTTTTAAGCTTTCAAGCGCTTCGTCTCTTCATGCCGCGGAATCTTGAAACCTTACTTCGCCTGCATCCCCGGTCTGAAAGCCCGGGGTTTTGGCGAAGCGGTTATAATCTGTATTTGGAAGATCCCCTGGCTCCCCTGAATCAAGTTCAGGGTCGCTCGGGATGACGTTACTTAGTCATTGCGAGGACTCCGATGTATGTCGGAGGACGTGGCAATCTTCCATCTCCAGTATTTCCATCGCCTTGGAGGATTCCTCGCTAATCGCTCGGAATGACAGGAAGGGTGTTTATGATTATTTCTCCCAGACTTTCCCTTAAGCCTGATTCTTCCTGGCTGCTATTACTCCGAATACTAGAATAATCGTTGCTACTATTATAAATAAGCCTGCTTGTCGGAAATAAATAGGATTGGTAAGATTGGTAACTTGCAGAGTTGGAGAGGAAATTATGAACAACCAGCTATTAGTTCCTAATATTATCGGGGAATAAGCTATCAGGTACTTCTCGGTTCGGAATTGGTCTCCCACAGTTGCACCTAGCGCATTTTTAATCTTATCTCTTACAACCGAATCGTTTGAAAAGAGCGTAGAAATATTTGATCCAGCCACATCTGATGCAATATTACTATAAAGTAAGTTTCCACTGCCATCAACTAGATAAACTTCTGTCAGGCTTGAGATTTTCATTAATCCTAAAAAACGTTCTGTTAAAGGCTCTAATTTTATTGAGGAGGCTACAACACCTGCAAACACATTATTTTTATATACTGGAGAAGCCACTACAACTATATTTTCTCCCTTGCTGGCTCCCAGCTTACTAACAACCGGTTCACTGATGATATACTTTCCCTTAGTCCCTTTGTCCTTAGCAAAGATAAAAAACTCCCGGTCAGCTAAAGACTCTCCAACATCATTACTCCCTAAAACATTAGAATTAAATTTAACCACTCCATTTTTATCTGTTAATACAACTCCCCCAATAATGCCGGCATCGCGCCGCTGCTCTATAAAAGTATCCAAATCAGAAACAGCATCTGCATCAGAGGCCTCTATACTGCTTAACCGTGCTAAAACTGTGACTGAGTTGCCAAATTTTTCAAAGAAGGTTGTAATATTACTTACCTCAGCCCTGGCAATGATACGTTTGCGGTTTAACAACTGCTGGGCAATTGTAGCTTCAATCTTCTGGCCTACAACTAAATAAAAGGTAACACCTAGCGCAATTACTGAAAACAGACTACTTAAGAATATCCAAGATGAGAATATTCCTTTAAATTTACCCATAATGTAATATGGTCAGATATGTATCAATTTGTCAAATCCTTTTGTCAAATCCTTGCTTGTAAAAAAATTGGGGCTTAGTATATAATCCAAAATATGCTTTCAGTTATCATTCCTTCCTATAAAGATCCCTGGCTTATCAATACAATTGATTCGCTCTTAAAACACTCTGAACTTGGAGATCAACTGGAAGTAATTGTTGTGTTAGATGGTTATTGGCCTGAATTTAAGTTAGTAGAAGACAAAAGAGTTAGATATATTCATTTAGGTAAAAATGTAGGTATGAAGGAAGCTATCAATACAGGGGTAAAAATAGCACGTGGAGAGTTTATTATGCGCAGCGATGAACACTGTGAATTTGGTCAGGGATATGACCGCATACTAACTGAAACATGTGAATCAAATTGGATTATAACCCCAAGGAGATATTTTCTTGATCCTGTGAAATGGGAAGTTATGGATATTCCTTTCATAGATTACGAGAAGCTGGTTATTCAATCCATAGGAGATGCTAAAAAATATACAGGTTATCCATGGCCTGAAAGAGGAGAAGAGCGAAAAGACATTATGATAGACGAAACTATGGCTATGCAGGGTTCAGTATGGGTTATGTCCAGATCTTGGTGGGATAAAGTTATAGGAGAGTTAGTATCTGGGGACTATGGCACTATTTATCAGGATCAACACGAAATGATATTTAAAACCTGGAAGGCAGGAGGAAAGATGATGGTCAATAAGAAAACATGGTTTGCTCATCGTCATAATAGTTTTCCCAGAAGACATGACATAAGTCATAGTTCTCAACAAAAAGAGTTACAGGCGTTTAATGATGAGTGGCACGATTATTATTTGGAAATAAAAAGAAAGTGGAAGATATAAATGTTATCAATCATTATCCCCTGTTATAACGATAAAGACATACAAAAAACAGTTAATGACATCCGTGCAAAAGCAAAAGGTGATATTGAGATAATTGTGGTTCTTGACGGAGTACACCAAGAAGTAAGAAATGCGATAGTTTTAGAAAATACAAAACAACTTGGAATGAGAGGAAGTATCAATAAAGGTGTGGCGACTTCAAAAGGTAAATGGTTAATGAAATGCGACGCCCATTGTATTTTCGATGAAGGTTTCGATGTAAAAATTCTTTCGAATATTGAAACAAATTGGATAGTTATTCCAAGACGATACAAACTAGATACGGATCAATGGGAAGTTATGGATGAATCACCAATAGATTATGAAAGATTATATATAGATAATCCAGAAAAAATAGGTGGAATTGAGTGGAAGTCCAGAACAAAAGAAAGACATGATATTTTAATAGATGAAACAATGGTATTTCAAGGTTCATGTTGGTTCATGTCGCGGGAACACTGGGATAGTCTAGGAGACTTGCAAGAAGAAGGATACGGAACATTTACTCAAGAACCTATTGAACTAGCATTAAAAACATGGCTGGGCGGAGGAAAAGTAATGGTAAATAAAAAAACATGGTATGCCCACAAACACCGTAAATTTGGCCGTACAACTGTTAATCTTTCAGGTTCAGAAGAAATAAAAAATGGTAATAAATATTCAAAGGATTTTTGGCTAAGCGACAAATGGGATAAAAGAATACACGATCTGAAGTGGCTGATGGAAAGGTTTGGACTAGAATATAAACCAGCACTATGATTTCAATTTATGCAAAAGTTCCCTTCTTAAAGACAAACCAAATAAATGGTGTTTATGTTAATCGTGTCTCTTCCCGCATAAGGGGCGAGGAGATATCCGCATATATGGGGACAAAGTATAACCCACAGAAAAGGTCATCAGATGATTTGTGTATTTTTTTAAAACCAGGGAGTATAGACAGCCTAAAAAACGGAGACTACGTTGATATCTTAGATGACATAACCCTCATCCCCAAGCTTAAGGAGCGGCCTGAACTCAAGGTGATTGCAATGTCTCAGGCTCAGTATGAGTACCTGAAAGAGAATCTTACCAACGAAGTCTTCCTGATTCATCATCACCATATAAACTTTGAAAGATTTAGGAGGACAAGGAACGATAATCTGGTAGGTGGTGCTATCGGTCATTCTAAATATGCCAGTGACCTATACGGGAAGATTAAGGATGTCTTATCTGGAAGTGGAATAGATTTTGTTCCTATCCTCAGCTATCAGACTAGACAGGATATGCTTGATTTCTTTAAGAAGATAGATTTTCTAGTTGCCTGGAATATTGATGAATATAAGGACTATCCACACAGTCATCCGACAAAGATAATTAATGCCGCCTCCTTCGGCATCCCAACGCTAACCCAACCGATAGCTGGATACAAAGAATTCAATGGATTTTATATACCCACACAATTTGAGGATATGGATTCTTTGGTTGAAGAGGCGGTGAAATTGAAGGACATAAATTATTACCAAGGTTGGTCGGACAAGGTCTATGGAGAAGCTGAAAAATATCACATAAGTAATATAGCTAAGGTATATAAACAACTAAAATGACAAATAGATTTGAAGATATATTCAAAAATAATTCTTGGGGCGGCCGTAATTCAGTTTCAGGAAGAGGTTCAGACCTAGACCAAGCCGAGCATATAATCAAGGAGATTCCGGTTTTACTTAAAGAGATGGGTATTTCAACAATATTAGACATCCCCTGTGGAGATTTTAACTGGATGCAAAAGATTGATTTAAGTGGGATTAAATATATCGGAGCTGATATCGTAGAAGAAATAATTGAAAACAACAAGAATAAATATGAGAAAGACAATGTTTCATTCCAGCGCCTAGACCTAACCGAGGATATACTGCCACAGGTAGATTTAATCCTTATAAGAGATTGCCTAGTCCATATGTCTTACGAGGATATCTTCAAATCATTAAATAACGTTTGCAATAGTATGTCCACATATCTTTTAACTACATCGTTCACGAATAGACAGGATAATAAAGACATTATTACCGGAGAGTGGCGTCCACTTAATCTACAAATTGCACCTTTTTTCTTCCCAGAGCCAATTAGAATAATAAACGAAAAATGTACACAGGGAAAGTTATCTTACACAGATAAATCGTTAGGACTTTGGAAAGTGTCTGATATAACTAAAACACTATGAAAGCAAAAGATATAAAAAATAAGGGAGATATAACAATAATTTTCTTAACCCAGAATAAGGTTCCAGAGAAGTGGGTACCGTATCACAGGGAAATGTTGGAAAAAGCTGCTGATGGTGCGCCTATCATTTCTGTCAGTAGAAAACCTATAGATTTTGGGACGAATATTATCCAGACCGAACCAGAAAGCGCAGCCAATATATTTTGGCAGACATTAAGGGCGGCTAAGATTGCAACCACGCCATATATAGCCATAGCCGAAGACGATACACTATATCCGAAAGAACACTACCATACTATCAGGCCGCCTCTCGATACTTTTATTTATAATAATACGCGTTGGGGGATGCTGAGCTGGACTAAGATACCTATGTATTACTTAGTGCATAATTATATGAGTCACATGACATTAATTGCGCCAAGAGAGTTAGCCATCGAAGCACTTGAAGAAAGATTCAAAAAATATCCTATCGACAGTGTTGGCGGAATGAATGCTGGTGGAGAGCTAGGAAAGCAGTGGATGGAAGAGCGGATAGGGGTAACGCCAAGGAAGAGCTCAATATTTTATACCTACCAACCTGTGTTATTTTTCCAACACCCAGGCGCGACAGACCCGCTAAACAAGACTCAGAAGAAGAGAATGTCGCCAATCAGGGCTTTCGATATCCCAGACTGGGGAACAGCAGAAGAAATGCTTAAGAAATTTGTATGAAGAACTTAATGACCTATATACATCCATCAAGAGAGTTTACCGAAGAATATGCCGGCCTGGTTAAAGTGCAGATAGATAATTCTATACGGAGATGGAATAAAGAAGACATAATGCTGGTGACTAATTTCCCCTATTCTTATAACGGGATTGACTCAATAGTAGTACCTGATGACTTATTCTGCGAACACCGCAGGAGAGCCAGTAAGATAAATGTGATTTGCTATATGATAGAAAATCAAATGATAGATGATTTATGCTGGTTTCATGATTTTGATGCGTATCAGCTACAAGAACTCCCAGATGACGTATTAGGAGATAAGGATGCCGCTTTCACCGATTACGGATTTAATGAATCGTGGAATACCGGGAGCTTCTTCTTTACTCCAAAGGCCAAGGATATCTTTGAGCTTATCCGCCAAACAATGAATAGAAGACATGCAAACGAGGAACAGGCCCTTAATCTACTAACCTCTAAGAATACAGCCAATATCAACCAGAGATATGTAAGACTTAACAATACTTACAATTTGGGGCAAAAACGGTCTAGTGAACTTGCCTACGAGAAAGCTGATAAGCCTATTAAGGTGTTGCACTTTCACCCCCGGATGCCGGATGTTTACGAAAGAGTTAAGCCACTTATCCCAGATTATTTAATGGAAATATTTAAAAAACATGGATACTAATACAACACTTCTTATTATGACAAACGGGCGCAGAGAGTATCTCGAGAGAACCCTATCTACGCTGGGGAAACTACATGGTAATTTTTCCAGAATATTAATTCATGATGATTCAGGGAATGAAGATTATCATAATTGGCTTAAACAATTTAATTACGAGCTTGCCTCTACCAAACGAGTCGGATTCACAAAAGCAATGATTTCTGCATGGGATAAACTCAAAGAGGATTCTAGCGAGTGGGTTTTTCATTTAGAGGAAGACTTTCTTATTTTGGAAGATATAAATGTAGACGATATGATTGACGTTCTAAAGAGCCATGACTATATTAAACAAATGGTCCTTCTTAGGCAGCCCATTGCTGGGCGAGAATTACAAAAGGGTGGTATAATCGCCTCCCATCCAGAGAGATATGAGAATAAAACTAATGGCGTTAATTATTGGGTAGAGCATAGGGTTGGTTTTTCCGGTAATCCATGTGTCTATAGAAAGTCTCTTATCTATGAACATCCCTGGCCTAACATGCCACATTCGGAACGTGAATATGGCCAATCATTATTAAAAGACCCCGGTGCAAAATTTGCCTACTGGGGTAAAAGTACGGATAATCCAAGGGTTACGCATATAGGGGAAAATAGAACTGGATTTAATTACTGAAGATTAATAATTATTTAGTATGAAAAGTAAATATGATTTATTAAAATATCTCGCAGAGCTAGGTTACACAAAAGGAGTAGAAATTGGAGTTTCAGAGGGATATTTTAGCGAGAAAATGCTCGAAACAATACCCAATCTAGAGCTTTGGTGTGTTGATAATTGGCGACAATATAGGGAAAATAAATTTGGCAAATCACAGATAGAAAACGATAGAAAATATCAAATAACAGTTGATAGATTAGCTAAATACGGAGCGCATATAGTTCGAGAAGCGAGCATGGATGCGGTAAGAAGATTTGCAAATGAATCATTAGATTTTGTATACATAGATGCTAACCATGGTTACGATTATGTAATGCAGGATTTGATTGAATGGACCAAAAAGGTAAGGTCGGGAGGGATGATTATAGGAGATGATTATTATCCCATGAAGAGAGCCGGGGTAGTTCAAGCAGTTGATGATTACACCAAGTATCATCAGATTACATATAACCTCATTGACCCAAGACCCTATGGCATTAAAGATAGGGGGTATAACGAGCAACCAACCTACTGGTGGATAAAATGAAAATGGATACAACAATAATTTATTACACAAGCAATAAGGAGACACCGGAGTTTGAGCAGAGAATAATAGACAGTCTTTTAAAGGTTAGTGGGGATTTGCCGATTATAAGCGTCTCCCATAAGCCGATGGATTTGGGCAAGAATATCTGCGTAGGAGATGTTGGGGCTTCTGGTTTTAATATGTTCAGACAGATATTGATTGGTTGTAAAGAAGCAAAAACAAAATTTATAATCACAGCCGAAGCCGATTGCCTGTATCCGCCGGATTATTTTAAGTTTGTACCAGAGAGGGATGACATCTGTTATCGCAACTCAAATACCTATTTACTCGGACTTAGGAGGGATTATTTCTATAAAAAGCTTGAAGGAGGAACATGGTCGCAAGTCATTGGAAGAGACTTCTATATCCGAAGATTAGAATATCTATTTGAAGGAGCTCCAGAATGGAGCGTGGAAGAAAAGAACTTTCCCAAAGAGAGAAAGAAAGGCGAGGATATTTTTACGGCTGACCAAATAAAAAGATTCGAGACAAAATATCCTTGTATATCAATAAAATCCGGAAAGGGAATGAGGCACTATTCCCATTCAGAGAGAGTCCCAATTTACGATTTACCATACTGGGGAGATAGTAGGAAATTTAGAAAAACATATCTATGAGCGCAGCTCAGACCCTTTGGGTCATAAGCGAAGCTTGAAAATTAAAAATTTATGAAAGACAGAATAGAACTAGCTAAATATTTCACAGAACTAGGCTTCAAAACGGGAGTTGAGATTGGGGTTAGTAAAGGAGCGTATTCGAGAGAATTGTGCCAGACAAATCCAAAACTCAAATTATATTGCGTAGATACATGGGGAATACATGACCGAAGTCAGGGGAGGAGAGATTTACATATGAAAATATATAAATATGCCAAATGGAAGCTTTCTCGACACAATACTGTCCTGATAAGAGATTTGAGTATGAATGCCGTCAAACAATTTGATGACAATTCTTTAGATTTCATATATATTGACGCAAACCATACGTACGAATGCGTTATGGAAGACATTATAGCTTGGACACCGAAGGTAAGAGCTGGTGGGATAGTATCGGGACATGATTATCAGTTACCAGAAGTTAAAAGAGCCGTTGATGATTACATAAAGGATAAAAATATAGACTTGGTAGTCACAGAACAGGACACAATAAGAGAACATCCAAGTTGGTTATTTATAAAGAAACTATGAAAGACAGAATAGAACTAGCTAAATATTTCACAGAACTAGGCTTTAAGATTGGAGCTGAGGTTGGCGTATTACAGGGGTCGTATTCAAGAGCATTATGTAGGTATAATCCAGAACTTAAATTATATTCCATAGATGCATGGGGATTACTTGATAAGAAAGAGAGCATGAGAGCTTTCCATGTAAAAATGTATGAACGAGCTAAAAATAAACTTGCTCCCCATACTGTGACTCTAATTAGAGAACCAAGCGTCGAAGCTGCAAAACGATTTGTCGATGGTTCACTAGACTTTGTATATATAGATGCTAATCATTCGTATGCTGCTGTTATGGAGGACATAACAACCTGGACCCCGAAAGTTAGAAGTGGTGGGATAGTATCCGGACACGACTATCAATTAGAGGAGGTTATTAAGGCGGTGGATGAATATGTGGGAAACAATAATTTAAAGTTGATGCAGACAGATTGTGATAGTTATAATAAACGTTCCAACAAAGTAGAAAAAAGTTGGTATTTTATAAAGCCATGAATTTTAGTTTCTTTTATAAAAAAGGTAGTGCTGGTTATGTCAAAGGCGAGCAGATGGCTGACTATCTGGGTGGTAAAAAAAATCCCGAGAAAGACTTTGAGGATGATATTTGTGTGTATGTAAAGACTTTCCCATCAGGAATAGTTCCAAAACGCACCTATATTGACGTAGACGATGCTCCACAAACTTTAGAATGGATTAAGACACATCCTGGAGTAGGAATAATAGCTACTGCTCAAACCGCTAAAGATTTTTTATCTAAAGAATTACACAGAACAGATATTAACGTTATACCTCATGCCCATTGTAATTACGAAAGATGGATAAGACCGAAAAGAGAAATTAAGAGAATCGGGATTATAGGGAGTATCACCTCGTTTCAGTATCCCATAGATGAATTTAGAAAGAAACTAGAAAAAGTTGGACTTGAATTAAGCTATGAACAGGATTATTGGAATACCTACCGGAGCACTCCAGATATGCCAGGGAGATTAAAGGTAGTAGGATTCTATAAGACAGTAGATATTCAGGTAGTTTGGCGACCTAAAATGTATACGACTCATTTAAAGAATCCTAACAAGCTGGTAAATGCCGGTTCTCTTGGTATTCCAACGGTGGCCTATCCAGAATTTAATTTTGAGAATGAATGGAAGGGATATTATATTCCAGCAAATACGATTGATGAAATGGTTAAACTACTATGTATGTTGCGAGAAGATAGTAGTTTCTATAAAGATATGTCAGATAAGGCATTAAAGAAAGCAGACGAGAATCACATCGAAAAAATAGCTACATTATATGAAAACTTATAAAGCAACCATAACGGGGATTAATGGGTTCATCGGAAATGCGCTAAACAAAAAGCTGCAAAGTATGGGATGGGAAACAGGTGAACAACTAAGGCCAGATGTTGATTATGTATTTCTATTCGGCTCTCCATCATCTAATGATTGGTTTGGCTCGGCGCTTAGTTATTCAGTTAGGGAGACGATAGAGAATTTCTTGAATGCGGCAGATTTCTGTCGAGATAATAAAATTAGATTAATCTATCCGTCGTCTGGGACAGTCTATGAAGGTCAAACTCCTTATTCTAAAACGAGAATGATCTTGGATATTCTTAATGGTATTTATAAAGACAATATCCTAGGTCTGAGAATCTTTGCCGGTTATGGAGTAGGAGAAAAACATAAGGGGAAATATGCTTCAGTTATTTATCAATTTATTCAGGAGATGAAGAGCGGTAAGAGTCCTGTTATTTGGGGAGACGGTAGGCAGACAAGAGATTTTATCTATATAGATGATGTTATAGATTTAATTATTAAAAACAAAGACCTTACCGGAGTAGTTGATATAGGAACAGGAATCAATACTTCCCTCCTTGAAGTAGTCAAAATGATTAATGAAGAATTGCACACTAAAATTAAACCTATGCATATTCCGAAACCGGAGCAATATATTAATGATACCGTATGTCAGAAGCCATGCAAAATTAAAGTATCTCTTAAAGATGGGATAAAAAGAATTATCAATGAATATCTATGAAAAACAGACAAGAATTAGCTAAATATTTCGCGGAATTGGGCTTCAAAACCGGAGTTGAAGTTGGAGTTTATAAGGGAGGATATTCAATAGACTTGTGTCTGGCAAATCCAGAACTCAAATTATATTGCGTAGATATCTGGGGGATAAATGACCAACTCTCAAGTGAGAAAAATAAACGTATACATCAAAAGATATACAAATATGCCAAATGGAAACTTGCTCGACACAACACTGTTCTAATAAGAGATTTTAGCATAAATGCCGCAAAACAATTTGATGACAATTCCCTGGACTTCGTATATATAGATTCGAATCATGCATACAACGAAGTAAGTCAAGATATAGCAGGTTGGACCGGGAAGATTAGGCCAGGCGGGATAGTCTCTGGACACGACTATGATTGGGTTGATGTTAAAAAGGCAGTTGATGAATTTATATTAAAACATAACTACAAACTGTATACTACTGAAGATGAAAACTGCAGTTGGTGGTTTATAAAATGAAGTCAATAATATATTATACAACAAATGATTTGGACAAGACTATCATCGAAATGGTGCGTAAACGCATCTTAGAAAGCGGGCTGCCAATAGTAAGTTGTTCATTAGAACCAATAAATTTTGGAAAAAATATAGTATTAGACTTAGAACCGAGCCCAACAACGATGGTTAAACAAATCCTAGCTGCCCTAGAAGCAAGCGAGAGCGAATATGTTTTCTTCTGTGAACATGATGTCTTGTATGACCCCTCACATTTTAATTTCACCCCAACTAAAAAGGATACCTTTTATTACAATACTAATGTTTGGAGGTGGGACTACCGCAACAATAAAGTTATAACTTATGACCACTTCCGTTCTCTATCTGGACTGTGTGTTTCAAGAAAAAAGGCATTGGAACATTACCGAAAGCGGTTAGCCACAATATTAGAAAAGGGATTTGATAAATTGCCTGGCAAAAATCCTAGTTGGGCGAGAAAGATGGGTTATGAACCAGGACAAAAGACGGGAGAGTTAGTTGACGAATGGAAATCAGAATATCCAAATATAGACATACGGCACAAAAAAACCTTAACACCAATTAAGATGACACTGGAAAGTTTTAGGCACAAGCCAACAGGATGGAAAGAATCCACAATAAACCAAATAATATGAAAAAATCTATTTCTAGCCTTATAGATAAAGTAAAAATTGGGAGAGGATATTCAGGCAACTTATACTGTCAGATTTGTAAAAAAAAGTTTAAATCTACTCAAGCCCGTGTAGATAGAGGGGGTGCTAAGGGAAGAAGAACTTGTAGTAGAGAATGTGCAGGTCAATTAATAAGCCAGAGATTAAAGATGATGTGGGAAAATCCTTCAGAAGGTTTGATAGAGAAGCTTCGAGCATCTGCTATAAAAAGGAGGGGAAAGGGTAGGATAGATAAAGAGACTAAGCCAGAAAAAATATTTAGGGAAGAGTTGGAAAAAAGGAAGATTATATTTGAACAGCAATTTGGGTTCGATGGAATGATGATAGCAGATTTCTTTATCCCTTCCCTACAAGCGTTCATCTTTGTAGATGGAAGTTATTGGCATAGTCTTCCTAGCTCTAAAGAGAAAGATTGGCAACAAATAGCTTATGTCAGATCCAAGGGAATGAAGGCATATAGGTTTACTGATAAACAAGTTTTTGAAAACATCTCAAAATGTTTAGATGAAGTTTTAGAGGATTCTTTCCAACCTTTTTCTTTTGCAGATTTAATAGATAGTTTTACTATCTTAGGAATTAAAACTGAATATGCTGAGGGAGATAAATTAAAACAGACTATAAAAGACTACCGAAGAATGAACAAACTACTTATCTCTGGGGTTGAATTTTATAAATACTCCAATTCTGAAAAAATAATTAAATCAATTAAAGATTTATTAGATACTAATATTAAAATTTTTATGCTGGTTGATAAAATACAAAAGAATGAACACACCAAAAAGGATGCAAAGAAATTGCAGGATCTTAATAGTTTCCGCGCAGAACTTTGTAATGCCTTGAATAGAGAGTTTAAGGAAAGGGAGATTATTAAGACATGAAGATATTAATTACAGGCCATAAAGGTTACATAGGAACTCATTTAACTAAAAGGATGAGAGTCATCGGTTTAGATATTAAAGATGGCAATGATATTGTAACTTGTGAATTGCCCAAAGCTGATGTAGTCATTCATTTGGCTGCCAAGAGTGATGTGGTGGAGTCTATGATAAATCCTGTAGAAACAATAAGAACAAATACACTAGGCACTATTAGATTATGGGAAAAATATAAAGATACTAGATTTATTTTTGCTTCTACTGCGGGAGCAATACAAGATGGTATATCTTCTACTTATGGTCTATCTAAGTATTATGCCGAAGAATTAATTAAGATGTTCTTTAGTAATTATATTATATTAAGATTACCCAATATCTATGGAGCCAAAGGAAGTCGTAGCGTAATTGATAAATTTATTAATGAAGATATTATTATTTATGGAGATGGCTCACAAACTAGAACTTTCATACATGTGGATGATTTAGTAAATGGTATAATTGCCTCAATTAATTGGCCGAAAGGACAATATACTTTTGGGAGCGATAAAACCTATACCGTTCTCGAATTAGCAGAAGCTACTGGAAAACCTATTTCTTTTGCAGATTGGAGACCGGGAGAAGTTAAATATTCTAACATAAAAAGTACTGTTCCTAATTGGAAGTCGACTATAGACGTGATTAGTTATATAAAAAATAAAACATGAAGGATTTATCTATACTTATACCAGCTAGAAATGAGATGTTTTTATATCGCACAATAGAAGATATATTGGCAAATATTGAAGCTGATAGCGAGATTATTGCTGTATTGGATGGTGCTTGGATAGACCCTCCAATTCCACAACACGAAAGAGTAAATGTGATATATGTACCCGAAAGTATTGGTCAACGCGCAGCAACCAATATGGCTTGTAAATTGTCTAAAGCCAAATATGTGATGAAACTTGATGCACATTGTTCCTTTGATAAAGGGTTTGACCGTAAAATGATTGAGGCATTTAAGACCGTAGATGATAATGTAACAATGGTTCCCACCATGAGGAATCTCTGGGCTTTTGATTGGAAATGCCATCACTGCGGATGGAAAAAGTATCAGGGTCCGACTCCAGAAAAATGCGATCAGTGTGGGAAAACAGATAAAATCAGAAGAAAAATGATGTGGGTTGGTAAAGAAAAACCTCAAAGTAATTCATATTGTTTTGATGTTGAACCGCATTTTCAGTATTTTAATGATTATACTAAAAGGCCAGAATACAAAAAAGATTTAGAAGAAACAGGCTTAACCGAAACTATGTCTCTTCAAGGTTCTTGCTGGATGCTTACCCGCAATAAATACTGGGAACTTAATATCTGCGATGAAAACTTCGGTAGCTGGGGTTCTCAAGGAATTGAAGTTGCCACTAAAACATGGTTATCAGGTGGACAAGTATTGGTGAATCATAAAACATGGTATGCCCATATGTTTAGAACGCAAGGCGGAGATTTTGGTTTCCCCTACCCTATTTCTAATAAGGATCAGGACAAAGCAAAACATTTTGCCAAAGATCTTTTTTTTAATAATAACTGGGATAAACAAATTCAACCCTTAAGTTGGCTTGTTGAAAAATTCTGGCCGGTTAAAGGCTGGACCGATGAAGATTTGGCAAAACTTAAAACCAACACATTCAGATTCCCTGCTGAAGATTCCATTGCCAAACCTGTAGAAAGTGAACCAATCGAAGAATTGACTGAAGTAAATACACTAGCAGAGATACTAGTAGATACAGAGGTAGAGAATATAACTAATGAACCAACCCCAGTTGAATCTGAGCCAACTGAAGAACTGTCCAATATTGACACCAATACAGATCAACTTGCGCTGGAGCTAAATATAACTAAACCAACAAGAGGCAGGCCCGCCTTGACCGCCGCCAGGCGAGGCAGGCCAAGGAAAATTAGACATATCACTATTATTGGCCATGGATGGGTCGGAAAATCCGTAAATAAACTTTTTCCTGATGCTTATATTTTTGACCCCCCAAGAGGAGATAAAAAAAGAGCTAACGAATCCGAGGTAGCATTTATTTGTGTTCCAACTCCCTCTTTAGGCGAGGGTAAACTAGACATAAGCATTGTTGAAGAATGTGTTGCCTGGTGTGAATGCCCCTTAATTATAATCAGATCAACCGTCAATCCGGGAACCTGTGATTATTTGTCAGAAAAATATAATAAAAGAATAATCATGCAACCTGAATATCTTGGTGAGACACCAGAACATCCTCTGCTGGATGAAAAAAATACTCCTTTTGTGATCATTGGAGGCAATCCAGAGGACCGAAGATCATTAATAAATCTTTATACCACAGTTTATAATGCCAACGTAAAAATCAGACAAGTAACCGCCTATGAAGCTGAAGTTATCAAACTATCTGAAAATAGAGCAATCTCATTCAAAGTAGCACAATGCCAGGAACTGTATGATGTCTGCGAGAAAGCTGGTATAGACTATTACACAATCCGGGATGCAGTTTACGGAGATGATCCAAGATTTACACTTTGGTGGACTTTTGTATACCCTGATAAACGGGGCTTCAAATCCAAATGTATACCTAAAGATGTATATGCTTGGTGCGCATGGGCTGAAAGTCTTGGGGCTACTCCAGAGATTACAAGAAATCTACTGGAATCTAACAAAAAATGGGTCGACCCCCCATTAATAACTGACAATGAAATTCCAGCAGAGGAAGAACAAAGAGTTAATGAACAACCAGAAATTACTGTGAGGGTAGAACAATAGTTAATTTCATATTATCAATTGCCCACTCTGCGAGATTCCAATCAAATTCTGTATCAATGTCTACAGTGTATCTTGGATCGATAACAAATGGATAAATATTTTTTCCGCTCATAGAGCCTTTCAGAATTGTCGCTGTGCGGATTACATCTATGTGACCAGTTTGCCAGTAAACTGATGGTAGTTTTTGCCTTGGCATATTATATGGCTCGCCTATTCCCTTAACATTCAGCAGTTTTTTCATTGGGCTTTTATTATCTATAATTCTCCACATCTTATGGGGATCTTGTCCTGCAATTACCACACCACGTACACAATCAGCATTGGAATTTGCTAAGAACACCTTAATTGCTTGGTCTACTAAATTTGGCGGACGAAAAGGACTTGTGGGACGAAGTTGCACAATCACATCTGGTACATAATTTTCATGTTCTTTGAGCCACTTCAATGCATGCTGAAATACCGGTAGATCAGGTGTATCATCAAGAGCCAATTTTGCAGGCCGCATGAACGGCACTTCTGCCCCAAAAGCTCTTGCGGTCTCTGCAATCTCTTCATTATCAGTCGAAACAATAACACGGCTTACAAGCTTTGCCTGCAACCCTGCAGCAATACTGTAGGCAATAAGCGGAATTCCGTTCAATAACTTAATATTCTTGTTTGGAATTGATTTGGATCCTCCCCTAGCCGGAATAATAGCCAGAACCTTCATATCAGCTACCATGCTGTCCAACCTCCATCAACAACCAGATTGCTACCAGTCATGTACGAGGAAGCATCAGATAATAAAAAGACCACAGCTGCATTTAATTCGTCTTGTTTGGCCATTCGCCCTAAAGGAGTATGTGCACTATAACGTTTAACAAACTCGCCGTCATGGTTATTGAAAACCCCACCAGGAGTTAGTGTATTAACGCGAATACCACGACCCCCCCAATAAGTTGCTAAATAGCTTGTTAAGCCTAAAACTGCACTTTTACTGACTGAATACGCTACTGGTTTATAATTTACTGGAGCTTTTGAATTACCTTTTTGGTATAGGCGCTGGTCAGGCCCAACCACTCCATAAATTGACGACACATTCACAATGCTCCCCTTACCGGCCAATAACATTGCTTTTGAAACTGCCTGGGCACAAAGAAACGTTCCAGTTACATCCGCAGCCAGGCACTTGTTCCAAAGATCAAGCGGATAATCTTCAAATGAATTTGTAAATTCTCTTGCATGTGATTTTTCAAACTTAGGATTGAGTCCAGCATTGTTGACCAAACCATCAATTCTTCCAAACTCCTTGAGTACTCTCTTTACCAAAGCTCCCACAGACCTTTTATCTGATACATCAACATAAAGGCCCAGCGCTTTTACATCATTTTGGGCAGTCACTTCTTTGGCAACCGAAACAGCCGCTTTGCCATTTATATCAGCCACAACAGAAATTCCACCAGCTTCTGCAACAGCGCGCGCATATTCCATACCAAGAAGTCCAGCACCCCCAGTGATAATAATAACTTGACCCTCTAATTTGAAACTATTTAATACATTCATATTAGTTTAATTAATCGTTCCTCTTTTACAGACTGTTTAGCAGTTAACACAATTCGCAAAGTTGCAATGCCATCATTCAATGAACACAAAGGTTGTTCGCTTTTGGTAATACAGCTTATGAAATGGCGCATTTCATCAATAAATAATCTATTGCGGTCAAAGTTTTTTGGCTTTGAATTATCCCAATGGATTATACCATTCTGGCCGATAATATGGATAAAATGTCTGCTCGGACGTTCTATATAATCAAGATGCACATTCCCTATTGCCCCGGATTTAAAGTTGAGTAACACATCTGCGCTATCTTCAACATCTATCTTCAACCCACCGCTTCGACTTTGCACGGCCGATACACTACCAATTTCCCCGATCAACCAACGCATATAATCAAAGGGATGACTAAGCGTAAGGAGTACTCCTCCCCCCAACTCTTCCCTAGCACTATAACTAAGGTGATAATCTTCCCCTTTGTGCCAATCTGGTAAATATTCACCCCAGTGTGCCTGCACACTAACGATTGGACCAATCTTATTTTCCTCCAAAAGCCGTTTTATTCTTCGCAAAAGTGGGTGAAAACGGAACTGAAAACCTACTTGCACAATTAATTTCTTACGCTTTACCAAACGACGCAAATCTTCTACACCATCCATTGTATGCGAGATAGGTTTTTCTAAAAATAAATGTGATCCTGCTCTGGCAGCAGCCAATGCCACAGACATATGTAAAGCTGTAGGATTTGCAATGATCGTGGCTATGGGTTTGTGTGCCAACGCCTTGGCAAGATCATATTCCACCGGAATATCAAGGATCTCATCATCTGGCAACGTACTTTTACTAGTTCTGTAAAGCACAAAATTTTTATGACCTAAGGTTTTTAAATTCCTGAGATGCCTCCTGCCTATTGAACCAAATCCCACAATCAAAATTGGTCTAGTCATTATTAAAACCACTTCCTTAACCGATCAAGGCCGATCCAAAAACCCTCACCATTATTTTCATGCCCCTGCCAGATTTCAGGAATAAACGATGCCTTAGGTGCTACTTTTTTAAGCTGTATTGCTAAGGATTTGAAGTTTGTATCCCCTTCTCCTATTTGCAAACCTTCCTGATCTACTCCTTTTGCATCAGCAATATGCAAATGAGCTATATAAGGCTTGATACAATCGATAAACTCTTTAAACAACCAGCCATAATAGTTACAAGCCAGCATTGAATGAGATACATCCAAGCACAAACGAATCTTACTACGGGCACAAAAATCAGCAGTCTCCTTAGGATCAACAAATAAATTTGCATAACTTTGTCCGCCTAAATACCAAGGATATGGAGGCATAGTTTGAGCGATAATCTCAACCCCCTCTTGATCAATCTGAGCAAGCGAGTCTGCTACACGCTCATACATCTTTGCCCTCTCGCCCGGATTACAAAATCCATCTCTGCTGAAACCACCAAGACTTACAACTATCAACGTTTTATCTGCACCTTTGAAATATTTCTTAAGATCTTTTGTGATCTCCACAACACGCTGAAGGTAATTAATTGAACAGCGTCTGTACTCTTCATTTTCTGAAGCCAGATTAAGCAAATGATCACCAGCGAATAAATCCGGGCTGTGAACAATAAACCCCAGATCATATTCACGGTCAAAAAATTTACTAATATCCTGCTCCATATCTTTGTAGCTTAAGTGAAATTCCAAGAAATTAGGATTAGTATGTGCTATAAGTTTCTTAAAATCATGAAAACGGACGGGAATACCCCAGGGGCGGCGGAAATGATATAGTTTTGCCTGAACACTCCCTTTTTGCAAATCTGCCGGGAAGAAAAAATCTCCGGATTTTAAATTGCGTTTGGCAAGCCGTCCAATCAATTTATCAATGTTATTTGGCTGAAGTCCACGTCCGGGACTTTTCACTGAAATCATGTGTTTGGTAATTTGTTCACCCTTTTTTAAATCACGCGCCGCAACAAGGCTCTTTGCCAAATTGGCGCGGTTCATACGCTCGCCCTGGGTGATCTGCCTGGGAGTATCCGAGCCCAAAGCGTCTTCTACCTGCCGTATCATCTCAGCCATAGCTTTAAATTCATCCGGCAATAGGCTGATTTTATGATCATTGCCTTCCATATTTTTATCAAGGGTAAGATGTTTTTCTATAACTCTTGCGCCTAATGCTGCCGCAGCTATAGGTATATGTAAACCTCGCTCGTGACCGGAATAGCCCACTGGACAGTTACCAATCTTTTGCAAACGATGCATATAGGATAGGTTCACATCTTTAAATGGCGCAGGATAGGTTGAATTACAATGCAATAGCACATATTGAACATTAAGTTTCTTAAGCAGCAATACTGTCTCTTTAATCTCTTTCTCATCAGACATACCCGTAGATACAATCAATGGCTTACCTGTCTTAGCCAAAGCCCTCAACAGAGTATGATTAGTCATGTCAGCAGAAGAAACTTTATAGGCATCCATACCATAAATTTCGAGTTGCTTAAGGCTAACAAGATCCCAAGGTGTACAAAGAGGCATAACCCCCTGCTTTTTACAGTAATCAAAAGCTTTGAACATATCTTTAGGTGTAAGTTCAAAACGGGTCAGCAAATCAAGCGTGTACTGGGAACCTAGATTTTCGCGCGCATCATCCGCATTACCAGCATTTGTGTATAAAGACGGTAAGTCCCTCATTTGAAACTTGACGCAATCTGCCCCAGCTTCTTTCGCCGCATCAATTAGACGTTTTGCTTTGTCCAGTTTTCCATTATG
>Ga0209542_10007669_pt1 | contig 20436 bp, 4 predicted proteins | sample RifCSPhighO2_01_FD_184028 | JGI IMG/M metagenome (GOLD analysis project Ga0209542, IMG submission 184028) | Soil microbial communities from Rifle, Colorado - Rifle CSP2_plank highO2_0.1 (SPAdes) (version 2) | ecosystem: Environmental > Terrestrial > Deep subsurface > Rock core/Sediment ...
AATTAAAAACAGAAATAAAAGAAGAACTAAAGAAAAAAGGCCTGACTGAAGAGTTAATTAATCTGATTCTGCCGGACAACCTCGAAGAATTCAACACATTGATGAAAGTTTACAGCAAAGACGCTTCCATAGTAGCAAAAATGATAGCACTTTGGCCTAAAGAGCTGTCTTCAAAACTAAAAAAACCATTGGAAGAAATCAGGAAAACTCTGACAGAAGCCGCCTTAGAAAAAATTCTCGCTGAACTAAAAGAAAATAGAATTGAGAAGAACGACATAAAAAAAATAATGGAAAACATTGCAAAGGGAGAGTCTCTGGAAAACTCGCTAAAAAAAGAAGAAATCTCGCATTCAGAAATGGAAGAAGAAATCTCGAAAATAATTAAATCAAAACCGGGCTTGAGACCCAACGCTTATATGGGCATTGTCATGGCAGAATTCAAAGGAAAGCTCGACGCCAAAAAGGCAATGGAAATTATCAGCAGGATTCTGGAAAAATAATTCTTTAACTAAACAAAGAATAACACCTAAATCCTTATATATAATTGATTAAATTTTTTCAAATGGAGGAAGAACTAAACAGCGCATTTTACGAACAGACAAAAAGGCAACTCGCCGACTCACTGGGGATGAATATAAATGAACTTGATCGCTTCATGATTGATTCTTTCTCAGATTTCTTGGGTCAAATCAGGGAAGGAAGATGTGTAGGAATTTTAGATTATGAGGGTCGCGCTCAAGGATTGTTTAATATCCCTGCTCCAAAAGAAAAAATAAGAGGATGGGGCAGATTAGTGCCACCAAATTTTAGAGTAGAACACTTCTTAGGGATAGTATTAAGATAGGAAACACCCAAAATATTCAAGGATATGCGCAATTGATGGGCATGATTGGAAAGAATCTGGATTGTACTACATTCGATTTTCCGATGGCAAAAAAGAACAATTTGCTGACAATAGACCGAAAGATTTTAGGAAATTTTTGAACGGACCCGAGTATTGCGTAAACCCTGGAACATATCCCATAACCTATGAGCAATTTTTAATGACTTTTTAGGGAAATAGAAGGAGACGTAAACGTACTAAAAGATGATTATGAGATTCTTTTTGACAGAAAACTACCCAAACCCCGAAGTTCACTTCCTGATTAAAACAACAAATCACCGTCGCTTTTTCTTCATCTTATCTTTTCTCTTTCCGCCAGAACCCTTAGTTTTCTTATACTCTTTCTTATCAGCTTTATTCTTCCTGCCATATTTTATTCCCGCAATTCTTCTCCCTTTCTTTTCTGCGCGCTTTATAGTCGTCTTCTCATTTCTTCCGGCCCTCTTAACTTTCTTCCCCGCCAATTTCTTAGTCTCAGGTGAAACCTCGTCAATCTTCTTCTCAAGCTCCTTCAAGCTCAGTTTCTTTCTGGAAATTTTATTTCCGACAACAGGCTCAATAGTCAAATGTTCAAGCAATTTATTACCTCCGACGGCAGATTTAATTGCCTCGCTCTCATCATCCAATTTGCTTCCGCCAAGAATTTTCTTTTTCATTTGCTCAACTTTTTTCTTAGCCGCCTCCTGCTTGGCTGAAACTTTCACAGCTTTTCTCCCAACATCCTTAACAACCTTCCGAACAGGAGCTTTCTTAACAATTTTCTCTTCAATAGGTTTATCCTCGCTGGCTTCCTCTTCCATTAATTCCTCTCCGCTGACCTCTTCTTTTTTCTCGCCGACTTCCTCCAAATCTTCTTCCATAAGTTCTTCTCCGTAACTTTTTCCCTTAGCTTTGCTCCCGCTTTCTTTAATCTCCTTTTTCCCCTCTACTTCGTCTTCAAATTTTTCCGAACCCTCAACAGCAGGAAGCCCTTCGTCTTTATTTTTGCTAAACAAACTTTCCTTATTCAATCCAAATGCCTTTTCTATTTTAGCCCTTAAACCCGTCTTCCCTTCCTCCTCAGGCACAGCCCTAACTCCCACAGATTCAGCAGCGCCCCCCACTTCTTCTTCCATGTTTCCAATTTTATCCGACTTGCCTTCAGCAGACCCTTCCTCATCTTCTACTAACTCCTCCCTATTGCTCCTGGAAACCTTGGTAGAAATCTTCTTTGAGCCAGCGTTTCCCCTCAAAACTTTCACCCCGCTTCCCTTCCTCAGCTCAGCAACTTGCTCTGCCAAAGAATCCAAAATACTCAGAACAGAGTCCAGCCGATTATCATAATCGCTGACTCTCTTCACGCTGTCCTCGCCAACAGCAAGAGCAACATTCCCTATGTCTTCTTTATTCTTCTGTGTTATAGCCAGTATTCTTTCAATCAAAGTTGTCAGTCTCTGGTTCTCATCTTTTATCCTCTCAAAACTGGAAAACGCCTCATCAACACCGACCAATTTACTATTAACATTTTTCTTAAAACTCGCAAAATCATCCTGATTAACAATCTTGCTAAAATCAATTTTCAGTCTCTCAACTTCTTTCTTAATCCCCGAATAACTAGAGTCTAAAGTTGCAACTTGCGCATTCATTTTCGCGGCTTCAGCTAAGCCCCGTCGCATTTCAGAAAACAACTGCTCGGTTTTATCAGCATGTAATCTCGCTCTCGCCGCCAGTTGTTGAGTCTCAATCAAATCTTTTTTAACATCATCATTTAATTTAAGCAACTCTTCAGTTCCTAAAAAATTTCTCATCTTTCTTTTTACATCTTTCAATTCTTCCAGGACACTATCAGCAAATTGCTTGTTTGCCTCAATCCTTTCAAAAAGCTCCTGAGCCTTCAGATCCATTTTCTGATATTCAACTCGCAGTCTCTCAGGCCTGACCTCTTTGACAATGTCCGCCGCTTTAGAAGCCTCGGTGCTTAATTTGGCAATAGACTTCTCCGTCGCAAGATTCATCGCCCTGACTTCCCCAATCTGCTGGCTCATCATGGAAAGTCTTTCTGTATATCCCTGTATAAGCGAAGCCATAGCTTCCATTCTGCTCCTTATTTTCTCAAGCTCAAGATTAAGTTTTTCTTCGCTAACTCCCCCAATTCCAAAACCAGCAGAACCTGCTCTGCCGGATTTCTTTACTCCCCTAGCAGATTTTTTCTTAGGAGATTCTTCCTCTTCTTCAACGCCATAATCTCTGCCGACAGGCTTGTCCGACGAATCATTTTCAATCTCCTCCTCAGATTCAGAAGTCAGACCCTCTTCACCGACTTCTTCAATCTCCTCTTCGGAATCAGTAGAACCGACATCATTTCCAACATTCCCTTTAGACTTAGCGCCTTTCTTCCCGACAGCATCCTCCTGCCCGACATCAGGAGGAACCTCACCTTTATTTTTTTTCAAAAAATCAAACATTTATTTTATCTCCTCAGTCTCTTTTCCGAGAGTTTTAAGTTCCTCAATTATTCCCCTTGCGTCCGCCTCGCTCACCTTACCCTTGAAAGGCTTCAGTCGCTCCTGTATCGCCTGAAGTTTATTCTCAACCTGCGAAGTTACTTTTCCGCCTTTCTTCTTCTCCTCTATCTTGCTCTTAATTTTGTTTATCTCCTCGGCAAGAGACACTTCCTTCTCGGGATTTTTCTTTATATATTTTGCTCTCTCCTTCTTCGCCTCGACAATTCCTTCCTTCACAACTTCCTTATTCAATCTCTTCCTGACAATATGCCTTGGATTCTCGCCAAGTTTCTTCCATTGCTCTTCAATTCTCGGCCTCAAAGTCTCCAAATACAACTCTGCCATCTGGAACTGCCCCGTCTTGACTTTCTGCTTCGCAAGTTTCAGCTCAAGATTGAAATCAATAACATCAACATTGGCTTTCTTGAACTGCAAAATCTGGTACTCTAAATCTTCAAGCTCATTAAAGTACTTCTCATAATCCTTAAGCTCGTCATTGCTCAATCTTCTCGTGCTGTGCAGCAAAGGCCTGAAGGCAACAAAGTAAGGTCTTCCCGCATTGAATTCAGCGTTGACAAACATCCCGGTTCCAATCGGCTCTTTAACAACGGACTTCAAAACATCCTCTCCGTATTTGACATTAACCCTTTCCAGATCGCCCTCATAGCGCGTTCCCATTTGTATTTCAGTTCCTATGTTTGCCTTAATCTCCCCGACAAAGTCGCTCAAAACCTGGCTTATCAAAATCAATCCGATTCCCCACTTTCTAAATTCTCTCGCTCCTCTTTCTAACTGTATGAATCCTGCGCCGGTTCCCCCAAACTTAGGCAATAATCTGTGAACCTCGTCGTAAACAATCAAAGTCTTCAAATCTTTGCTTTCATCCGGCTCAGACCTGAAAACCTGCTCAATCGTGCTCGCAACAACTACGTCAATCTCCTTAGGAGTCAAATGGCTGATGTTGAAAATCGTAATCTCTCCCGGCCTGTTAATATATTTCTTAATATCAATAACTTCATAAGGGTCTCTTATCGTCTTTATGCTTCCGTCAAATCCTCTGATTTCGCTGGTCTTCATGCCAAAAAACTTGTAACGCTTTATCATTGCTTTGTCCTGGCTCTTTCTCAAAAATCCGGTCCACTGCGCGGTAGGGTCGAATACGATTACGCTCTTTTTCTTCAGTAAAGCTGCCTCGATAATTCCCTGAGCAGCGACTGTCTTTCCGCTTCCCGTCGAACCTGCGACAAGAGTATGCATCTGAAGCTTATTCAAATCAATAAATGTCCTGACATCAGTTTCAGCGACTTTCCCTATGAATCCGGAATGGGCATTCGCCTGAGGAAGTTTGTTAAACTCAACTTTGCTCTTAAATCTCTTTCTCTTGAACTGCAAATATCTGCCATAGAAAAAGCTTCCAATTAACAGTCCAATCGCGCCCACAACAGCGGCGTAAATCCAGAACGGAACTGTGAAATACTTCTTTCTCCAGAAAGGATAATCGACGGTAATCTGCGCAATTGAAGTCGCCTGCTGGTTTTGGTCCTCCAGACTTGCGTAATAAGCAGTTCCCTTCAGCAAATACTTTCCAAGAGGCGTATTCTCAGGAACTTTAAACTCTGTAATCTTGCTTATCGAAGTCTCGACGGCAAAAGCCTCTTCCTGCCTTCCAAACAACTCGCCCGTTTGTATATCAACCAACTGCAAATCAAATTGGACATCAACAATGCTTGTCCTTCCCAAATTCAGTAAATCAAGCTGAACCTGCAAAATCTCTCCCGGCTCAACTCTGCTCTGCAGCGGCTGAATCTTAACATCAAGAAGTTTCCCCTCAGGCGGCAAAACTTTTATCGTGACTGGAATGCTTGCCTCCTCCTCTCCCGAGCTCAATATAATATCTCCGTCATAATTTCCTGGCTCGGTAAACTGAGGAATAACTATTGTGACCAAGACATCTCTCTCCTCTTTAGGAGCCAAATTAATTGTAGAAGATGGGAAAGAAATAAACTGCGCCGGTTCTCCCTCCGCTCTTATCTGAAGCTCATTTTCAGAATTAAGAGTGTTAACTAATTTAATTCTAAATGTTGTAGTCTCGCCAGCAAACAATTCTTTGTAAATTGAAACTGTTTCAACTTTAACGCCGCCGACATTTATGAAGCTCTTTATCAACTCTTCAATCTTAGCCAAATCAGACGAGCTAAGTCCTCCTCCGCCACCGCCACCTCCTCCTCCACTGCTCCCGCCACTCTGCTGGCCACCTTGCGCTTCAACACAATCTTGGGAACACGTTGAAGAAGTTTCTAAATAAGTGGCCTCGCACAATCCGTTTCCACACTTATTCTCAGCCAAAAAGTAAGCGCTAAATCCTGTTGAATTTCCCTGAACAAGAGACAAATCAAGATTCCTTGAAGAATCAATAACGCTCCAACTGCCTAAACAAGCTCTCGCAGTATAATTCCAGCTTGCGCACTTAACTACTTCCAGCTCACCAACGTCGCCTACATCAAGTCCGGAATAATTGAAAATAACATTAACTTCATTACCGCTCAAATTAGTGGAATTGGAAACAATTCCGTCGAATTCTTTGTACAAAGGTATTGTCTCACTTAAAATGTTAAGCTCCACCCTATGCAAATTAAAGTAAAAGTCCGAAGTCGCGTTTGTAAAGTTAACATTTCTCACAATGACTTTATCGCCAGACAAAATCGCCTGCAAGTCATAGAATCTTTTGTTAACTGTTAAACTATGTTGTCCGCCAGCAACCGAGACATTATTCAACAAAACAGTTGTCTGATTTGGTCTCAACAAAGTAATATTAACTCCAGAAACTCCTGTTCCAGAATAATCAACAAACTTAGTATTCCAGAAATAATTATTTTGAACCTCAAACCAGTCTGTAGTTGAATTCTGATTTCCTGTAGTATCATTAGTTGTATAATTAACAATATACTCACCTACCAAAGTCAAATTCAAACCGCTATAATTATAGAGTGAACCACCTAATGAAATCAATGACACATTAACTTGAGTTAAATTAGGATAACTAACAGATGCTGTCACAGAACTGACTTCAACGTTGTCAGTAACATTCACAGTAAGATTAATAAAAGTGCTCAACTGGATATTATTTCTTGTGATATTAACAAAAACAGGAGGGGTAACATCTCGATAAATAACAGAATTAGGAGAAGTATCTGTAGCCTCACCATAATTATCATTCTCTAATGTAATACTAACATTGTGAGCAATTCCATCGGTAACAGCGGGAGCGTAACATGTAACATTCCATCTAACATTTGTAGAATCATAAGTTGAATTAGGAGCCGTACAAACACTTCCTCCAATTGTCACACTCCAATTTGAGCTATTAGTTATGACAACCCCCTCAAACGTCGCATTTGTCAAGACATAAATGAAGTCTTCAGCAACAACATTTGTTAAATTATTAGTTATAGATCTCGGGAACAAGATAGTAGCATTAAGATTAGTTGAAGTCAAGTTAACTAGGACTATACGCTGGGCCGGATTAGATGTACTATTGCTAATTGTCACATTAGCAAGATAATTTCCATCGGTCACGGGGGCGCTGTAATTAATCATAAAAGAAGCATTTGTCCCAAATAAAACATAAACATCTGAAACGTTTGGAGCAACAATAGAATTATTAGTAGTATTCAACGTAAAGTTCAGGTTAACATTTCCTGTATTTTCAATAGTGACTTCCTGCAACGTTCCGCTCTGCCCTGCCGCCTTGCTTGAGTTCACGCTCAAAGGCGAAGCAATCCACGTTAAAGTTTCAGGCACTGTAGCGACGATAGATAAAACTTCCGAAATATTTTGTTCACTAACATTTATACTTCCGGTATAATATCCCGCCGTCAATCCTGCACCAGCAGTCAAACTAACATTTACATTTCTTGAATTGTTACTGCTTATATTAAAATTAGTCGCATTGAAAGAAACCGTAAAGTTCCCGCATAATGTTCCAGTATAGCAACTAAGATTTACAGTATTAAGCAAATCATTACCTGAATTATTAATGACTAAAATTGTAGAATTGCTCTGTCCAGAAGGAACTGTTAAATTCAGAGGCGAGGGATAGAAATCAAAGCTCTTATTGCTTGCAACACTGATACTAACATTAAACAGCCCAGACAATCCGACGGTATTGTCTGGATTTCTATGTCTCAAATACGCAGTAACATTATAGTCTCCAGGGGCAGTCAACCCGGTAATGTTAATCTCAAAAACTGTACTGGTATTTGATCCAGCAGCCAGATTTCCAAATGTAAAGTTAGGTGGAGTAATCACAAAACTTTCATTCTTAACAAAGGTTATATTTGGTGCATAAGCGTAAACGAACCCCGTATTATTAACCGTATAATTAACCAATAATCTTCTTGGATTATTTTTATCAGCATCAGCAACGATTATGGAAGACAAATTGCCTGATAGGCTCAGCGTTGTTGTGGCATAAGCAGTAAAACTAAATATTGTAGAATTAGCAGAATTCCCTGCATCGTCATAAACAAGAACCGTAACATTATGCTCACCTGCAGTAGAAGGAGTAAAGTTGCCAGTATAATTTGCAGCACTATATTTATTGCCTGCAATCTGCACCCATTCAATCGCAGTTACATTGATTTGGAAAACGCTTCCAGCAGGAAGCGTAATATTGGCTGTCCCGTTTAAGGATATACTTATATTAATATCATCGGTTGCAACCGCCTTTATGGTAACATTCTTATTAACCTCTGCAACAGAAGTATTAACATTATCAACCAAGAATAAAACGTTTGTAACTACAGGTGGCTGTTCCTCCAAGTCAAATGTCGCTGATGTATCTACGCTCGTTGGAGAATTGCTCAAGTTGGCAATCCTCACATTAATTCCAACATTAGCCAGCGGCGTAGCTCTTCCTTTCTGATACAAAACAAAAGTGTAATTCCTTCCTTTCTCAACGCTTATATTACTTGGATTCATAGTCAAAGAACCGACTACTTGGTCTGTCTGGAACAAATCAGTTTCATAATCCGTATACAAAGTCCCCCAAGGGCTATAAGCAATAGGGAAACTAATATTTACATTTCCAGTATTATTAACTGTAATATTTCCTATCACTCCAGCTGTGTTTAATCCAAAAGAAACATTATAAGTCAAATTAGTTAATGGGTTATAAGTCCAACTAGTATTTTTTGGAACCTCAACTGTTAAGTTCAGATACAACTCTCCAGCATTTGCAGAGCTCACGTTAACAATTCCGGAAAAGTTTCCAGGATTATGTTGTAACGGAATGGAAACATTAACGGTAATCTTGCTACTTTGCCCTGCCAAAATTGAGCTGATAAAATCAGGATTCCAGGCAATATGATTTGAACTCAATCCATTATTGATATAGCTTATATTCACGTTCGTTACCGTAGTAGATCCAATCGAGCTGATATTAAACTCAAAGGTTTTATTATTTCCGTGCTGAATTGTCAAATTAACACTGCGATTAGTTAAGGAAATGGATGAGTTCCCTTCTATTATGACATACATTTGCGCGTATGTTATAAATCCTAAAGCAGCGCCACCTGCAACACTCCCATCATTATCACTCCAGTTAGCCCTCCACGAAATAAAGTGAGGATTGCTAGTTCCAACCTCCGCATTTGCATCAACAGTAATATTCATTGTAACATTGCAAATATTATTAATAGGATAGACTCTCGAACATGTATCAAACAAGGCAATACTCTTTATTCCTGAGCTTCTCGCAGCAACGCTATCAAACACATGCAAATTCAGCATGCTTGCACTTCCTGTATTCGTAACACTGGCATTCCACAAGAAAGAATAATCAGTTCCTACTTGAAAATCACCTATCGTTTTATTCAAAACAACAATCGTTCCCGTCGTATTTCTCTGCTCTAAAAAGTCAACGTATCCCTCAGAAGCATTGTAAAAGTATCCTGATTCGTTATGCGCAGTTATATTTATAGTGTAATTCCCAAAACCTAAATTCGCAGGAATTGTCCATGAAGGATTGCACTGACTTTTTGCACTGCAAGTAACTGTATTGCTATAAGTTGAGTTGGAAACATTAACGCTGATTGTTCCATTTGTTAATCCTCCCGTATCTGTTCTGGAAAAATTAACAAGAACAGAATAATTGGAAATAGGTTGTGTATAATTTCTTGTGGTGACTCTTTGTATCTGAGTTCTCGCCCAAACAGTAACTGTTGTAGTATTACTGCCTATTATTCCCTGAGTGCTTTGCGTGACTGCAACTTGTAAAGGCTGGGGCCCTAAGCTATCCGTGGGAATAGTCACATTATAATTATATCCTCCCGTAATATTAGTAGAAGCATTAAAGTAAGAAATATTAACTGCATGCAAAACAGGAGTCACATTAACATTTGTCGTTTCCAAAAATGCTCTGTATTGCAAGTAAGGCTTAGTAAATGAAGTTATCGAAGTTTCCAAATTATTTGTAAAGTTAGAGCTCCACGCATCCCAAGTATTTCCATCGTCGCTCTCTCTCAACTGTAAAGTTATGCTTCCTGCTGTAGACAAATTCTGCGCCCATCTCAAAACGGTATAAGTAACATTAGGCAAATTTATCGTAGTTGAATTAAATGTTCCAAGCAAAGGATATTGATAGTTTGTATAATTTATTTCATAATAAGTAATTGGATTTCCCTCACTAAGCCCGTTTGTATCTGACATTAGCATTATATAAAACGCGTTTCTGTTATTGACCGGAATTTCCGAAGTAACGTTAGAATGAAGAGATTTGGTGGAATTAATTATTGTCCACGCTGAATTATCATAACTATACCACAATGTCGTATTAGCCGCAGGATAAGGAGTTGTAGCGACGCTGGTTCTAAAACTAACCGTTGCATTCTTGAAAGCTGTCAGAGAACTGTAATAATAAGTAACATTTCCAATCGCCGAAGTCATAGAATCTGTATTGAAAATTATTCCCCCGCCTGACGATGTAAATCCTATACTCGAATAATTAAACGCGTCAGTTGTATATTTATTCGTGGAATAATCATCATTGTAATTTATCAAATTTCCTGCATTTGTCAGATTTAATTTCACAACATTACTTCTGTTAACGTCCGTTCCTGTTCCTCCCGTGAAGTTTGTGTCATCGTATCTGTCAGAACTAACCAAAACGTCGTTCAACTTTATCAAGAACAAGTTGTTCGCCAAGTCCTCCAACGTACTTCCATTGTAAAGATTAATATCTCCGGAAACAGGAACAGCGTCTGTAGTATTAACAACCATAGTTCCTCCCCCGACAGTAATCCCAATAGAAGTATTCTTTGCCGAGAAGTTCCCCAATCTCGTCTCAACATAATTAAATCCATTTGTTAAATTAGCATAATAAGTCAGACTGTAAACCCCCAAAATTCCAGGATGTGTATAAGTCGCGTTCCAAATACTTCCGTTCGCAGTTCCATCATAACTCCTTAAAGTAACATTCACAAAATTACCGTCTGGACGGGCAATCTGCACCCAAACATTACTCAAGTTATATCCGTTTCTCGTCGTATTTATCGTCCCTGCCAAAATCGTCGCGTTCAAGTAAACACTTTCGTTGTGATTTACAGTGCTCAATCCCGTAACAAATCCGACGCTCGTTTCATTCCTCAAAGCAATAACGACATTAATAACAGAATTATTTTCGTTATTGTTCTCATTGCTTTCTGTTATTGCGTTCAGCGGGTCAACTGTCGCGTTAAAACTATAATTCCCCGAATAAGTAAACGCATAAGTGCAATTTGTCAATGCTGAAGTATTCCCTGAAATAGAACTCAAGACATTTGAGCCAAATAAAACTCCATCTAATCTACACGAAACATTAACATCCGTCGCCGAAGGCGGTGCATTGTTTGAAACATTAATCGTAATCAAAGTTGAGTTAGGATAAACAGTCCCGGTTATAATATTCGGAATAGACAAATCAACTAAGTTAACTTCAAAGTCCCTTTCAGTCGCAAAGCCCCAGTTATTCACAGTATCGTTGCAGGAAACTGTGACATTATGGAAGCCATGAGTAATCGAAACAGACGAAGCATTCCACAACGTCGCATTGAAAGCAGACATTGAAGCATTCGCCGCTCCGTCAATAGAATACAAGCAAGCGCTAACGCTGGCGCCGCCAGAATCAATCGCACTTGCGTTCACATCAACATTAGGCACATAAACCGTAGTTGTATTATCAGGAGAGTGTATTGTAACCGTCGGTGCCGTAAAGTCAAGAGTCACCGTCCTCTCCTCCGTCTCATTCTTATTCCCCCCCGCATCAACCACAAAACCAGTAAACGTATGCGTCCCCGACGACAACGAAGTAAAGTTATTCTGATATTTATATTGCGTTGCGTTATACAAAGATTGAATTTCCCCCGCACTTAATGAACGATTGAAGATTAAAACTTCATCTATGGTTCCGTTGAAATATTTTCCAGTGCCTGACAGTCCGCCAATCCAAAATTGTCCACCATTTGCACCAGTAGGTGCCCTCGGCAAACCACTAACCGTTGTAGAACTACAAAGAACACCATTAACATAAATAGAAAGTAAAGAGCCATTAAACGTGCCTGTGGAGTGCATCCAAGTATTAGCAGAGACCCTTGGAGAATTACATGCAAGAGATAAAGTAGTTCCAGTCTGATTAATAAATGCAAAATTAAGTCTGGAAGGATTCTGATTGTCAACACCCAGACCCGGAGTGGTAGATCCCCCGTCTATAACTGAAACAAGTCCTCTGCTATTTGCTATAGTTACTGGAGTATTTATCCAAGCAGAGAAAGTAAATTCCTCCTTCTCAGTGAAATTAAGAGATTGTTGAACCCCCATATTAATTATAGTGTCATCCACCCCATCAAAATCAAACCCACCCCCAAATTTCCCGCTTGAAGTTGGAGTAGCATTCACAACAGTCCCGTTATTTGAATTCCCGCTCCAGAACGCCGTCGGCTCTTGTTTTTCAATAGAATCAATCCTAACCTTGCGCCCCGAAGAATCAAAAGTCCAAAGTTCTCTGCCCTTATTCAACTCCTCATAAACATCCTCAATTTCCATTAATTCAAAATCAGAAACGCCCACATCATAAATCCTTCCGGAATATGCCTCTTTAATAATTGATTTAACTTTGACAGGAACACTATTCTCATCAAGGAAATATAATTCCTCGCCTTGTTGCATTGACAAATAAGCTTCTTTTATAGGCATCAGTCTAAATTCCTCTCTCGCAACATTTATATAATTCAAATCGTCTCTATTTTCTATGGCAGAAGTAACAATCCGCATTCCGGAAGAATTGAAGGAACTTGCATTAATGAAAAGGATAAATTGGCAGTTATTCATATCAAGAAAACTCAATGAAGAAATTGAGAGATTAGCTAAAGTAGAGCGCATTATTTCTAAATCAGAATTAACAGAAAAGGACGTGCAAGAATTAACTGACGAAACAAATATGGCTCTTGCAAAGCGATATGAAAAATTGCTCAAATCAAAGAGGTCGTAAATGTTGCTTGTTGTTGATGTTAACGTTATATACTCAGCTTTAATGAAAAGAGGAAATAGTTTGCTTGTGTTTGAGTCAAACAAAATGTCTAATAAATTTGGATTTATTGCTCCGGAGTTTGTTGCATTTGAGCTCGATACTAAAATCGGGAAAATATTATCAAAATCAAAACTTACATTAGATGAATTGAATGAGTCTCTCTCGCTTATCAAAGAACAAATCACTTTCATTCCATCTTCTGAATTCATTGACAAATTGCCCGAAGCAATTGAATTGAATTTCAAAGATTCCCCGTATCTTGCGTTGGCACTTAAGTTTGATTGCTCTATTTTTTCAGGAGACAAAGGTCTTAAAGAGCAGACAAAAGTTAAAGTTTTATCACCAAGAGAATTATTAGATATATCTGGGATTGAATAGTCCTTACTTCCATAAGAAGAATAAATCTTCTCTCCTTCATTAACAACACTCTCTCCGTTTTCCGTCCCAACTTTATAACTCTCTTCACCTCTCCTCACTAAAACAACATCATTAGGAACATCAACGTCGTAAATCCTTCCTGAATAAGGAACTTTTTCAATAGAGTTAATTCTAACTTCTCCGCCATCTTCATCCAAGAATATCAAATCATCTGCTTTGAGTTTTCCTCCCTGAATCTCTGTATAAACTTCTTTCACTTCTTCAAGACTAAACCCTTCCACCGAAAGTTTTTTATAATTCTCATCTTTGAACTCTTTCATGGCAGAAATATTAGTTAAAATACCAAGGGAATTAAAAAGGCAAGCAGAAGAGTCTTCTTTAGAGATATCTGAAATAGTTGTGCAATTCATAAAACACAAATCAAAATCAAAGGACCTTAAACGGTTAAAGAAAATAGTATCTAAATCCAAATTAACAGAAGAAGACGTCAAAGAACTATCAGATAAAGTTGATAAATCAATGCATGACGATTTAGTTAAGAGAGGACTTCTATGAATGGAAGTTGTTATAGATTCTAATGTTCTATTCAGAACTTTAATTTCAAAAGGCAATATAGTTGATGTTTTGTTTGATGAAAACTTGATAGTGTATGCTCCGGAAAAACTAATGCAAGAATTTCTCAAACACAAATCAGAGATTTTTGAAAAGAGCAAGCTGTCTAATTCTGAAATTGAAGAACTATCCAAAATATTTTTTAATAAAATAAAATTCGTGCCATTGGAAGAGTATGAATCATTCATTCCAAGAGCAAAAGAACTTTTAGGCAAACATCTCAAGGACGAAGATTTTGTAGCTCTTGCATTATCCAAAAACATCAAATTATTAACATATGAAGAATTATTGTTCAAAATTGGAGTTGGAATTTCAATAAAACAAACAAAAGAGGAACTTTCCAAAGAATTTCTAATTTCTTTCTTTTTCTCTAAAAGATAAATCTTATGCTCAGGGCTTACAACTAGCTCTCCTTTCTCAGTTTCAATCCTATACATCTCACCATCATGCTCATATTCCTGTTTCGCACTTGGAACTGCCCATTCTGTTTCCCCTGTTTCCTGATTTAATGTTGCAACTTTCTCATCGCCTTCCAGTTCAGAAAATAATTTCCATTTTTCAACATAACATTTTCCGCCAGCTCTGACAATATTATCAGAAACTTCAGGATTAATTAATTTATTATCTTCAACAAAATCAAATACGCCAGGGACGGGATTCGAACCCGCATTTCCTGTGAAGGAAAACTGCTTATCAGACAGTCGTGTATACCATTCCGCCACCCTGGCGCCATTCTCTGAACTTACCGAAACATTTAAATATTTCGAATCACCCAATAATCTTAACTGTGAAGGAAAACTACTTGACGGTCGGGATTTACCGTTCCGTTCGAACCCTTTCGAGGCCAAATCAAAAGCCTCATTTTGTTTTTCATTATTAATTAATCCACTATCTCCATTTATTTCATTACCAAAAGAAACATTAGTCACGCCGGGAGCGGGAATCGAACCCACGAACCCCGAAGGGCATCCGGTATCAGCGGATTGCAATAACCATTCTGCCATCCCAGCATGACTTTCATATCCATCAACAGAAATATTTAAATACTTCTTATTACCACATATATTATCCGGTATCAATGGATTGGGTTCAACCATTCTGTTCGAACCCTTTTTATTTTCTTCATTAGTTAATTTATTATTTTCTCTTTCATTATTACTCAATTTATTAGCTTCTGAATTCTCATTATCAAGCGCAGAGGCGCCCCAGCCGGGAGTCGAACCCGGAAGTCTGTGAAGACACAAGGTATCAACCTGCCGCATTACCGACAATGCTTCTGGGGCATCCTCTGCAATATTAATTTTAGAAAGATTTATATAGTTAAATAACCCATTACCACTACAGTCTGTGAGATTATGCATTACCGACAATTCTTCTGAGGTCAAATCAAAAGCCTCATTTTGTTTTTCATTATAATTTTCATCCTTATCCTCACCATAATTTAATTCTCCGTTTATTACATCATTATCAATTACTAATTCTTCATAATCTTCAATCCCGAATATCTCCCCATTCACCTCAACAAATTCCACATCAGCATTTCCACAATCTACTTCTTCCAAAGTCAAAATCTCTGTCTCATTGTCGTAACACTGGTGTTCGCTCCAATCCTTAACTAAAGTCGCATTCTCCGCAGAGAAATAATCATTATCCAATCTCCACCATCCGACTAAAGAATCATCAAAATCAACGAAAGCATAAGTCTGCTCTTCCGCTCCAGTAGAACTATTATCTGAAGTCGTCAAATTAACAAGAAATGCAGTTGCTCCTTGAGTAGAAGCATTAGCAGGCGTCGGCGGCGTCGTGAAAGAAACCCCAGGACGAGGACATGAAGTTATGTCTGTTTTAGTAGGAGAAAATGTCGCACTCCCAAACGAAGAATCACAGTTATCATAATCCAAAGTTATCGTCCCATTCCTAACCCCTGACAAAGATAAATTAATTACAGAGGCATTATAAATCCCCGTCAAAGTCAACTTAGTTGAAGTCAGGTTTATCCTCTGCCCCCAATCATTTCCCGCAGACGAGCCGTTATATCCAACAACAGAAACATTCATCGCTCCCGAAATATAATTTGTTGCGTTGATGTAGACTGTTCCTCCGGAACCATGATTATATCCGCCCCCTATATTACCAAGACCACCTTTATTTTCAATAGTCCTGTTAAAGTTAATTATGTTTGCGTGTAAGGCAATTCTTCCACCACCACCTCCTCCTCTCGCACTTGAAGTTCCCCCATTCGCCATTATTATTCCTGAGCCAGAAATATTACTTGCAATTAATAACACACTTCCTCCGGCCCCGCTACCAGGAGAGGATGTAGATGTCTGCAGTCCATTCGCAGTTATATTGCCAGCGATATTTATTGTCTGACTTGTTTCTAATTTAATTGCGCCTCCGCCTGGAAAATACTGCAACGAACCACTGCTCCCCCCACCACTTCCCAAACTCAAAGGATAAGTTTCAGAACCATAAACCACATCGCTATTACTTCCGCCCCTACCTCCGTGACCAGCACCAAGATCAGTAGTTCCTGAAGCAGGCCCATTTAGTGTTGCAAAACCCTCCAAATCGCCATCAATTACCCCGCTTACATTTACATTACCACTTACATTAATAACTACCCCTTCACCATTTCCAGAAGCTGTATCATTAACTGGGTGAATTCCAAGAATATAACCCTGCAAAATAGTAAGATTACCAATTACAGTATAATTTCCCCCCTCCAGCCCCACACTTCCGTTTAACGTCCAGCTCGAAGGATAAGTATTATTTGAAAATGAGAAAGTGCCGGGTCTTCCATCAAGATAACCACCCGCCTGATTGCTCGAAATACCTCCAGCAGTGCTTATAACTCCATTATAACCTAAAGAATCAAAATCAAACCTTATCCTTCCCCCACCACCACCATTTCTACCAGCTGAAGCGCCCCCATCCGCCCTCACTATTCCATTTCCTGTAAGATTAGAAGTTTTGAGCCAAATACTTCCTCCTGCTCCGCCACCAAAAGTTACTCCTGTTCCGCTCACATTAATCACTCCATTTAATCTAATGAATTGAGATGACTCTAACTTTAAACCGCTCCCTCCTAACCCGCTTGTTCCCCCACCACTTCCTAAACTAAGAGGTGCGGTTGCGTTACCATATCTAGAAACAATACTATACCCGCGCCCCCCATATGTTCCGCCAAGATCTGGACTACTTGGAGCTCCCTTTCCTGTTAATGCCGCAAATCCCAGCCCAACTCCATCAATCTTCCCGCTCGTCCCAACAGTTATGTTCCCATTCGTCGAACGCCAAATTTGTCCATGCCCCTCATTCGTCAAATTCCACGAACCCGCAGGCGCAAGAAGATAATCTCCGTAAACGAACATCGTCCCGCCACTAATGTTAATATTATTCGTGACATTCCACTCCTGCGAACCAAGTGCGTTAGCGCCCCACGAACCGACGGCAAACATCGGATTGAAATGTATGCTTCCGTTATATCCCGGTTCAACTAAAAATGAATTGAAGTATTGAGGCAGAGTGTTATTTGTTATGTTCACGTTTCCAACACCAGACGCATTAAAAACAATATCAGAATATCTGGTTGGAACAATGCCCCTGTTCCAACATCCCGCAGTATCAAATGGATTTATTCCCGACGTGCAATTCCAAACATAAGTCAAATTTGTATTAATCCCGGCATAATATAACTGCAAAATCTCCGCCGCGCTCAATGAACGGTTCCAGATGGCGACTTCGTCTATGGTTCCGTTGAAGTCATCGTCTCCATATTCTCCAATAATAAAGACATTTGTTATTGCACCCCCATAAGCTTCAAGCGTTGTAGAATTTAATTTCAAAACACCATTTATATAATACATTCTTGTTGTTATGTTTTCTACATATGCGATATGTGTAAGGACTCCTGCAGTCATACCTCCCGATGTACAAAGTTGCCCCCCGCCCGGTGGGTATCTATCAAAACAAAGATTAGCATTAACTAAAGAAAGAATATTATTTACATTATTAACATCTCCCTGGCTTAGCGATTCTCTATATATCATCCGGGTTCCTGCTCCCGTGGTAGTCACATTCACCCAAGCCATAATTGTAAAATTATAAGAACTCCTATTTCCAATCGGCGAGCCAGAGCCATTAATAAATTGATTTGGACTGTCTCTATCAAAATAAAGAGCGGTCGTTCCTAAAATCCCAGTTCCTGCCCTGAATGATGCGTTTGTAACTGTCCCGTTATTATCTGCTCCTGCAAAATCATGAACAAAAGTATCATTCTCTCCAACACTTGAATCATTATTAAAGTGCAATAACAAAAGTAAATCCGTCTCCGCATTAGAAACAAGTTCAGGGTCAACAATCCAGTCAAACTCCAAACTCCCACCTTTAACGCGCAAATCAAAAACATCCTGCGAATAATTCTCCTCATCACTCAAATTAGTTAAAAATATCTTATACAATCCTTTAGATATTTCGGGGAAAGTCGCGATTAACCGAGACTGATTATACTCATAAACTTCTATAAATGGATAAGAAACATTATAATCAGTAAGCCAAGAATATCCTTGAGAAGATAATTCATTTTCTAACTGAGCCAACTCATCTTCTAAAGATTGGTTTTGTTGTGCAAAAGCAAAACCGACCAAACTAATGCTCACGACTATCAAAATAACACTTATTAATGTCATATTTATCTTGATTACTTTTTGTCCCTTATTTTTTACCATCTTTCTCCTTCACCTCCCAATATCCTGCGCTTGTTTCTCCAATTCTCCTTAAAATCCCCTTTTCCCGGAGTTTTCTCAGATATTCCTTTACAGTATCTTCTCCAATCCCCAATCTTTTTGATAGATTGTTTCTCGATATTTTAGGATTATTTCTTATCTCAAGAAATACCTTTTTCTCCAATTCCGTAAGTTCAGCTTGGGGGGTAACTTGGGGGGTAACTTGGGGGGTAGATTCATCATCTAAATGTCTCATAAATATTACTCTAAAAAAGTCACTGCTTTCAAATCTAACTTTCAAATTCATCTCTTTAATCAATCGTTTTATTCTATTAATCCCACTTCCAGCTTTCTCAATCATATTTAATCTATGAAATAAATCAAATAAAATGGGATTTCTTGGAATACTTATTTTTCCAAGTTCTTTTCTATCAAAAAGAAGTTTTCCCCAGTTAGTAATTTCTACTCTATCATCAAATATTTCAACATTCACTCCAAAGCCAGTCTCAAAATAATCTCTATGAATAAGTGAATTAATTAATGCCTCTTTAAGCGCTTCTTCAGGCAATTCAAGAACTTCTTTTCTTGGACCACTGCCTTCAAGGATATATGAAAGTTTTAAATGTTTTTTTAAAAAGTTTAATGCCTCAAAATAATTTGTAAGCAGGTCTTCTTTAAACTCTTTCCTGTCAATGATATCTACCCTCTCATTCCCCTTAAACAAAGTGCAATAAACAAAATTCTGTTTTACAAATCTTTCAATATTCTTCCCAAACAATAAGATTCCGGCATTATTAAAAATAATTTCGTTTCCCTTTTTTACCGCCAAAGATAAATTAATTAAAACATCCAGAATATTTTTATTTGTAATGTTGCTCTTTTTCAAAAACTTTTCAAATCTGTCTTCATCAAAATCTTCAGGAAACTTAAAGTTTTCATTTATCTGCTCATCAAATTTAATTTTTCCAACCCCAGTTACAAAATTTAATATCTCATCTCTTGATAATTTCTGAGAATTAGGACCTTCTCTTAAATAAAACCCTAAGGAGCATTGGTAAGGTTTATTTTCTCCTTCGAAAACCGCAATAACGAGAACTTTGCCAACTTCTTCAAAACTAATTTTAATTGAAGGTTCGCAGTTTCTCGCTATGTCTTGGATTTGAGATTTTAGTCTGTTAGTAATTTCAGTTCCTTTAATTTCTCCCTCATCGGATACTCCTAAAAATATTCTTCCCCCTTCTGTGTTTGCGAAAGCAACAATCTCTTTAGCAAGATTCTTAGAGTCAAACCTCTCTTTAAACTCCACTTTCAATCCTTCACCTTCCGCCAATATCATTTTCAATTCTTTTTCGTTCATTTTAATTTCTCCCTTATTTCGTCTATCCTTTTCTTTTTCAGATAAATTTCATAATCTATCTTCTCAAGCACCCCATTCTTCACACGCAAATCAAAAACATCCTGCGAATAATTCTCCTCCGAAGATAAATTCGTTAAAAATATCTTATAAAGACCTTCCGAAGATATTTGAGGGAAAGTCGCGATTAACCGAGCCTGATTAAACTCATAAACTTCTATAAATGGATAACTAACATTATAATCGGTGAGCCAACCATAATTATTATCATTTAAATATTGAGTAAGATTATTTAATTCGTCTTGAAGTGTCTGCGTTTCCTCATCAGTTAAAGCTTTAACTAATACTGCCAATGAAAATATAATTAACAATATAACTCCCGCTATAATTATCTTTTCTGCAAACTTATTATTTTCTGATTTACCTCTTTTCATTTT
>Ga0209542_10007671_pt1 | contig 20433 bp, 21 predicted proteins | sample RifCSPhighO2_01_FD_184028 | JGI IMG/M metagenome (GOLD analysis project Ga0209542, IMG submission 184028) | Soil microbial communities from Rifle, Colorado - Rifle CSP2_plank highO2_0.1 (SPAdes) (version 2) | ecosystem: Environmental > Terrestrial > Deep subsurface > Rock core/Sediment ...
GCTGAAAACATAATCAAACAACTTGGGGGCGATTGTTTCTTTCCAAATCGATTCTATATTTTCTGGATCCTTTGGTTTTTCGATTACCAATTTTTCTTTGCCAATTTCTGCGATTATTTTTTTCTGAAAATCTTGGATTTTTTCTATTTCTTCGAGAGCACGCTTAAGAGCGTCTTTTAAATCATCTTCTTTTGACTCCCCGGCTGCAGTTTCTATCATGTTTAAAGTGTTGTCTTTTCCGCAAGCCAAAACATCAAACTCAAAATCTTTAGCCTCTCTTTCTTTGTAAGTCGGATTAATTAACAAATCTTTTTTGTTTTTATATTTTCCAATTCGAATAGCGCTTGTCGGTCCTTTCCATGGAATATCAGAAGTGCCCAAAGCGAGAGAGGCCGCGATGACTGAGAGCACATCCGGATCGTCTTCTCCTAAAGATAAAACAATTATTGTTACTTGAACTTCGTGTCTTATATGATCTTCGAAAAGCGGACGGATGGTGCGATCAACAATTCTTCCCGAAAGTATTGCTTCGTCTGTTGGCCTCCCTTCCCTTTTAGAATATCGTCCACCTAAAATTTTTCCGATTGCATAAAACTTTTCTTCAAAGTCTACGGTGAGAGGAAAGAAATCAAAATTATCTTTTGGAAATTTTGAAATCACCGCGGTTGCAAGAACATTCGTATCTCCATATCTCACGATGACTGAACCGTTAGCTTGGTTGGCTAGGTTGTTAAACTCGCAGGTTAAAATTTTTCCGTTAACTTCTAACTTGTATTCTTTTGTTTTCATTATAATGATGTCGATTAACTGAATATACTCGCTATATTTGCTCAATATCTATAAGGGCAATATAACAAATTCTTCAAATCTTCACCAATGCGGAGTGTCTCATTGCAGAGGAGGTTCCCATCTCGTTTTACTCGCTTAGTGTTGGTTGGTATAATGGTTTGGATTAACGGTCGATCTTTTGTTTAAAAACAAATAAATAACATTAACTTAGAACTTTCAGAAATTCGCTAATTTTGGAAGTTATAAAAATATTATGATGAAAAAAGGTTGTGGGTGCGCAAGATTTGTTAAATTATTAGTAATTATTGGTGCGGTGAATTGGGGTTTGGTTGGTTTGGGAGATTTAATGAGTCAAAACTGGAATGTTGTTTACAAAATTCTAGGTAGCTGGCCAGTTGTTGAGTCAATCGTTTATCTCTTGGTTGGTATTGCTGGTGTCATGATGATCTTTGGATGCCACTGCAAGGAATGTAAAGAGGCATGCTGCGCAAATGCAGGAACATGTGGAACTGATGCAAACAAGGTTTCAATGTAAATAAAAAAACATCCGCCCGTAGCGGATGTTTTTTTATTTATCTATAATTTTTATTATGAATGGTAGATTTTCAAATTTGGTTATTGATTCCGATAAATCAGCAACAGACCTTCTTGAATTTTTAATAAAAAAAGCGCTAGACTCTAGAGCTTCTGATTTACATATTGATCCACTTAAAGATAAGATCCGACTTCGCTTACGGGTCGATGGTAGTTTGCACGAGTTTCCTTCTCTACCTTTAGAGAAACATCAAGAAATAATTTCAAAAATAAAAATTTTAGCGGGTCTCCGAATTGACGAACATTTAAAATCTCAAGACGGTCGATTCAGATTAATCCTGCAAGAAGGCTTTGTCGACATTCGAGTTTCTGTTCTACCAACTTATTACGGAGAGAATGCCGTTCTGCGACTATTGTCCGATCAAAATGAATCTTTGAATTTAGAAAATTTAGGTTTTTCAGGAAGCGATTTACAAAAAATAAGGAGAGCAATTGTGAAACCAAACGGAATGATTCTTTCTACTGGCCCCACTGGTTGCGGGAAGACCACAGCTCTCTACGCTATTTTAAAAACTTTAAACAAAAGCGACGTTTCGATTATTACGATTGAAGAACCGATTGAGTATGCGATTCCCGGCATAAGACAAATACAGGTGAACGCAGGAAGTAATTTAAATTTTGAGAGTGGCTTACGTTCTATTCTGAGACAAGATCCGAATATTATTATGGTCGGAGAAATAAGAGATCGTGAAACGGCAGTGATTGCGGTGAACGCTGCACTTACTGGACACTTGCTACTCTCCACTCTTCACACGAATGACGCAGCAGCTACTCTCCCCCGCTTAATTCAAATGGGTATCGAACCATTTCTTCTAGCTTCAACATTTAGCATCGCGATTAACCAAAGATTGGTGAAAAAACTTTGTGACAAATGTAAGGAAGAAGAGAAGGTTGGAGTGGAACAAAAAAGTTATCTCAAAAATCTTTTCAAAAAAGATGTTTCGAGACAAAAATTTTGGAAAAGTGTGGGTTGTGATTTTTGTAATGGCACAGGATTCTTAGGAAGAACCATAATTGGAGAAATAATGACGACTGATGAAAAAATTCGCAGTCTAATTTTAAATAAAAGTAGCGCAAGTGAAATAAAAAAAGTGGCAATAAAAAACGGTATGCAAACATTACTTCAGAATGGGCTTGAAAAAGTTAAAACTGGCGTTACTAGTTTGGAGGAAGTTTTACGAGTCGCCCATGAGTAAAGTTAGAACTTTCATATTTGGCCAATTTTTTTACTAAAACTTCCGCTCCTTGCTTCGCCGTATAAGTACATACGTCTTGCTACGGTACTCAGTTTTATCAAACAACTTGTCTCAAATCTGAAAGTTCTAAGATATTTCAAGATTATGAAAATTTTTTTCAAGAAAAAGAGGAAGAAAATTTTGCCACTTAAGGAGCAAATTCATTTTACCGAAAGGCTTTCTTTTCTTTTAAATTCAGACGTGCCAATCTTGCGCAGTCTTGAAATAATAAAAAACCAAACCAAGAATAAAAATCGTCGGATAGTTTACGAAAAAATCAGGCATGATATTTCTGAGGGACTCACTCTAGCACAAAGCCTAAGAGGTGTATTTGATGACTTCGGTTTAAATATTATTTTAACTGGTGAGCGAAGTGGATTTTTGTCGGACAATATTTCCTACCTGACTTTGCAGCTCAAAAAGAAGAAAGAGATGCTCCGGAACCTGAGGCAGGCTTTTGTTTATCCCCTCTTTATCGCATTTGCCACAATCGGTATCACTGTTTTTTTGATTCTTTATATTTTTCCTAAAATTTTGCCGGTTGTTAAAAGTTTAAACATTGATCTTCCTTTCACGACGAGAGCAGTGATTTTTGCAAGCGGAATTGTGAGTCACTATGGAATTTTAATTTTGGTTGCCTTTTTAGTTCTACTTATTAGCTTTCTTATTCTACTTAAGAAAAATAATAAATTTCGTTTTTCCGTCCAACTTTTTAGTTTTAAAATACCCATTATCGGTTCGATCTATCAAGATTTTTTGCTTACAAATTTCTGCCGTAATTTAAGCCTACTTTTAAAAAGTGGTCTTTCGATTGATACGGCCTTAAAGACAATAGAAACCGCAACTAGCAATTTACCTCTACGTTTCCATATTTTGAAACTTCATAAATTTATTTCTGCGGGCGGGCGTATGTCTCATTATTTATCAAAACATCCCAATATATTTCCAGAAAATTTTACTGATCTTCTTGCGGTGGCAGAAGAAACCGGAAATATTTTAGTAATTTTAATTAATTTGGCGGATTTTCATGAAAACCAATTTATGGAAAAAGTTAAAAATTTATCTCAAACAATCGAGCCTATTTTACTTATAGCAGCCGGTTTGATTGTCGGGTTTGTTGCTATATCTATTGTTTCTCCGGTTTATGAGGTTACTCATAGTTTGCAAAGACGATGATTAGAATTTTCATATCCGACGCATCTCTGCGTTACTTCGCTCCGAGCCTCCCTCAACGTATTATTAAATACGTCTCGGTACGGTTCTCGCTTGCGCCTTGATCTGCATTCGGCTCTGAAAATTCTAAGAGTTAAAGTTAGAAACAAAAATCTGAAATATTAAATTATGAAAAAAGGACTTACTATCATCGAACTTTTAGTCGTTATAGGAATCTTCACAATTTTTTTAAGCGGAGGATTGTTTTTAAACACCAATTCTTTTAGAAGTTATTATTTTGACGCTGAAGAGAAAATGCTTGTGAGTCTCATTCGGGCGGCGCGAAGTCGTGCCCTAGGAAATATTAATCATGTGCCGCACGGTGTCTTTGTGTCGGCTCAAAGTTTTATTTTGTTTCAAGGAGAAAGTTATGAAGAGAATTCTCCTACTAATGAAGATTTTCCTAGAAATAAATCGATTCAAGTTGAAAGCACATTGTCGAATGGAGCAGTCGTATTTGAAAATTTAAGCGGAATTCCAAACCAAACCGGTGAAATCAGAATTTTTGATGGTATTAGAGAAAGTATCATAAGTGTCGAAAGTGAAGGAAGGATCAATGATTAAATTAAATAAAAAAAGTTCAAGAAATAATTTTTTAAATTCACGCGGTTTTAGCCTTATAGAAATTCTGATTGCTCTATTTGTTTTTTCTGTCACGATCGCCGCTGTGTTTATGGTTTCGTTTGGCAACCAAACTATTTTAATGAATTTAAAAATTTACCAAGATTCCCTCTCCGTTTCTCAACTTAACTTGGAAAAAGCTAAAGCGGATGCACGTTTCAATTTTCCTAGTGTGGAATCTAGCGAAGAAATTAAGGGAGGTTTTCAAGAAAATTTAGAAGTCTCTTTTTTCACAGACTACACCAAAGAGATTAAAAGCAAAGTTCGAAAATTAAATGTTGATCTTCGGGATGTTGGACTACCTTTATACGTATCAAGCTTCCGGGACGCACTTGGTGCCGATACTTGTTTCCGTCGCCTTATAGAGCCAGAAAATTACGAAATTCTTGAAACTTTTCCGCTTGAAGTTTCGAACCCGGTAACCGATATTGATGTTGTTCGGGGCAAAGCTTACATAACAATTAACTCAATTATTTCTCCAAATTTTTTGGTGGTTGATGTCAGTGACACAAACAATCTAGAATTTATTTCAAATAGTTTTGGCACAATTAAGAAACTTACTGGTTTATCTGTTGCAGGTAAATATGCTTATGTATCTACAGAATCAACCGCGAGACAATTACAGGTCGTAAATATTGAAAATCCACAGAATCCACAGTTACTATCGGAGTTCAGGCTCCCCGACATATCGAGCACAACTATACAATCTAGTATTTCTTATAAAGATAAAAAAGTTTACCTCGGGTCAGAAAAACATAACTTTGGGCAGGAATTTCACATTGTTGATGTGGAGAATCCGCAAAGCCCACAGTATCTTGGTGGGTTTGAGGTTAATACAAAAGTAAATGCCGTCGCCATTAAAGGCGATCTCACTTTCATTGCTGTTCCAAACCCCACTCCCCTTCGCGTGTTGGATACAGCGGATTATCAAAATATACAATCGATTAATTCTTATGGGACAGGTGGGCCGACTCAGCATGGAGGTCAAGCAGTAGCTATCGCCGGCGACTTATTGGCTTTGGGGCGATCAGTTTTAAGTCCAGGACAAACTTATCACGAAGTTTTTCTGTTTGATATTTCGGGGAATGATTTGAATCTCAAGGCATCAAAAAGTATAGGCTTGAGTATCAGAGATTTGATTTTGCGAGATAATATTTTGGTTGTAGCCTCGACTTTTGGATCAGAAAACAAACTTCAGTTTTTAAGTATAGATGAAGACAATTTGCTTGATGTGATTCATGATATTGATTTGTCAGAGAAACCGGTCGCGCTTGATTGCGAGGATGACAAGCTTTATGTTTTAACTTCAAATAGCAATACGCAAAATAGCCTTGTTATTATTGGAAAAAATGACTAAATTAGGACTTACAAATTTAAAAAGTGGATTCTTACTTATAGAAGTTCTTCTCTATCTGGCGCTTTTTGGAATTATCGTGGGAGGCAGTGTTTCGGTCTTCTATTCCCTGCTCGAAAGTAGTGAAAGTGTTAGTCAGGATGCTTTAGTGTCAGACGAAGCGGAATTTATTTTAGGCAAAATAAACTGGATGCTTAGTGGAGACGTCACAATTGAAGAGCCTTTGTCTGGTGAATCTGGCAACAAATTGGAAGTTGTAAAAAATAATTTCCCAGATAACCCGCTTATTTTGGAAAAAGTTGGAGACGATATTTTACTTAAAAGAGGGCATAATGATGCGCATATTTTAAACAACAGCAGGATTTTGATTGAAGATTTAAATTTTGAAAATATAATTGTGTCAACTGTTCCAGAGCAGAATATTTTGAGAGCTTCTTTTGTAATTTCTGGAAATACATATAGCACATCACGTCTAATTCACGAAATATGAAAAATAATTATCAGAACTTTTTCAGCCGAATGCAGATCAAGGCGCGAGCGAGAACCGTACCGAGCCGTATATGGAAATACGTTGAGGGAGGCTCGGAGCGAAGCAACACAGAGATGTGTCGGATGGGAAAGTTCTGCGGTGGTTACGTGGCGCTGATTGCAATTTTGATCATTTCTTTTATTATGCTTTCAATAACTATCACTACTGGTTTTGAAGGATTTTGGAGTTTATCGAATTTTTCGAACAGAGAATCAAAAGAAATAAGTTTAAATCTGGCCGAAAGTTGTTTGGATCAGGCGATTGTAAATATAATCCAAAGTCCAAGTTGGCGGCCACCTTTAGAAGGAGAAATTTTAGAGAGAGGAGAATATTTTTGTACCATTCGAAGCTTAGAAAGAAATAGTCCGGATGTAACTATTGAAACGATTGGTGAATTCAATAAATCTTTTACAATCTTACGCGCCGAGTTTAACGAAGAGACATTAGAGATTGTTTTTATCGAGGAACTTAATAACTGACCCTATTCGCCTATCTGTAGTATCGAGGTGATAGTAATAGCTGCGGTTTCGGCGCGTAAAATTTGTTCACCGAGAGAAACTATAGCTATATTGCTTGCTTTAAATATACTTAATTCTTTTTCAGTGAAGCCTCCTTCTGGCCCAATGAATATCGCAACTTTTTTGTTTGTAAGGATTTTTTTGGAAAACTTCTCTCCTTTCGGATCGAGTGCTAGATAAAATCTATCCGCTTCCCTATTCTTTATGACAGCTTCAAGTTTTTCTGGTTCAACGATTTCAGGAATTTGGGTTTTACCCGACTGTTCCACTGCTTCTTTTATAATATTTTTGCTTCTTTCTAAATTTAATTTGTTTTTTATACTCCTCTCTGCCACAAGAGGGATAATTTTTTGGACTCCAAGTTCTGTGACTTTTTCGAGTACAAGTTCAAACATATCTTTTTTTATAAGAGCTGGGATTAGGTGCAAGTCATACTGTGTTTTGAAATCAACCTTTTTCTCTTCTAATAGAACGAGATGAACTATTTTGTCAGTTATTTCTTTTATAAAAAACAAAAAATCAGAACCACTATTATCAAAGAGGATGATTTTGTCTTCTTCTTCGAATCTCAAGACATTTTTCCACTGATTAATAAGCTCGTGGTCTTTTACCTCCACTTCCCGCTTATCTTTGAGTGGAATTTCTGTGTAAAAACGATGTATCTTCATATTTTCTTGAATTTGCTCGTCAAATTTGCTAAAGTATAGCAAAACATATGTTAATACCAACAGTAATCGAAAAATCACAGTTTGGGGAAAGAGCTTATGATATTTATTCTCGCCTACTTAAGGAGAGGATTATTTTTATGGGGGGGCCAATTGATGATTATGTAGCTAATCTAGTTATTGCCCAACTTCTATTCTTGGAGTCTGAAGATCCTAAAAAAGATGTTTCTATTTATATAAATTCACCAGGTGGATCAGTTACGGCGACTCTAGCTATGTTAGACACCATGAATCACATAAAACCCGATGTTTCTACGGTTTGTGTAGGAATTGCGGCAAGTGGCGCAGCTATATTGTTAGCTGCCGGAGCCAAAGGCAAGAGATTCTCTCTACCTAATTCGGAAATTATGATTCATCAGCCATGGGGCGGCGCTCAAGGACAAGCTACTGATATTGAAATTACGGCTAAACAAATACTTAAAACTCGAGATAAGCTCAATCAAATTCTAGCTGCTCAAACCGGCCAACCACTCGATAAAATTAAGAAAGACGTTGATCGAGACTACTTTATGTCAGCCGAAGAGGCTAAAAAGTACGGTATTATCGATAAAATTCACCAGACCAGGAAAAGTTAGGAGAAAGAGTGCGACACCAATATACGAATTCATGCGAATGACACGAATATAAACACACAGGCTTAGCCTGTGTGTTTTATCAAATATAGCCTTATTTCTAGGCATATTCTCATAAAACCAAAATTCGGATTGACAATTCACCTGAGATTGTATATACTATTAACTAGGTTAGTTCTTTGATACGCTAACTTGCGTTTTGCCACAGCAGATGCTCGCTCTCTCCGGAGGGCTATCTCCTGCTGTGGCAAAAGACCAGAGCCAAACCGATCCAGTTCTTGTTGCACTTCGCGACTGGGATCATAGTCGGTTTGAAAAAGAGACACTTCGCATGGCTACCATTGGACAGTTGTACGACACTCTGTCGGTTTTCGCGAATCGAGGTCGTTCGGCAGGTTGGGATTCGCTCGATCAGGATTCTGTGCAGGCAATTCTTCGTGACCCGGACGGTCTCACGAAGAACTTCATCATGTTCATGGGGAACGGCGCCTGCATGATCCTCGGCGATCTCACCATTATCCCCGTCCCCTTCGATGTGAAGAAGTTCGTGGGTGAGAATTGGGAAGTGATCAAGGAAGATCATGACCCCCGGAACGACAGTCTCGGGTCGGTGAACTTCTCCCAAGCCGAATTCGTAACTTGCCTCAACGAAGGTGAGACACGGGTCCCTGGCGAGGTGAAGCTCACTCGTCTCAAAGCCGGCAACCAGATTCGTCTGGGAGCCTCCACCTTCCTCGGTCTCTGGAGAGACTGGGAAGCGAAGGGAGCAAACAGTGTTCTCGAATCCCTGTTCCGCCTGAAGGGCATCACCTACATGGATTTCCCTGGTGATGTTCTGCAGAACCCGAACCGCAACCGTTGCGTGCTCTGTCTGTATCGGCGCGGCGACGGGCAGTGGAGGTGGAACTACAACTGGCTCGACGACGACTGGGATGCCAGGAACGTGTCGGCCGTGTTCCCGCAAGTTAGCGCTTAGGACTCGGTCGCTTGGGTCTCCTTAGGCCCTCAGGACTTAGTCCTTTGCTCGGCAAAATCCCGACGCATTCCAAGCGTACAAATGGAAACAACACCTCCCTGGTTTGCACTCTGCAGACTGGGGAGTCTTTTTATATTCTGATACAATAGAAAATGGTAGTAGGTGAATACGCGGGAGATCAAGGTAGGTTTCCTGCTACCGAATCCAGTATCTATGCACTGAGAGTATCCGCGATCATTGGTTTCGGATAGAGGCCACGATAAATCTAGGGCACTGCGATTTCAACAGGTTGAGTACAACCTAAGAAATCGGGAGGCCATAAACTCGTTTTTAACGAGGGCGCCTGATTTTGCTTCGAGCAAAGTTAAGGTGGTGCATGCCGTCTACAGGTGCCTATCATGGACGATAGGCGGATCTTTTAAAAAAAGAAGATACTTGGTGCAGAGTGCTAAGGCATTACGATGCCAGATTCGATTCAACCTTGAGATCGCGAAAGCTTCGATGGGTGGTGTAGACATAGAAGGCACTTTGCACATTTCTGCAGAACCCGAACCGCAACCGTTACGTGCTCTATCTGTATCGGAACGACGACGGGCAGTGGAGGTGGAACTACAACTGGCTCGACAACGACTGGAATGCCAGGAACGTGTCGGCCGTGTTCCCGCAAATCTCTTCATTTCCAACCCTTTTCTTTGTGAGGGGGTTGGTTTTGTTTTTTCAGCTCTTCAATAGCTTTTGTAATCTGACCATTCCAACCGCCTAACATTTTTCCAATTTTATCCAAAGGTAATGAGAGAGCAATATATTTTTTGTTTTCTAACGAACCTGTTTCCCAGAGAACAAGCAGAAGCACTCGCAGTGTATCCATCTTTTTTATTGCTAGTCGGACATAAGGACGTTTCTCTTCTATCCCAAGAAAACCAGCCGCTGAAATTGCTTCTATAATTTCGATAAATAATATATCTATACGCTGACCTAAAGAATGTCTGTGAGATTTAGGTATGTCTTGATAAAATTTATACCAAATCAAATATACTTCTTTTACTTTACCTAAAATTGGCAAAATCTGTTGGGGGGGGGGTTACTTTATTGTTATGACTAGAATTCAATTCAAACATAGTTATCATCATATCATTTCAATCGAAAACCTTCTTTCTGCGTGGAAAGAATTTGTGCGAGGGAAACGGTACCGCAAAGATGTTCAAGAGTTTGAAAGAAATTTCATGGCGAATATTATTTCACTTCACAATGATCTTACGACAAAAACTTATATTCATTCAAAATATCAGCATTTTAAGATATCAGATCCGAAACCACGTGATATTCATAAAGCTAGTGTTCGAGATAGATTAATTCACCATGCTTTACATAGAATGCTGTCCCCATTTTTTACAAAGACGTTTGTTGCGGATTCAAACTCTTGCCAGGATGGCAAGGGTACACATCTAGCCCTTAATAGATTCAGGAAATTTATCGATATAGTTTCCCAAAATCATACTCAAACTGTTTGGTTGCTTAAATGCGATATTCGGAAATTCTTTGCAAACATCGATCAGACGATTCTTTTAGAAATAATAGGAAAGTACATTCCAGATCGGGATATAATCTCACTCATGTCGGTGATTGTTCAGAGTTTCCATTCAACTACTCCATGCATCGGTCTTCCTCTCGGGAATCTCACCTCTCAACTTCTGGTCAATATTTATATGAACGAATTCGATCAATTCGTAAAACATGGATTAAAGCAAAAACATTACATTCGCTATGCGGATGATTTTGTATTTATGCACGGAGATAAAGGAGTTCTTTTAGAAGTCTTGCCAAAAGTTCATGATTTTTTGGAGGAAAGTCTGAAACTCAAACTTCATCCAGATAAGGTTTTTATAAAAACAATCGCTTCGGGTGTTGATTTTCTAGGTTGGGTACACTTTCCTGATCATAGAGTACTCCGAACCGCGACCAAGAAAAGGATGTTTAGGAATATTGAGATAAAAGAAGGTAAAATTGAAACCGTACAGTCGTACTTGGGACTTTTAAAACATGGGAATGGGTGGAAGTTGAAGGAAAAGATTCGAAATATGACTAATCAATAAAGCGGGTGGAAGGGTGAGTTTTCATCCAATTTTAGATGAAGTGCTAGGCGCAAGCGAGAACCGTACCGAGCCGTATGTACTAATACGGTGAGGGAGGCTCGGAGCACAGCAACAACGCAATTCGCTAAAATTGGATGAAAAACGTGGACATTTTTATATAGATCTTGTACACTCTAAGTATCGATTATTTTTTAATTTTAATTTTGTAATGACGCTCTTTTAGTTTTTTCCTGTTCATCCTATAAAATTCTCAGTCTAATTAATGTAAAAGGTTTCTATGCTTAAGATAAACAAAACACTAAGGATTGGCTTAACACCACAATTAAATTGTCCAAACTTCTTTAAAAGTCCTTATTTTCATAAATTTGTCTAAAAAGTAGGAAGCCCCTAAAAGAGCGAAATTATTCGCTTGCATGTCTTTAAAAATCGTTTTATTGCTCACAATTGCCTCGGGACTCGTAGGCATTGCTTTTGGGTACTTCCTTCGCTGGATCATATCGCTCGGCAAAAAGGGCTCTGTTGAACTCGAAATCAAACAGAGACTTTTTGATGCCAATGATCAGGCCAAAAGGATTGTTACTGAAGCTGAAGGTAAGGTAAAAATCTTGGTAGAAGAAGGTAGAAAAGATCTGAAAGAGAAGGAGAATACTGCCAAAAAAGTAGAAGAAAGGTTAATAAAAAAGGAAGAATTTTTAGATCACAGGCAGATCGATATTGATAAGGAAGTTGAGAATTTGAAGCAAAAAATTGCTGAAGTTCGAGCCATTAAAGAAAAAACTGAAGGACTATTGCATCAGCGAGAAGAAAAACTCGAAAAATTGAGCGAATTAACAAAAGAAGAAGCTAAGCTCGAGCTTCTCAAAATTGTTGAAAGAAATTACGAAGGAGATATTTTGGTAAGAATGCAGAAATTGGAGACCCAAAATAAAGAGAAGTTGGACAGAAAAGCCCGCGATATTTTGACAACCTCAATACAGCGCTTAGCCACTTCAGTTTCTTCCGACATAATGACAACGCTTGTTGCGATTCCTTCTGACGAAGCAAAAGGTAAAATTATTGGTAAAGAAGGAAGAAATATCAAAGCTTTTGAGAGAGCTACAGGAGTTGAGGTTATTATCGATGACACACCTGGTTCAATCACCCTTTCTTCTTTTGATTCAGTTAGAAGGCAGATCGCCAGAATTGCCCTAGAGAAGCTTATTCTAGATGGCAGAATTCAACCAGCTAAAATTGAAGATTTCGTAGAAAAAGCTAAGGAAGATATTGGTAAAATCATCAAGGAAAAAGGAGAACAAGCAGCTTACGAGTGCGGAGTTTACAACTTAGATCCAAGAATTATCTCGATTTTGGGCCGTCTGCACTTTAGAACTAGCTATGGGCAAAACGTTCTACAACACTCTATAGAAATGGCGCATATTTCTGGGATGATGGCGGAAGAATTGGGGGCTGATGTTGCTGTGGCTAAAGCTGGAGCCCTTTTGCATGACATAGGTAAAGCGCTTGACCATGAAGTTACTGGTTCTCATGTCGATATTGGCCGAAGAATTCTGCAAAAGTTCGGAGCTAGTGAAGAAATTGTAAAAGCAATGCAATCTCATCACGAAGAATATCCTTACGAAACTTTGGAATCAATTATCGTGCAAACCGCCGACGCTATTTCAGGTGGCCGCCCAGGAGCGCGAAGAGATACTGTTGAAAACTATCTAAAGAGGTTGGGAGATTTGGAAGCAATTGCTAAAAGTTTCCCCGGCGTTGATAAGTCCTATGCTCTTCAAGCGGGTAGAGAAATAAGGATCTTTGTTCATCCAGAACAAGTTGGAGACTTGGAAGCTAAAAAAATGGCTAGAGAGATAGCTCTTAGAGTAGAAAATGAGCTAAAATACCCTGGAGAAATAAGGGTTAATGTGATCCGTGAGACTCGCGTAATAGAATACGCCCGTTAGAACTCACCCAGTCGGCGCATCTCTGCGTTGCTTCGCTCCGGTGCTCCCTCGTCCTATTTATTAATAGGCCTCGGTTCGCTCCTCGCTCGCGCCTTGATCTGCATCCAACTGAATGAGTTCTAAAAATGCATTTTGTCTGCGTTCTGTCTGCGTCTGTCCACGTTCGTTCCGCATAGATTGTGACTTGCATGAAAAAACCCTTGTTATATAATAGTTTCTGAAGATAAAGAACGTCGAAATGAACTTTGTTCGATGTGCAGGATCATGAGGTCGATGCCTTATATCAGAAGTTCTATTTCATAGTCGAAAATTAACAAATTAATTTTTCAATAAATTGTATGAATAAAGCATCATTGGTAGAAGCAGTTCACGTAAAATTGGGAGGTACAAAAGTTCAGGCCGAAGAAGTAGTAGACGTTGTTTTTAATTCTATTATAAGCACTCTAAAGAAAGGCGAAGAAGTTTCAATCGCAGGAATGGGAATCTTCTCAACTAAGACAAGAGCAGCAAGACAAGCAAGAAACCCTCGAACAGGCGAAGCCATTTCAGTTCCAGCTATGAGAGTGCCAAAATTCAGAGCAGCTAAGGCCCTTAAAGACGCCGTCAAGTAATTTTTCATCCAATTTTAGCGAATTGCGTCGTTACCGGCTCCGCTTGCTCCCCGCGCAGTATTATCACATACAGCTCGGTCGCATGCTCGCCGGTGCCTAGCACTTCATCTAAAATTGAATGAAAAATAAAAGAATTTTTTCTCACAAATGTATACAAAAACATCCGCTACAAGCGGATGTTTTTGTATACTTCTTAGTGCCTAACGCCTAGAGCCTATTTTGTGGCTTCTATTGGGATGTTCTCTGTTATTTCTGGTGTAGCGCTTATGGTGACTCTACCGGTTGTGGCGTCCTTAATTATTCCATATTTAGTATCGTAATCAGTGGCGGAGTCGTATACTCCATTTTGGGGGTCAATCGGCATAGACGGAATGTATTTAGGCACTAAACAAGGGTATAAATTCACGTCATCTGACTTTATTATTGGTGTTCCCGTTGTAGGAATATTAAATTGGGTTACACCACATGTAAAAGTACCCTTATTCTCCGCGATATTCTGAACAATCGCGTTTAAAATAGTGTTAACGTGGCTCAATCTTTGAGAATCTCGGGCTTGAGAAAATTGACGTGCTGGGTTGATTGCTACGAGTGCAATACCAGCCAAAATTGCTAAAATTCCAATAACGATTAAAACTTCTATTAAAGTAAATCCCCTCTTTAGTTTTTTATTTTTCATATACAAATATTACTCCCAAAAGGTAGGAGATCAATTTACTTTTCCACACTCGGTAAATTTAGGACGATAATTTTTCTAGAAATTCAAAAACTGCTTCATTCTTGAGAATAGTTTCTATAAATATTTTAGCGCTCTCCTTATTGGCTTGAGGATATTGCTTAATTACAAGTTCCATTTCAGATTCTAATTTTTTAGGATCAACAATTATTTTTTGTTCCTCAGCAATTTTATTTAAAATTAGTTGAGCTTTTGCTTTCTTTTCCGCTTGAGGTTTCCATTCTTCTCGGATCTTTTCTTCGGTGGTTTTTGCTTCAATCAAATAATCTTTAAATTTTAGGCCTGATTTTTCGACTCTATCCTGGAAACTCGCCATCATTTTCTGAAGCTCGCTTTCAACCAAAAGAAGAGGTAGCTCAATTTCTGTGTTTTTAGCGATTTCATCGACAATAAGCATTCTTCTTTTACCTTTTGCTTTAACTGATTTTTGCTGTTTTAAGTTTTCTTTAATTTTCTCCTTTAAATCGGCTAAATCTTTTAATCCTAATGACTTAGCAAATTCGTCAGTCAAGGGCGGGAGATTTTTATCATCCGTAGATTTTTTATTTTCATCCTGAGCCCCCTCTGTTTTTTCTGGATTTCTGATTTGGTTTAAAACTTCTTCTACTTCTTTTTCATCAACTTCAATCTTTTCTTCTCCCGACGCAATTTCTTTAGCCGTTTTTGTGTAATTGCCAAGTTTTACTTCCGGCATTACGGCGGTTTTAATCTTGAAACAGAGACTGTTGTTTGGCGCTAATTTGGTTATTACGACTTCTGGTCTACCGATTACGTCTAACTTATTGTCTACGATCATATCTTCGTAGGCTCTCGCAATACAAAGTTCCGCGGCTTCTTTTAGGATCGCCATCTCCCCCACCCTTTCTATTATAAGTTTCTCTGGGGCTTGTCCTTTTCGAAACCCTGGAATTTCAACATCTTTAGCGATTTTCTTAAAAACCACTTGTCGATCGAGAATTAATTGGCTTGAAGTAACTTCCCCCTCAATTTCAATTTCTGAGTTTTTTAGCTTTTTTATATTGGCGCTTATGTAAGATTTTTCTGATTTCATAATCCGCTACTATATACTTTTTTCAATTTTTTTCAAGGCTAGTAATTAAAACACCTAATCTGCTTTGTTAACAGATCGGGTGTTTTAATTCTTTTGCACAAACCATAGAACTTCCAGATTTGAGACAAGTTGTTTGATAAGACTGAGTACCGAAACGAGACGTATGTACTTATACGGCGAAGCAAGGAACGGAAGTTTTAGCAAAGAAATTGGCCAAATGTGGAAGTTCTATAATTGATTTATCTCTTGTTCGGCATTATCAATCTCCATATCGATACTTCCTGAGTCAGTGCTATTTAAATCAGCCTCGATCGATTCTAGATCATTAGAAGCGGTTTCATTATCTCCTCCCGGCGCCACTGCACTTTTTTCATTTTTAAAGAAGTAAAGACTACCCACTATAATCAAAAGCAAGATGATTATAAGCCCAATAGTGGGTCCCCAAGCTTTTTGTTTTGGGGCATTTTGCTCAAAAGCTGGTGCCGTAGGTCTATTTTGTTCAAACTCAACCATATATTTAGTTGCCCCTCTCCTTAATTTAGAGAGGTTGATTTATTCCGGCTAGTGAGCGGTCGATCGATGATGATCGACATCTGTAGACGAGCATCATGGAAAAGTAATCTTTTACATGATGCGCTTAGAGAAGCCGGAACAAAGGGTGAATACCCTTTATTAATAAATTTATAAAGTTTTAATTAATTTAAAGAGCGGCCGCTTTGAGGTCTACAATTACTTGGTCTAAAATCTTGTGAGCTTCTTTAACATTATCGGTCATTGCTCTAACTTTTGCAAAAAATTCCGTTTTATTTTCTGCGGACACTTCTTCAGATTCTGCGGAAACCTCTGCGGAGGCACTGGTTGAGACCTCAAGTTTTAATTTAACTTCTTCAATTAAATTTTTAACCTCAGTTAAGTCCTTACCTTCTTCCTCCATTATTTTTATTCTTGATTCTATTTTATCAATTACAGTCTTTAATTTAGCTACCACTTCAGATACACGAGTTACAGTCTTTTCCATGTGGAACAGATAATTCTCAATCTTTTTCTCAACTTCTACGTTTCCTTTAAGTTCTGGTTTCATTTTTTCAAAACCAGCTTTGAGTTTCTCTCTTTTTTCTTTTACTTCACTATCATTTTGAGCTGTGATATTCCAGAAGCAAGATCTGGATTCATCTTCTGTTAAAGCGAGACATTTTTCTGCCATCCCTTTCTCATTTGCTTCAGTCCAGAATTTAAAAAGCACCTCTATATCCGCATGATTGACTTCCATGTCATTGTTTAAATCTGCAAAACACATTCTGTCTTGGCATTTGCTCCCAAGATTCATCATAAGTTTTCTCAAGTCGGCAAAACCAACTTTTCCATCTCGGTTAATGTCAGCTTTTACGTCCACCGAAATCTCAGCTCGTACTTTTTTTTCGTCCTCATCCCCATCTTCATCATCTTCGTCTGAATCCACCATTCTAGCTTTGGCATTAGCCTTTAATTTGGCTTCCAACTCAGCTTTTAGTCTCATATCGTTTGCTCTGTAATCAGGGTCTTTCTCGCCTTCTCTCTTCACATCTGCGTCCTTTATATTCTTAACGACGCCATCGCACATCAAAAACCCGTCACTATTTTTTATAAGAGAACCTCCCATGCTAGCGCAATAGTTTTTATATTTTTCTATCGATTCTTGGGGGAGATCGACAGCTCTACCAAAATTCATTTTTTCAGACGATACGGGTACGGCTGGTTTTATATCTGATTTTATATCTACTTTACCTTTTATCATTGCCCGGCCCTGAACATATACATCTCCTGTGCGCAAATCAGTGCATCTAGGAGGAGCTGATTCTTGGACACCGTATACTTTACTGCAAGTATCGAAATTATTTATATTGCGTGGTGGGACATCCGCACTCGTAACTTGAGATGAGCCAAAAACTCCCATAAAGAGCGCCATTGTAAGTGCAAAACCTAAAATTGTTTTTTTATTTTTCATATATTTAATAATATTAGAATATTAATTACAAAAACTCCCTATCCTATTGTACAACAAGTTAGACGTGGAATGTAAGAACCTCTTACTAGTTATTTAGAAAACTTATCTTGATAGAGTTTTCGCCCCCTTTCAAAAGCTTTCTTTGCTTCTTTGCTGTCTTTAAAGCCTAAAACTTTTACTTCTTTATTCTGGAGTTTTTTATAAGTAGAGTAAAAATGCTCGATTTCTTTCAGAGTATGTTTATTTAGATCAGAAAGGTCTTTTACCTCATTCCATCTTGGATCTCCCTCTGGAACTCCTATAATCTTGTCGTCAGCATCTCCTCCGTCAATCATGTTCATAAGAGCTACGGGCCGCACCCTGACCAATATTCCCGGGTTAAGGGGGTAAGTAGTGAGCACAATCACATCGAGGGCGTCATTGTCATCCCAGAGGGTTTGGGGAACAAACCCATAATCAAATGGAAAGTCTTGAGAAGTGTGAGAAACTCTATCCAAGGCAATTAACCCAGTTTCTTTGTCTATCTCATATTTATTTTTGGAGCCTTTGCCTATCTCAATAATTGCATTTATGAGTGAGGGTTCTCCTGGGTCTATGTCGTGCCAAAGATTCATATATATGGTAGTTCTTGTAAAAATGACGAATTTCTTTGTTACTTCGCTCCGGTGCTCCCTCGTCCTATTTATTAATAGGCCTCGGTTCGCTCCTCACTCGCGCCTCGAACTTCATTCATTTTTACAAGAACTATTTTTTAGTTTTACGTTTCGTAATTCAAGATACTTAAAAGAATACTAAGCAATGGGTTTTGGGTCAATTTCCTTTTCTTCCGATTTAGGTTTTTCTATTTCAGATTTTACTTCTTGTTTAGCTAACTCGGGAGCAGCTTCTGCTAAATTATCTCCCTGAACAGATCGAATATCAATTTTCCATCCTGTAAGTTTGGCAGCTAATCTTACGTTTTGTCCTCCACGGCCAATAGCTAACGATTGTTGATCTGCCGTAACGAATGCAATAGCCTTATTTTCAGTCTCATTTATTTGAATTTCAACCACTTTTGCTGGGGATAAAGCATCCTCGACGAATCTCTTTGGATTTGCTGACCATTCAATAATATCAATCTTTTCGCCTCCCAATTCACTCATTACGGTCGAAACTCTGACTCCCCTCTGACCAACCATGGAGCCTACTGGGTCTATGTGCTCATCGCTTGAAGTGACGGCAATTTTTGTTCTAGAGCCTGCCTCACGCGCGACGTTTTTAATCGTCACTACCCCACTTGCGATTTCTGGAACTTCTAATTCAAAAAGTTTTTCCAAAAATTTTGGATTGGAACGAGTTAGTCGGAGGAAAATCCATCTAGCATTTTCTTCCACTTTAAAAAGATAAGCTCTGATTCTTTCTCCTTGAGCGTATCTCTCGCCTGGAATTTGATCTTCAAGTGAAATTATACCGGTGGCTTTACCGATATCAATAAAAATATTTCCCCTCTCTATTCTTTGGACAATTCCAGAAATAATCCCACCTTCTTGCTCGCCGTATTCTTTTAACACAGCTATTTTCTCAGCTTCTCTGATTTTTTGAACGATAACTTGCTTTGCAGTTTGAGAGGCAATGCGGCCGAAGTCCTGTTTTGATTCCAGTGGAAAAACCGTTTCATCCCCAACCTTAGCCCCTTTTTTGATTTTTTGAGCGTCAGCAAGCCAGATGTGATGTTCTGGGTTAAATAATTCCTTTACTTCTTCCGTTGTAGCCAAAGCATCCACCCCTTTTTCAAGTTTTTCTTTTATGCTGGCTTCGCGAGCTTTCATCCACTCTTCTTTGTCCGTGAAGGTATTATTTTCATCCACCACTACTTTTATTTGAAAAAAATTTGCAGTGGCTTCTTTAGGATCAAATTTTGCTTTGATAATTTGCCCACGGCTGCCATATTCTTTTTTGTAGGCGGTAGCCAAAGCAATCTCAACCGCTTCGATTGTTTTTTCTTTGGGTATTCCCCTCTCCTCTTCTAATTGTTGGATGACTGAGTTTATTACTTTTAAATCAAACATATTTTTATAACTTCCATATTTGGCCAATTTTTTTACTAAAACCTCCGTTCCTCCACTCATCGTATAAGTACATACGTCTCGTTTCGGTACTCGATTTTATTAAAAAACTTGTCTCAAATCTGAAAGTTCTAATTTTGTAATAAGCGATTAATTTCTGGAATAACTTATTTAGGGTTAAGAAAAATATATTCACTCATTCGTTTGCTTCTTATTTTTCTAAACTTTTCTAAAAAATTTGGCTCGCCTTGCGGGCGAACCATTAATACCAATTGTATATTATTTATAGTGATAGTCAACCCCGTAGTAGATTTTGGCATAGCGTTGCGAATGTAACGATGCCAAAAGAAACTCAGGGGTCAACCCCGTCTTTAGCTTTTGATTTCTAAAGGAGGTAGAGGCTTATTTTTTGGTGACTGCCTTCCCGTTCTCACCGGATTACGTGAAATTAAATATTTTTTAGGATTTTTATCTAAATCTGTAAAATCATCAGCAGCTTCTATTAAACGGCTTGAGGAAGATCGCCCAAAAGCAATAACTTCAACTTGGCATCCCTGGTTAACTTTTAAATATTCTACAAGCGGTACAAAATCCCCGTCTCCAGAAGCGAGCACTATAGTATCAAGTTTAGGGGCAAACTTTATGGCATCAACAGCTATTCCAACATCCCAATCCCCTTTTTTTGCTCCACCAAAAAACACTTGAAGATTTTTTGTCTTCGTTTCAATGCCAAGTTTAACCAAAGCTTCGAAAAAGGCTTTTTCTTCCCCAGATTCTGTTGTTATAACGTAAGCAATAGCTCTAATTAAGAGCCTATCTGCTACAGCATCCTTTAGGACTTGCCCGAA
>Ga0209542_10007672_pt1 | contig 20432 bp, 14 predicted proteins | sample RifCSPhighO2_01_FD_184028 | JGI IMG/M metagenome (GOLD analysis project Ga0209542, IMG submission 184028) | Soil microbial communities from Rifle, Colorado - Rifle CSP2_plank highO2_0.1 (SPAdes) (version 2) | ecosystem: Environmental > Terrestrial > Deep subsurface > Rock core/Sediment ...
TTGTCTCTCCTAAGCTAACGCTCGCGGTCTGAGGAGTACTAGTTACCTTTACAGTAAGAGTCGATGAAGTGACATTCATTACCTCCATAGTGTGTGATTCGTTTGAAACATTAAACTTTATTTTATCTTTTGTCGCAAGCTGCTTGGTATATCCTTCACTCAATTGGCTTTCACTAATTATAGTTGTTGTTCCTCCGATCGTTGCCCCACCACTTCCCCCTCCACCACTAGAAGAAGAACTTGTTGATGAAGTTGATGTTGTCTTATAAGTCGAGAACTCGCAATATGGAAGCTCCCAAACACAATTAGCAGAGTCTAATAAAGTAGCTTCACTTGTCCTATCAACACAATTAGCACCACTATCATCACAATGTTGTAACGTGGAACAGCCTCCAGAACTCGGTATTTTCACTCTACAAACTTCAGGATGTAAGTTATTAATTATTTTATCTCTTGTTTCAGAAGTCAATCCAACAAGGCTGGAACTTGAAATAATATCTCCAGAGTCACTTATGGATCTCACTTTATCATTTAATCCTGTTTTAGTTAATGAGCTGTTAATAAATTCAAAGTATGTGCTTCCATCACTCTTAACTAATTTAATATTTACTCTCCTCATAGTGTAATTGCTTTTCACTCCAGAACTGTCCCCACATACTTGCCCTTGAACATGCTCATAAGTTCCATCTTGATTAACATCATAAGAAACTGTCCAGCTGCTAGAAGTTTTTATTCTTGTTACAAAGTTACAATATCCACACTTGCTAGATGATTCGGCAGTTACAAATGAACTGCACCTGCTTATAGCGCATTTATTTGCATTATCGCAGATTTTTAACTTGAAATAGTATTTAGTATTATTAGTTAAAGAATATCCTAACGTAGAGCTATAAATTTCTGCCGTATGCCATGACTTATAGTCTCTAACTTTAGTGCTTGTTATTCCAATATCATAAATTGTCTTATTTAAGATTATACATCTTGAATCATTTCCATAAAACTCTAAAGTTCCATTTGAAGGCTTGTTAGTATCATACATAACTAATGCAGAGTCTGGATACTCTTCTATTTTAACTCCAGTTACTTGAGGTGTTTGTGTATCTGTATAATTAGCGGCATTTACTCCCTTGCTGCTACAAACAGGCAAGAACTGGCAATCCCAATCATTACAATCAGTTGAACCATCACTATCATCATCAATGCTATTGAAGCAGTCTTCATTCCCCACAAATCCTTTCTTTAATATATCCTCGAATTTTGCGTTATCTGCTCCATAATCAAACGCACTTACAACTTCAAAATCTATTGTTCCAGGTGTTGCCCAATTAGGCCCTGCTGTGTCGCTTGGAGAACTAACATTTTCTGTATTATTTATGCTTGCCACATAAACTCTCATATCTTTAGTTGAATCATATAAAATGGGGAATCTTGATAATTCTGATTTTTCAATTCCAATCATAGGCCCGCCAATTTCAGAACACATAATCTTCCTCCATGCACTTAACTTTATATCAGAAGCAACCCACTTTGAATTTTCACATGCATAAGCATTAAATGTTTCAACAGATTTGGCGTTTATAGAGTTCCATTCAGAAACATATCTAAATCTAAATTCGTAACCCCCGGCAGAAGAATTATGGCTTAATTCACAGCCTCCTGTAGCACTTCCATCGGTATCAATATAAACAAAAAGTACTATTGTATCCGTTCCTATTCCAATTTTTTCCGACCCGCCTCCACTTCCAAATACATAGCTAGATATCTTCTCTTTATTGCATACAGAAGCGTTGCTGAAATCATACATGTTAGCTCCAAATCCATATCCATCCCCCATATCTTTCATTCCAAACCCGCAAATATCTATAGAAGCTTGCGTTGGTTCTCCAGCTACTCCACACCCATCCATTCCGAGAGGGGCAGAGCCTCCACTTTCCATTTCATCAAACATATCATTCATACCAGCAGAATTACACCATCCACTCATCCACTTGCATCCACTTATAGAGGTACAGCTATTTTGAGTAGTTTGGCTAATGCATTTTGGCTCGCATCCTCCCCATGAATTATTTCCACAAAGTGAATTCGCATTGCATAATGTTGCATTATTTGTTAAAGTTGTATTGCTCCAGCACTGATCCATTTTATTGGTACAATAATTTCCAGTAGGATTCCACCAGCATCCTCCTGTGTCGCAAGAAGAGCTATTTGAATACTGCCAGCAATTAGTGCTCCAATCAATATCACACCTTGGGTTTGGCTCAGGAGACCACCCACAGCTTGTATTTATTATAGTTTCATTTGTGCATAGACTTTGATTACCATCATACTTATAGCATTCAGACCCGGTTGATCCCCCTACTCCACCAGTTCCTGAAAAGGCTCCTGATGAAAATCCTCCCCCTTTAGGGTCGCACCACCCAGGATTGTTCCAATTGCACCCCTGTGTTGACTGGCAGGCTGTTTGATTATTTGACAAAGTAGTATTATAGCATGTTTGTGATTGCTGCTCTTCACACCATCCCCCTTCTTTCCAAACACACCCTGAAACAGTTGTACAACTGTTTTGATCAAATTTATTAGAGCATGAAGGTTCACATGTCCCTCCACTTCCACCAGAATAGTTTCTCCAATTACAACTTACTTGTGAAACAGAGCTGCAGCCTGTTTCATTATATTGACTCCAGCATCGGTCAAAATTATTTGTGCACCAAGAATTTGTGCTTCCGTTCATGGTTGTATCAGTTCTCCACCAGCATCCAACACCACAAGAAGTGCTGTTTGAATACTGCCAGCAATTAGTGCTCCAGTTTACTTCACACCTTTGTTGAGACCATTGATCAATTTTCCAAGAGCATCCAGTTGTAACACTGCAAGAAGAATTGTCTGATTGTTGCCAGCAATTTTTAGGCTTGAAGTCAGGATGATCACACCATCCTCCTTGAGTATCGCACCAAGTGCTTCCTCCTCCTGTTCCACTACACCAAGTGTCATTTGTCCATGTGCAATTTTTATTATCAGGGGTTACAGTTGTAGAGCATGATGTAGCATTTTTAGCTGTAAAACATGTTTCAGCAACACTCCAATCTCTTTCACACCACCCTGTTCCTGTTCCATTACTCCAATCGCAATTAGCGCTTCTATTTGCATAATACTGATAAGATACATTAGTTATATTTCCTGAACCTCCTCCGCTAATCATAAATGTATTGTTAGAAAAATCTATTGTTTGAGCTGTATAATTAACTGTAAAATTTCCAGCTAAGCTAGTTCCACTAGTGTTTGTTATAACAACTGAATTTAACACCCACCCTGTGCCTTTATTACTTAAAGTGAAAGTTTTGCTTATATTAACTTCATTTCCAGCTAGTCTAGAGCTAGTTATGTTTAATGTTTCATTAACTGATGTTGCCCCTAAACATTCGTCTTGGCTTTCATCATATTTCCAGCACTGGCTTCCCTTGAATTCACACCATCCTGTTGGATTCCAAGAATCATTAACCCATTCGCAGTCATTGCTTTCACATGTGGCTTTAGCTGACCAGCCAAAACAATCTCCAGAAACAAAGCCGCACCAACTATCAGAATAGCAGCCAGCATCACTGCAATCAATTAATTCATCATCATCATTATCTACTCCGTCCCAGCATATTTCAACGTCTCCAGCAACATTATTCAGGCAACTTCCATCGTTATCAGTCCCCTCCCATTTGCAGCTCCCGCTAGAATTTAAGGCGCTTCTTCCATCATTAGCACAATCGTCTCTTGTTTTGCACCTATCACATGCATCCTGGCATGTTTTAACACCTTTATTTAAACAATATCCTCCAGTTGCAGTGTTATTTCCACTAATCCACTTGCATCCTCCTCCTGCAGAATTTGCCTGACTTTCTGAGCAGAAACAAGAAGGAGTTAAGCAATTATTTGATGAGTCTTTTGAAGCGTTACTTGCAGGATTTCCCAAAAATGCACAATCTCCGCAATTATTATTGCAATCTCCAGCTATACCCAATCTAAATTCTTTTTTTGCTTTGCAAAAGCCCATTCCATTAGGAGCTATTGAATTATTTTCAAATTCACAGTATCCCAGTCTGCTATTCAAACACGCGCTTTCAGCATTCGAGGAATTTACAAGATTTCCATTGCTGTCTTCTGTTTCACAGGCAAAACATGCTTTATCACAATTTTCCTCATCATCAAATTTATATTCACATCTTCCAATAGGCACTGAAACTGCTCCTTCACAATAATTATCAGTAATCCATTTTCCCCCAGCAGCTTCGCAATTTCTCTTGCTCTCAATTTTTACTATACTCTGGCTTGAATTGCCGAATATATCATCTATTTTGAATTTACATTTGTTTGTTAAATTGTTCCATTTGCAAGGCATATACCATGGATCATTGGCAATTGTTTCACAATCCGCCTTTGTTTCAGCATCCTCACAAGATTCCTCTCCATTTGGAGTTTGATCCAGCTGGCTTACGCAACTAGTAGAATATTTATTTTCTGCACAAGTTCCATTCTGCCATGAACAACATCCAGAAAGCACAGCTATATCATTGCATAATTGGGAATCATTTATGTAAGAACATTTTATTCCATCATTTGTTATATTCACCCCATAGCTATTATTTAATTCATCACAAACATTGCTGGTATAATTGCATCCAAGAAGATTATTGCATTTTGTTGAGTTAAGATCAAATATATAGCATCCAGGATTCCAGTCATTTAAAATGCTTCCAGAAATATTAGAGAAACTTCCTGTTCCCCATGTTGGATTTGTGCAATTTCCTCCTTGGCTAGAGTCACTCCAATTATTTGCCTGCCACCAGCAATAATAAGTGTCAAAACACGCTCTTTCAGTTGTAATGTTTGAACAGCTTGTAGTTGACACATCTTTATAGCACCACCCATTTGTTAAATTCCCAGGAGGGTTTCCACTCCATAGGCATGTTAATCCATAATTAGAGTCAAGACCCTCACATTTTGTTTGATTTCCCCCCCTCATAGAATCCCATGTCCAGCAACTTACTTCTTCACACCATCCAGATGTTGTCCAAGAAGCCCATCTGCATCCGTTTTTTGCAGCACAACTTGCATTTGCCGTTGCTCCCCAACAGCTGTCCTTGCTGCAATAGCTATTGCTCCAGACACAGCTCTTGCTTATAGTATTATTTTCGCAAGCTGTTTCATTTGTGAAATCAAAACTCCAGCAATCTTTTTCCTGGCAACTTCCCCATTTCCACTCACAGCTTATTCCAGATGCACTTTCACAAGCTGTTTGATTTGGATACGACGTAGAATCCCAGCAATTGCTTTCCTTGCAATAGCTTCCTGAAGAAACCCAAGTGCAATTACCTCCTTTGAAATCTCTAGAATTAGTACAAGATGACTGATTTGCATTACTCCAGCACCCTCTCTCTTGGCACTGCCCCCATGCACACCCTGTTGTGTTTGAGCATGTTGATTGGTTAGTAATGCTCCAGCAATTAGTGCTTCCTCCCCCAACATTATAACATGAATCACTCCATGAGCATGATTTATTTGCCGTATTGCTAATGCAAGAATTATTATTTGTTCCTGAAAAACTCCAGCAACTAATTTCTTCACAAGAATAAGATGTTCCTCCCGCCTGCCATGTGCAGTTTTTTCCAGCAACATTAGTTGAGGCGCAGGAGCTTTGAGAACTTAAACTCCAGCATTGCAATTCCTCACACCATCCATTTGTGTTCCATGAATCATTTTTCCAGAGGCATCCATTAGAAGTTGTGCAGGTTGCACTTGAAGTATATGCATAACAATTAACAGCATCAATAAAAGATAAAAACGCGACAGAAAAAGCTAATAAAATTACAAACAGAAGCAAATTTCTATTCACAACCACCATCTTTTTACTTTTACTTAAGGAAAGTGAACTTTATAAACTTTTTTTAAAATCACGAGGTAACATTAACAGAGGATATCACATAAAATTATGGATATATAAAGTTTTTTAAACTCATATAAACAAAAGTTTTTATGGGAATGGAAAGAACCCTCGTGCTAATAAAGCCAGACGCAATGGTTAAGAGATTGGCAGGTAATGTAATTTCAGAGATATACACCACAGAATTGAAGATGCTTGGCTTAAAACTTGTAAATGTTCAAAGAGAACTTGCAGAAAAACATTATGAAGAGCATAGAGGAAAGCCATTCTTTGAAAAACTAGTTAAACATCTTACTGGAGAGTTTCATAATGATGAGAACGTGATGGCAATAGTCTACGAAGGAGATAACGCAATACAAAAAATAAGAGATCTTGCAGGAAAAACCCACCCCCAAGAAGCGAATCCGACTTCATTAAGAGGAAAATACGGAAGAGTTCATAGCGAAACAAATTGTTTTGAAAATGTAATTCACGCTTCAGACTCCATAGAAAGCGCAGAAAAAGAAATCGCGATTTGGTTTAATGAAAACGAGTTGGTGAATTAATTCTTAGTTATATTATCCTTAATAACCTCCACAATTGTTCTATCATTTTCTATCGCCCGTTTATACCTAGGACAATTAAGATGATCACTCTCACCACAAACAGGAAAATCTGCATACTTATGATTTACATCCTCCCACTCTCGACCAAAGACCAAACAACGAAATGCTCAGGTAGAAACCCTTAAAAGATTATCGTATAGATACTGGCCTTTTGGGCAATCCTCATCAGCCATATTACAACCCCGCTTCTTTCCTTAAAATTTCAGCCTTGTCTGTATTTTCCCAGCTAAAGCCAAATTCATTTCTTCCAAAATGTCCGTACGCCGCAGTCTGTCTATAAATAGGCCTTCGCAAATTCAAACTCTCAATTATTCCCTTAGGCGTTAATCTGAAATTTCTTCTCACTAATTCAGAAATCTTCTCTTCAGAAATCTTGGCCGTTCCGTAACACTCAACATCAACTGAAGTAGGCTCAGCAACCCCAATAGCATAGCTTAAAGCAACTTCACACCTCTCAGCTAATCCAGCAGCAACAATATTTTTAGCAACATATCTTGTCATATAAGCCCCAGATCTATCAACTTTAGTGGGATCTTTTCCACTAAAGGCGCCCCCTCCATGCCTTCCAATCCCGCCATAAGTATCAACAATTATTTTTCTTCCAGTAACCCCCGTATCTCCTTCAGGCCCCCCAATTACAAAGCTTCCTGTAGCATTTATATGGATCTTTGTATTTCCATCAATCATATTTCCACAAATAGGCTTAACAACTTTTTCAAAGATTTCTCCTTTTAGCTCATTTTCGGAAATATTATCTTTATGTTGTTGCGCAATAACTATAGCTTCTATTCTTAATGGTTTATTATCTTGATATTCAATAGTTACCTGACTCTTTCCATCTGGACCTATACCTTTTATCTCTCCAGATTTCCTCACATGAGCAAGTCTTCGAGTAAGCCTATGTGCCAACATAATCGGCAAAGGCATTAACTCAGGAGTCTCACTACAAGCATATCCATACATCATTCCCTGATCTCCTGCCCCTTCTTTATCAACTCCCTGAGAAATGTCAGGACTCTGTCCGTGAATAGAAATCCAAACTCCAGCATCTTCAAAGTCAATTCCAAAAGCAGGATCGTTATAACCTATATCTTTCAAAACATCTCTAACAATTTTTTGCACATCAACAAATCCTCTCGTCGTTACTTCTCCAGCAACATGAACACTTCCAGTCGTAACAAGAGTTTCGACGGCAACTCTTGAATACGGATCTTGAGCAATTAAATTATCAAGAATGGCATCAGAAATTTGGTCACAAATTTTATCTGGGTGCCCTTCAGTCACACTCTCAGAAGTTATGAATTTTTTCATTTTTGTTAATTCTTTCCATTATTAACTCTATGTGCAACCTCACCAACACTTTCTAGAGGAATTCTAAATGGAATAAACTTTCCTTTAAGTTCTCTTTCGTAGCTTTCCATATGTTTCCTTTCAATTACAGAAGAATCACACCTAGAACCCAGCTCCCCCCTAACTCCAAACATTTCAGCTCTTTCAAGATTAGTGACAAAAACTCCTTCTAAAGAATTAATAGGTGACCGATCCTGAGGGGATATGCCCCCATAAATTATAATTCTCTTTGTCTCGTCCGGACCTCCATCGTCTTCATATCTTCCATATAGATAAAAATTAAACACTAAATCCATCTTACTCACTCCGTCTCCCCGTCAATAACCCCGGCCTCGCTTACAAAGAAAATACATTCGCTATCAGGCAAATTCGGGGAGTCTATAAGTTTTGCAACTCTTGAATCTTTTTTGCTTCTTCTTAAATAAATTCTGTAAGTTGAGTTATGAACTACAAAGCCATCAGCTATATAATTCTCATTTGAAGGAACAGAAAAATCATAAAACAATTCTCTGTTTTTATTTTCGGTAACACTAATTTTTCTTATTTTTTCAAATCTAAAATCAGAATTTGATAGTTTAATCATGAATTCAATTTTTTGTTTAATTTGTCTATCTTTAATTCCTGCATTCATTAAAGCTTTCAATGATTCTTCAAGTTCTCTTTTATTAATCCATTTATAGCTAGAATTTCTAGACTTAATAATTTTTGAAGGTTTTAATCCTGCTTTTTTAAGCAAATTCCAAACGTCCACCCTCTTTATTGGCATCACTTCCTTAGTGTAGACATTATTAACATACTCTTCCCACATTAAAAGTTGCTTTTGTTTGTCTAGAGCCGTAAATCCGATTTGTAAATAATTCTTAACATCTCTATCTCTAAGGGATAAGTTCGAAATTTTCTTTTTTCCAACATCAAATCTCAAAAAACTTCTTATTCCAAATCTCAGCAAAAATAACTGCAAGTATCTAAGTATTTGTTTCTCTTTTTGTGACACTGTTATTTTTGGTCTTTTCTTGTCAATATGTCCTTCAGCATCAACAAATCCCTTAATAAAACCTCTAACAGCTTCATCTTTGCCCTTCCCCACATAATCAAAAATATTGGGAATAATCAAGTTGAATAAATTCTTTATTTCTGTTGAATTAATGTTAAGGGTATAACAATTTTTATTTTTTAGTTTAGTTATACTGCCTTCAATATTAAAAACTTCTTTAAATAAACTTTTATAATAATTTAAAACCTCAAATCTTTCATCTTTAAATCTTAAACCTCTTCCCTCAAAATTTCCATCTCCAATAAAATAACCACAAATATGTGCAAGTTGTGGGGTCATAATAGAGGGCATAATCAAATCTTGATGCTTATAGGTTTGAACATTAATAGTTTGAAGCACTAACCTTCCTGAAAAATATTCTCCAAGCTTGTTTAAAGCATCTAAATTTGTTGGATATGATTGATTAAGAACTCTTCTAAATTGCCTTTGTGTTATACCAATTTTTTTACATATTTCATCTCTAGTCGTGTTTTCTCTCTTTAATTCCTCAACAATTCTATTAGAATCTTCTTCAGAGATTTTTCCAATTCTCTTAACATTAATTAAAGGCAATTCCTGACTTTCTCCCTCAACATCAATTTTGCCGGATTGGGCAATAAAATCGCCTTCTTTCAAATCCTTAGCCTCCTTCTCAGCAATAGAAAAATTATCAATTGTAAAAAATCTATGTAAAGAAGAACACTTTATATTATTCGTTGTTTGAATCTCATAAACTTTATCAACATCAGGGTTTACAAACTTAGTTTCAGAATCTGCATTTTCAAAGTTCAAATTCTTAAAATTTCCAGAAATCACTTTATTTTTATCCATGCTTTTAATCTCTTTTATGCTTCCATCTGCCAATTGTACTAAGCTATCTCCAGTCAAACATGCATGACCCACAATATTTCCTCCAATAGGAGTAGTCGGATCTCCAAACATTTGCGCAGGATTTGACATTACTTGGTTAGTTACATAAACAGCAAGATTATGCGTTTCGGCAAGCCTCATTAAATCGTGCAGATATCTATTAAGTTTCTGTTGCCTGTCAGCCAATTGCCCTCTTCCTGCAAACTCGGCCCTAAAGTGAGCCGTCAAAGAATCAATAATTATAAGTTTTATAGGTTCACCTGCCTTGACCATTTCTGAAATTTTCTCCAATAATAGAATTTGATGATCACTATTAAACGCTCTTGCAACAAAGATATTCTTAAGTACTTTTTCAGGATTAGCTCCGAGCCCCTCAGCAATCTGTTTTATTCTCCCTGGCCTAAATGTTCCCTCTGTATCAATAAAGACGCACTTTCCATTAGCTCCTCCTTGTTCTATAGGTAATTGGACATTTACAGAAAGTGTAAGTCCAAGCTGGGTCTTTCCACTTCCATAAGCTCCAAAACACTCAGTTATAGATCTACTCTCAACACCTCTTCCTCCAAGCAACTGATTCAAATTTTTGCTCCCTGTAGTAATATAAGAAACATTAGCTCTTCTCTCAGCAAACTCAGCTCCATCAACAAAACCAAGATTAAGCATCTCCCTAGAAGCCTGTATAGCCTTTCTTGCAACAGCACTGCCAACTCCAGCAATATCGGCAAGAACATTAGGGCTCATGACAGCAAGACTCATTAAGTCAAAAATACCTGCACCTTCAAGTTTAGCAGCCACAGCAGGCCCTATACCGGGAAGATCAGTAAGTTGAGGATCGACAAACTTCTCTTTTTCATCATCGCCTTTTTTTACCATTTTATTAGTTATAGTTTTGGAAACCTTTTTTTAAAAGGTTTATTTGGAAACCTTTTCTAAAGGTTTATTTCCAAAAGGTCCATTAGCCATGAATGAGATAAAAACACTGGGTTTTTAAGGATTTATGCAGTCCCACCTATATAATCGAGACCCGCCAAACAAACACCATAACATCAACCACGATTAAAGAAAAAAACAAAGCTTTCTCTACCTTCGCCCCCGTTTTCAAGTTTCCAGACAAAACGTTCTTTGAGGGATAAAACGGCCTTATACCGTAAACAGTAAAACTGTCAGCAACCAAATGTAGACCATATCCAAGAAAGAATCCAAAGGCAATTACAGGGATAAAAAACACAAAAATAAAAGTCATAAAAATCAAAAAGGTGAAACTATGGATTAATCCTCGGTGTTTAGTAAACCATTGCAAGACTCTTGCAAGTTTTTTTCTCCCAAGTGTAGAATATCTAGAATCAAGATCTGGGAGAAAGGTAGCGATTAAAGCAACGGAAACAAAGATTGGATCGTGATTAACTGCAGGTATGAAGAGGAGTATAAAAAATACAGTTATTGCTAAGTGGGTTTTAATTAACATAATTCTCTAACAAACTAATTAGTTTTAAGGATTATGGTTTTCCCAGAAATTCACTACCCATCAATAGATTAAATGAACATCTTCGAAATTAAAGAAATCTTTATATAGTTCACAGCTCTTGAAAGAGTAATTAAACTTCGGAAATAAAATGAAAACATCAAAAATAGTTTTAGTTGTCCTTTTGATTGCTTTGGTTCTTGGAGTTACATTTGTGTTTAGTGCAGGAATTGCGAGTGCTGCAACAATAGGATCAAAACCTTCTTCAAGTACAGGTGGGTGTGCTTCACCTAGCGATTGGAACGATGCTGGAGCATTTATTGAATATAATAAGTGCTTAACTTAAATTTTATAATTTTTATTTGCTCTTTCTTTATTTTTATACTTAAATAGTTGATCTTGCCTATTTTTCTCTGTCTTTTCCAGGAATCTTATTTACAATCTTGACATTTTTAACAAAACCAAGCTGATAAGCAATAGGTACTTTGCTATCAACTGTATTAGGGCTAAGTCGATCATGGTCTCGTGGATTTACTTCAATAGAAACATTATAGACTTGGCCAGCTTTAAAAACAGAATCAGGCAAAGGAATAGTTATATCATGTTTTCCGACCATGCTATTTACCGAACAGTAAATAGTGTCCGCAAAAACAGGCTCTTCTCCGCTTAAAGTAGAAGGTGCAATATAATTCTTTATAAAATTCATTTGATCGTGAGTTGTTTCAAAAACCGAATCTCTGTAAAAAGAGGTGTCTCTGCCATTTACCCTTACTTCAAATAAGACAGGTTGGGTATAAGTTTTCGGAACTTCTCCTGTTCTTAAAGTTCCATCAATTAGCTGATCAGCAACGAGAGACTCGATTAAACCCTCTTTTTCTCGACTCAAATTATCAGAGCCCATTCCTAATGGTTGATGAAATGTAACAATATATTCTAAACCATAATTTCCAGTACTATCTTTTTCAGGCAAAGCAACACGGCTGTTATGAGACTTTAATTGGCGAGGGAATACTATTCTTATGCTATCTCCTCTTTGCCCAACAGCAGGAACTCTAACCCCCCCATTTTCGTCTGCAACATATCCAAAATGGGTTGGAATAACATCATCTACATCAATAAAAACAGACCCCGCATCGTCCCATTTCTTAGATTTATCCTTAACTGTTCTTATCTCTAAGGCATATTGAAATCTACCGTCCATTTCACCTAAATGATAAATTGGGGCGTCGGTTGGAATAGTAAAAGTAATCCTATCATCTTTAGAAAAACCTCCTTCTGGATACGGAAGGCTCATAAGAAGTGAATCTGAAACAATCAGGCTATCGTTGGGCCCATAAACAAATGTTCTAATTTTCCCTTCAACTCTCTTCTTCCCATCTTGCCCTTTAACCACAAATGGACTGGGATTCATTAAAACAAAATATTTTCCCGTAAAAGATTCACGTGATTCATCAGGGACTGGAATAAAATAAACTGCAGCATCTTCATCTTTTAATTGGGGTGTGGAATCATTAGTAACAACCTCCATGGCACTTTCTGACATTGCCCTTCGTGTTTCGGGAGTTTTTCCGGGTTCCATCCATGCAAACTGCGTCTTTGGACTTCTCTCAAATGTTCTTTCTTTGCGAGGATTGTCTGGAAATCTTACGTGTATTATTTGGTCAACGCCAAAATGTTCCACACTTTTATTATCAACTTCTAATTTTAAAGGGTCTCTATTTGCTCCTCCCTCATCATCCCTACGTTCCCCATCAAAAAGATACCCCACCCTAATAATTTCTTTTCCATAATCATCTAACATGCTAAATACTGGTCTGACAACACTCTGATCCTTATTGTCAGTATCATGAAAACATTTTCTCTGAATATTTTCAGCATATTCTACTCTTTTATCTAAAACATCAAAAAATTCATTGTAGAAAGTACTTCTGTCTGGATCCACAGGTAAAAAAATTTCATGAAAAATCTCATTCAATCTATCAAGCTCTTTGAAATTAGTGACGTCAATTGCTTCAACTTCAGACAGCTGTTGTGAAGTTGCTTTTAATATTGGATTACGGGCTAAGACATATTTGGCAATGATATTTCTTTTTTCATTACCATCCTCCATTTGATTCATGCTTAATTGAAATCTATAATGAGTGCCAACACTATCAACATTCATATCCTCAATAGATGGCTTTTGTTTAGGCTGTCTTTGTTCTTGTAGCATATAAGCCGGTGTTGGCGGTCCGTAAACGTCTCCTGTTTTTTGGGAAGAAGCGTAACTAATCCCAGTAGCACCTAAACTCAAAGAAAAAAGATACGGGAGCGTTCTTCTTACAACGTTTCCAGTTAAATTTTTAGTCTTATTTAATACGTTTTCAAGAGTCATTTTACCAATAAATCACTATTCTCGCAACTTTATAAATATTGTTACTATTAAAGAATTACTCTTCTATTCGGAATACCGAAGCTCCAAAAACCCCGCCAATTAAGCCCATGAATAAGTCAAGCAAAGTATCATTCAAACTTGGCTGATAATCAAGCTGAAAAAAGATTTTCATAAAAAATTCATAAAACTCCCATAACACTGCAACAAGTGCGACTAACGAAACTATAATTAAGATAACTAACACTTTATTATTAATTTCCATAAATCCTTTTTCTCTGAAAAATCTTAGAAAAAGAAAAGCAGCATATGCAATTGAAACTCCCCCGAGGAAATGCATAGGCACATCAAGCCAAGGAATATAATGATATAAGTCAAAAGCGACATCTAAAAACATATTTAATAGAAAAACGCCGGCGGGAAAAATAAAAAAAGATAAAATTCTGAAAAAATTATGACTTGACATTTAGCTCATTCTGCATTTAAGCTTATAAATTTTATCTAGTATTATTCTTAAACGTAAGAAGACTCTAACTCTTTCCTTTACTTTAGAAAACATAGAAGAACATTAGGTTTTCTCCAAACTCACTATCAGCCCATCAAGGTCAACTTCTTTAACTTGATCTATTATAAATTCAGGATTGTTAAAGAACTTGTTCATCCTTACATTTCCTGAAAAAACCATCTCCTTTCCCAAAAGAGCTTCTCTCTGAATTATTAAATTTTCTGGCTCATCCAAAGCATTAACCCCAATATCAGCCAAGGCTTCATTAAACACCACTGCCCGAGTCGTTTCAGTCCCATCATCCAAAACAAAATTCATTAAAGCCCTTTTTTCAGCAGCAACCTTTCCGTGTTCGGCGCATATAAAACCGTCCGCTCCAGAAGCAACTTTCTTTCTACATTCAGGACATACATAAAAAAACCTAGGTTCAAATGCCTGGACAATAAATGCCCTTATCTTAGCGGCATCAGAAATTTGAAATTCAGAAATAGTTTTCTCCTTCACAACTTTATCCTTTCTAACACTGTCAAAAACTTCTTTACTTTCTTTAATCTCTGAAAAACTTCCCAAATGCAACTCACCTTCCCTCATGCTTGCATTAACAATTTCAACGACACTTCCCTCGAAAAAAACCCCTTGCTCAATAAACTCAATATGATGAGTATCCCACAAAACAACCCTTACATTAGAAGTATCATCTGCGAGAATTAAATTCACAACCTTACCTTGATCACCTTTCTTTGTGGTAAAGGTTCTGACTGGGAATAAGTTAACTATCTTGCCAACAACATTTGCCCTTCTCATTCCCGGAAGCAGCTCATCTATCTTTAATTTTTCATTATCAAAATTTATTCCAAGCTCTGCCGCTACAACTTGCGCGGCACCTTCATGGCTTATTAATCCAGAAAGTCTAGCCCTTTTAGCCTCAACCCTTCTTTCAACCTCTTCATTTCCGATCCCTGAAATTTTTGATATTTTTTCAAGGATTCTTTCATAATTTCCTTGCATGTTTAAGATAAAAAAACTATCTTTTTAAGGATTGTTGTTAACTAAAGAATAAAACAATTAGTAAACTATCTGGGGATTAGAAATCCAAACTATAAAAAAAACTATTGCCAATACAACTAATATCAATAAAGTCCACCAAAACCACTTTATTGACTTATTTTTATCTTTAATAAATACTACGAAATAATAAATTAGCGCGCCTAACAAACCTAAAAATACGTTCACAATAACCCATATTATCTTCTCACTACTATCCTTGAACTTCCTAGTTATAGAGTCAATAAGCATAATAAGCCAAAATACAAAAGCTAAGGCTGCAATTAAAATAAGAGAGAATATAAGTAAAAATCCTGCCACCATAGAAAATCAAATGGAGCATAATTTATAAACCCTTTTAATTATTCTCAGATATGGCAGAAGGACTAGGAATTATAGGCGTAAAAATAAAGATAATGCCAACATCTCCAGAAGTAGATTTGGAGTGTATAAAATCGGAAGCAATGAAAATTGTGGAAGAGGGGGAGGGATTTAACAGAGAGTATATAATAGAACCCATAGCATTTGGCTTAAAGGCACTAATTGCATTCTTTGAATGGTCCGAAGAAAAACCTTTAGAGGAGTTAGAAGAAAAATTCCAAAAAATTAAAGACGTCAATTCTATACAAATTATTGATATGAGAAAAATAGTTTAACATTCAATTAAGTGAGTTATGATTACAAATTGCTAGTGAACTGAAGACGGTTTAACGCAATTTCGGTCTATTTCTGCTAAAAAGCGAAAACAATCCAAAAATGATTAGAACTACTCCAGCGATCCAACCTACCAAGCTCCAATTGGTCGACTCAAGACTAAGGACCGAATAAATTACAATGGCCCCAAACAAAATACTCGCTAGACCTTTAAATACACCCATCATAACTATAGAGAAAACATCTTTAAATATCTTATCTTTTTTAAATAATGACAGAAAAAAATAAAGCTAATACCATAAAAAACAGTTCATTTCACAATTAGAAGACTCCAATTGAGAAAATAAAGAAGAGATAAGATCTTAATAATCGATGTTAATAAGAAGAGTTTAATCAAGCCATTGCAGGTCTTGATTTTCTATGAAAAGCCATCCACCCACCTAATAAAAGAAAAAGTCCTCCTACCAAATAACCAAGCCAGCCAAGAGTCCCATTATCCACTATATCAAGATAAGTAAAGTACATCAGTGCCGCCCCAAACAAGAAGAACACTATACCTACTAACCGTATCATCACACATTAAAGCCAAACATCTTTAAATATATTGTCATTATAAAGATCATGTTAGACCCTGCCCAGGCAGAAACAATAAGAAAACAGCTCCTATCTCAAATAGAAAGTTCGAGTATGCCTAATAAAGAAGAACTTAAAGAATCTATTTCTAATATGAACGCCGAAGAACTAGAAGATTTTCTTATAGAAAATAAATTAATTAAAGAAGGTCAGTCAAATCAGCCAGGAAAATGTATATTCTGTTCAATAATAGACAAGGAAATTCCATCATACATTCTTGACGAGAATAAAGAAGCCATTGGTGTTCTTGAAATAAATCCGATATCTAAAGGTCATATTATAATAATTCCAAAAAAACACCTCTCTTCAAGCAAGGAACTTCCTCAGCCTGCATTCTCACTGGCAAAAAAATTCGCTAAGAAAATAAAAACAAACCTAAAGCCAAACGACACCCCACTTCTTTTCTCTAATGCATTTGGTCATGAAATAATAAATGTCCTTCCTGTTTATACTAATGAGTCACTAGCCTCGCCTAGAAAAAAAGCATCAGAAGAAGAATTGTTAAGCTTACAAAAAATACTTTCAGTAAAGAAGAAATCAGAAGGAATTGTAACAAAAGTTAAAAAATCAAGGGAAAAACTAGAAATTAAGGGAAAATCTTGGTTACCAAAAAGAATACCTTAGTCTCTAAAAAATCTACCGAACCATCTCAATATTCTTTCAACCAAACTTTGTGAGAGGCACTTTCCAGAAATGCACAGATTACTAGTACACTCAAAATTATTCTCACAAGAAGCATCATCTCCGTGTTGTTCTACAAACTTTTCCTTATCAGAACAGTACTGGCCGTCTTTCCTATAACCAAATGTAAAACACTGATCCTCTAGTTCACAGCCCGAGCAAACATAACCTGGAATAGTTCCTTCACCCGGATCTAGAGAAGGACTAGTCTCATTACTTCCTTCAATAATACACGCACCATCATAACAACCATAAAGACAATCTTCTATGACAACCCCATACATTTTATTAACATTACAGAATGTTTCTGAAATTTTTGTGCCAGTAGAAGGTTTAATCACCACCCCATTATAATCAATCACAAGATTCGACTGATAATTATCATCAAGACAGTCGTCCCATCCAGATTCTGGTGCTTGAAGTCCAATACTAGAATAAACGTATCCTTTAACATAATAATCCACCCCCCCATCACTATCAAAACATCCCCCATTATCCTCCACGTCAACACAAGCACCATCAACACAAGCGCCCGGGCAAACATATTCCTCTTTACCAATAGTTGAGTCTAGACTACAATAATTTTCAATCAGAACTTTTCCATCTTGACCGCAATAGTCTAGTGAAACAATGCCAGTTCCTCCCGATTCAGAGGTAGTTTTTCCCTTAATATAATACTGATTACTGCCCGGTCCAGAATCGCTATCAAGACACAAGGTAGTGTTAGAGTTGCAGACAATTTCCTCGTCAATAAAGCTATCACAATCATTATCTATGCCATCGCAAATTTCTTGAACGGGTTCCTGATTTCCAGCACACTCCCCCCAGACTCTACTTTGTTGACAAGTCCTATACCCAAAATAACACCCCCCAATGTTAGTTCCACAAATCTGAATGTTCCCCGAGACACACTCTCCTTCTTCAGTAGTGTTATCTTGAATGCAATCATCGTCAATAGATATAGAAGTTAATTTGAGATAGTTATATAACTCATTAACGTTAACCTCCTCATCGAGATCTAAATCAAAATTACTGCCAAAATTCACAGTCCTAACACCACTTCGCGAAAACATAAGAGGATTATAGTTTTTCCCGGCCCCGGATTTTAGATTAGTGACTATATTAGCTGAGTCCATATCTGCAAATCCATTTAAATGAATAAGGTTTCCATATACCTCTTTTGTTTCCCCAAAATCTAAGGAAACCGACTTCTTACTGAGTAGAATATATTCATTTGTTTGGGGATAATCGCAAGATTCCCCGTAATAAGTATCAAAACTCCCATCATCATAGCATTGTTCTTGTTTTCTGCTTTGACAACGATAATTATTATAACCCGCTCCAGAACCAACCGGAAAGACCTGTTCAATTCTACCATATTGGTCAACAACGGGAGAATCATCAGCACACTTTCTAGTTGTTCTATGTAAAATTGTAGTAGACTCTGGCTTAGCCATGAAATAAACATCAAGCTCAACACTTCCACAAATCACCGATTCATCAACAGGATTCCCAGTAATCTTTCCAAGAAAATTGTCCAAAAAGCTGGCAGAAATGAAAGAGACAGAGGAGATAACAATTAAACTAAATAAGAATAAAAAACCCAACCCTCTTTTCATAAAACACTTAGATAAAGAAAGTTTAAATATATTATTCTTTTAACGAGAATACCTTAACCTCCAAACATCCTGCCAAACCAGTCAAGAATTTTTTTCAAAAATCCCTGAGTTATACACTGCCCATTAGCACAAACATTAGTTTTGCATTCAAAGTTATTTTCACAAAAAAGTTCATCCTGGCATTCATTTTCAGCTCCAGGCACACAATCCTCGGTTGACCCTGTTTTCTGCCTTATGAATAAATAATTCTCATCAGAACAATAATAGCCATTCTTTCTATATCCAAAAGGATAACACTTCTTTTCTTCAACACATCCAGAGCAATCATAAGAAACTCCTTCTTCATCATAAATAGAATCCGGAAGTTCAATTGGCCCTGTTTCTGGGTTTGGAGTTACTTCCACCTTTTTACAAGCGCCATCATTACATCCATCCAAACAAACCACGTCGTTAATATTTGTTACCTGCCCCCAAGCATCACAAAAATAATCAATAACCTTCATGCCATCGCATTTATCTTCATATACAACTCCTTCTTTACTTGTTGTCTTTCCTTTAATAAATGGATTAACTCCATCTGTTGAGGTGCAACCATTAAAGTTATTGCCCTTACAACAACAAGCAGTAGCATAATCCTTTCCTACTTCATAATCTAAGTCACCATCATTAAAAAGATACTCATCAGAAGAATACTCGCACACTTCATCATAATAAGTATCAAAGCTTCCATCATCGTAACAGTGCTCTTGTTTTCTGCTCTCGCATTTATAATTCCAATATCCTGTTCCCCCTCCAACAGGAAATATCTGTTCAGTTTTTCCGTCTTTATCAACAATCAAAGAATCATCAGAACAATTTTTTGTTGTCCTATGTAAAATTATTTTACTTTCGCCAGACATGCAAATAGTACCTACAGCAACAGTGCATTTTTCTAAATTTCTATCATAACACCCATTTACAACAACCTCTGAACCACTCTTTCCACATAATTCCTGACAAGTCATAGAATCGTTATAAGAATTATGAAGCCAAGATGTTCCAGAGAAAACTTTTACAGACTCTTTTTCACATGTTGGTTTTGGACCACCTCTTTTTACATAATTTGTCAAAATAGTAACATCAAGAATATCTACTGCTTCATCTCCATTTAAATCAACATTCGCCCCTAGAGGAATTTCAACACCTCCAAAGGCATAATCAGAAAGCTTTGTAATATCTATTGCATTTATTTCGCTATTTAAATCAGCATCTCCACATAAACCAGTAGGAGTATCCACACTTGCCACACAATTTTCATTAACATTATCAACACTAAACCTAAAAATTTCGGCAGGCTGGGGAGAACCGCATTGGGGGGTATCTATCTCCCACTTTTTCCAACAATCAGTATTTTCCCTGCTACAATAAAGAACAATTCTAGTAACATAATCTCCTTTAGTTTTTGGGGCATCATATTCCACAGCCCAATAACCATCTTTATAATAGGCATTATACTGCCCTTTGTTGACATAGTACTCTTCTCTATTATCTAAATTGTTTACATTATAAGTATAAAACTGCACATTGAATCCTCTATTAAAATCTGCAGGCTTACCATCATAATCAATTGTTTTAAGCTTAAGTTTTATCTTATTTCCTGCACAATATGATGCTTTTTTTCCTTCAACACTAGAAAT
>Ga0209542_10007674_pt1 | contig 20431 bp, 20 predicted proteins | sample RifCSPhighO2_01_FD_184028 | JGI IMG/M metagenome (GOLD analysis project Ga0209542, IMG submission 184028) | Soil microbial communities from Rifle, Colorado - Rifle CSP2_plank highO2_0.1 (SPAdes) (version 2) | ecosystem: Environmental > Terrestrial > Deep subsurface > Rock core/Sediment ...
ATAAGGCTTGTCTTGCCGTTGCTTTTTTTGTTGAGCGCGACTGCCCTCGTTCTCGCTGTAACACAGCCTGAAGGTCCATCGACCTTAACGGTTGTCAATAGCACGAGAAGACAGGCAGGCTCTGCCTTAACAACGCAGGCGACCGCAGGCAACATAACGCACTTAATTGTGCAAGGTCAAACCGTGACCCAAAGCTGGCAAGGCTTTGTCGGAAACATCACAGGTACGATCACATTAGATGATGCGAACAACAACACACTCTACGATTGGTCATTAGCCGATCCCGAAGGTGAAATTTACGCAACGTATCTTTCACAAGTCAACTGGACTGCGGGCAGTGTATTATGCTGGAACTGGACGATTGCAACAGCATCCTACTTGCAACTCGCTGAACTGGAAACGAATCCAGCTGCAGGCGACGGAGCACCAAGCGTTTATGGCGGCATTGGAGCAGCAATTGATGACGTGGACGGCGTTAATGAAACGTTCTCGGCACCGGGCGCAGGAGCGCATTCGAACTTCTTCGCCGGACCTCAGGCAATCACTGTAAATGCAACGGATTCCGCATGCCCCGTAACAAGGTTGTACAATAATGTTGGAGGAGGAGCATTCCAAGAAGTCCTCTTGTACACTGACGGTACGGGTGCAAACAACGATGGAGTGATATACACATCCATCCTCAACCAGAGCGCGACAGGATATGACGCTGCAAAACATGACTTTGAGATGATCGTTGGAGAAGATGGCCACAATGGTAATGTAGCGGTAACGACGTACTACTTTTATGTGGAGCTCCAGTGAGGTGTGAAAATGAAAACTACTAACCCACAACGAATGGCTCACATTACCTTACTGCTCCTCATGATGACTCTTGCAGCAGCAGTAGTGTACGCCCAAGCATCAACACAGCCATCAGCACCCTCAACGCTGAACATCCAAAGCAACACCACGGCATTATACCCCAACGCTACAGCCTTGAACGGAACGAGAGGCTATATCTATACGGTAGAGCTCAACGAGTCTGCCCCAACGCAAAAATGGGTCGGCTATGTTGGTAACGTGAATGGTGAGTATGCCCTTCAGGATGCGAGCGGAAATGCACTGTATGATTGGTCCATCGCGACGATCACAGGTGAGCTGTATGCCACGAAGGAAGGCGCGTTCATCACGGCAGGAACGACAGAAGTAACGAATCCGTATGCAGGAGGCATTCCGATCTGGTCAAACCTCTCCTGCGCAGGCTGGGAGCTTGTGAGGAAGGAAAGCGCGTACTTCAACCACAGCTTTACGAACGTGTCCACAGCTGGATCAGCAAACACGGCACAGGAAGACGCGTTGGTGCGAACGTTCATCAATGGTAGTGGCTTCGCGAATCCAGGATTCTATGCTGGTGAGCGGCAAGTGACCGATTCCATCATTGGACTTGGGCAGACGGGAACATGCTTCGGCATCAACCTGAACCAGAATAACGCGGATCAGACAGCAAGATGGTATGAGATCATGGCAACGGATGGAACGGAGCAACTCGAAAACGCGGCAGGGAACAGCAACGCGTACGATATTGTGTACGTATCCCTCCTCGAAAATGATACCGTCGGCTACAATGGAGCAACATATGATTTCCAGACGTTGCTGCCACAGTCCGGACTGTCAGGAGCGCAGAGCAACGTAGCGTTTTACTTCTATGTTGAGCTGATCTAATTTTTTTCTTTTTTTCTTTTTTTTATTTTAACAGACTGAGTCCCATGCGCAGCCTTATCGTTCTCATCGCCTGTATGACCTTCTTCATACCCTCTACCCTCGCTTTCTACAATATCACATATGCGTGCCCCGATGAGTGTGTTCATAACCGCACGGTTGCATGGAACGTCACGATTGGAAATCAAGGGGATAGTGATCTTGTCGTCCTTCAGGTTAAATTCCTCGATGCTGTGAGAAGGATTGTGCTGGCTGAGTCCGATAAGCTTGAGCTCACCTCTAATGATCCCAACGCATCTGGATCAAACAGGACCTTGGCGCTTTCCATAGCTAAAGGGCAGCAAGTCAGCCTTGGCCTCCAGGGAATATTACCCCTCCGCAACAGCCCTGCTGGTTTAAACTACCTCCTCTGCCTGACAACCCGGAGACCGCTGGAATATTGGGCTCTTAAAGGGCCCGAAAGCGAATACTGTTATCCCGCTAACTATACGATAGAAATGTTCGGCTGCACCCGCAATGAAGACTGTCCTATAGAACAGCAATGCTCGGAGCATGAGTGCCAGGAGCTGGGCTGCTCACCATGCCAATACGCTGAAAACCATGTGTGCATCGATTATGCCTGCTGCTCGGATACGGATTGCGGGGGCGATGAAACATGCGTCGAACACGCATGCACTCCGATTTCCTGCAGTGGCAATGCCACATTCATCGTTAATCACGGATGTGCAGAAATCCCATGCAATCAAGGGGAGATTCTATCCGATTTTCAGTGTGTTGAAGCATTATGCTCATATAATGAATACATCTCTAACTTCACATGCCAGACTCTCGACTGCGCGTTTAATGAAGGCTATCTCAACCACTCCTGCGTGCCTCTCCACTGCGATCCAGGCGAGGGAATCGTGAATCATATCTGCACGCCACTTGACTGCGCCGATCATGAGGCGCTCCTCAACTTCACATGCCAGAGCCTTGACTGCGGTTTCCTGAGGAAGGCAGAACATCACAGCTGTCTCGTCCACACAGAACGAGCCGTACAGGTTGGATTGCTTGTGATCGCGGCCGTGCTTGCGGCAATTGTCCTGCGACGTTATCATCGGATCAAAAAGAAAGCGCTTGTAGATTCACTCCTTCAACGTGCCAAACGCAGGAAGAAACCATGAACTGGAACGAGTATTTTGAGCGAAAAGCGTATCGCCGAAAGTGGTTTATGATCTGTTTTATGCTTGGAGCTCTCCTCATCCTCTGGAACCACAAAGCAATGTATCTCAGTAGCACAACAACGGTGTGTTCTGCAGTGCTCACGTGCTCGAATACAACAACGCTCTCCTCGCCAACGCAAGTCTTTGCGTTCTCATGCCCGAGCGAGTGCCAGCAATCATCCACCGCATGGGCGAAGCGGTTTGTCTACACGCCGCTTGTCCTGATTCCTCTTGCCCTCCTCGCGTTCATCCTTGCCAGAACAATCGAGCGTTTCAAGAAAGTTAAAGAGCCACCGAAAGCGACGTAATCGGAAATCTTTATATAACCTCAATGCCTGCATTCTCTCATGCATCCCAAAAGCCTTGACGCATTTCGCACTCCCGACTATAGGGTCTTTTCAGCGGGTCCTTATTTTAATGTTGATTTGCCGTATGAAGTCAAATGGCACAGACAGCATCTCAAAACGTTAAAGAAGCATGCAAAGAAACCCCGTTTATTCTTTAAAGCCCGGCCCGGAGCGGATAATAATGAGCGTCATTTTCAGGAGCATGTGATTGAAAGCATCCCGTTTCATGAACAGATGCTGCGAGAGAATACGGAGCGCCTTGCGACGATCCGAAGTCTTGTCCGAAGGGGAGCGTACAAGAAGCTCGTGCGGATCTCACGCACGATGGGAGGAGTTCCTGAGTATTTTGTTTACGACAAGCGGTCTAAGAAATTTTTCTTCGTTGCCATGCATCTCTCTGAAGAACGGAGGCGCTGGATCCACATTGTTCAGGATGTCCACAAACTCTGTGCCGTTCAAATTCTGACGTAATTGACCCTGTTTATCACTATGTTTAAAAATCCCACCACATTGCTCATATACGGTGTGGGATGAGATTCCGAGGATTCCTTATTATTGCAGTGCTGCTCGCATTAGCGCTGCCTGCAGTGTGCGCCGATAATATTCTCATTAACTCACGTGACTGGAAAGATGTCTATTCAGGGATGCAGTATGGTTTTCACACGGGCGTGCAGCCAAAATTTCTCGTAAGCGAACAACATTCGACCATTATTCTTAGTGATTTACCTGTGGAACAGCCCTTGACCGTGTTGAACTCGCGCAAAAACCCGTTTGTCGTTGGTTATGGTTCGCTTCTCACGGGCAAGGGATATACTGTTGATGAGCTTGAGTTCAATTCCTTAAGTCTTGAGCTTGCGGAAATGCTTTCCGACATCAACAATTACATCATCATTGATGATTCGTATGGATACAATTCGATTGCCGTAGCTCCCTACGCCATCGCAAGCAAGTCGTTTGTACTCTTCGCTGACCGCAACAACATCGGAGAAGTGGAGAATTTCTTGGAGAGCCGCAACCCCGGGATAGTACTCATTTATGGCCATGTCGATCGGGAGGTCAAGGACAGGCTCGCGTCATTTAATCCTGAAATTATCAATATGGATGGGGATCGCTTCGCGAACAATGTTGAAATCGTAAAAAAATTCATGGAGATCAGCCCAACGCAGCAGGTCATCCTCACGAACGGCGAATTCATCGAGCAAGAGCTCATGTCCGGGCAATTTCCCGTGCTTTTTATCGGAATCCAAAATGTTCCCCCTAAGATTCATGATTACATTGTCAACAGCAATATCCAGGTAGGAGTCCTCATCGGCAATGAGCTTGTAGGCACAGCAACGACGGTGAGGAGGGATACAGGGATTAGCACGTTCGTGAAATTTGCGAGAAGCGCCCGCCAGTCAGAGGGCCCGATTGCCCAGGTTGAAGGGCTTGACATCTTTCGGCTCCCGAGCATTGACCTCAGCCTAAGCATTGAAGGAATCACGTACAATTCCCTCACGAATCAGCTGGAAGTCACGTTCAAGAACAATGTCGAAATCGCGACGTACTTTAAGGGAACATACACGGTCATCAGCGGGGACCAGCAGCAGACCGTCGGCGATACGGAGCCCGTCTTTATTGACGGTAGCGATACGAAGACGGTCGTTTATGACGTTGATCCTATCTCAGGAGACGAGATCATTGCGCGGGTATTCGTTATCTTCGGTGAGTCAAAAGATGCACTGGAGCGCACGCTGCAAGGGGAAATCGCCGTGAAGCGCGTGGAAGTGCTTGATGATACCGCGATCAGCATCGAGAAAGTCGTATATCAGAAAAGCAGAGGATCTTTCCTTATTTCGGTTGAAAACATCGGAGCCCTGGACGTGTATGTGGACACAGAACTCCATGATGTCCTGGTTGCGGGAGAGCGCCAGACGTTCGCGGCGAAGGAAGTCATTAAAATCAGTCCAGGGGCGAAGAAGAATTCGGTTGTACCCGCGGATCTCGCGGAAGAAGACTTTGACAGCAATCCCCGCATTAAAGTACGGGCATATTATGGACAGCGGGAAAACGCTCTCGTAAAGATCCTCGAAGGGGAGTTCGATCTCATCATCTCCACATTTGATGTGCTCATCTACTTGCCGATCATCATCATACTCCTCTTAATCTTCCTGATCCTGTGGAGGAGAAAGAGGAAGAAGAAACATCATTCCTGACTGAGAACCGGCATTGCGTCCAGCCCAATTATTTCTCTCTCGTCACTAATTCTGAAATAAACGTATGTTCAGGATCGCACGGCGGCTCTTCAAACTCAAAAATGAAGTGTTCGCCGGGCTGCGCGGATTTTGTCTGGTTCGCGCTGAATCCCGGGCAGGAGACTGTGGCAGTGACTTTTCCTGGAAGCGTGTCCACATTCGTGAGATTCAGGACAAACATGCCCGTGCGGAAATTTTTTGAAAATGAGTTCTCTCGCACGTTCAACGGCTCGGAGACTGTTTTCTGGCTTACGCGCGCGGATTCCACTCTCAGAGGCGCTTCTTTTTTCACGACAAAACCAACAGACTTCTCGAGAATGCCCGAACTGAGAAGAAAGATGTGAATGCAGAGCACAACAACCACAACAACAATGACATTCTGAATCGTCTCTTTTTTCATATCACTCTCTGGCTTGCGCCCGTATTTAAACTGTGCGGCGCCCTTTCCTCATGTTTACTTACATAATATCTATTAGGCGGTATATTTATATATAAAAACACTTACAAGATAACTATAGTGACGTCACGTGCAATGCTGTTGAAACGCCTCGAGCAGGTGCTGAGCGAGCTTGAACGCTCGCATCATATGCCTCCTCACGAGGCCGTGCGCCTGATCGAAGAGCGTTCTCTCGCTATTCCCATATGCATTTTCTCCCAGCACACCCTTGGACCGCTCGAGGCGCTTGTTGTATACCTCCGAGAAGAGCATGGGATGACGTATGCGCGCATCGCCCAGCATCTCAAGCGAAATCGCGATCCGATCGGGGTCACGTACCGCAACGCGCGGAATAAACTCCTCACTCCTCTCAAGATACATGACGGCTTGCGCATTCCTCTTCCCGTTTTTCAGTCTGACACGCTCAGCATCCTGGAATGTCTCGTGCGTTTCCTGAAAGAAGTTCAGCGCATGCGATACTGCGATATCGCGCGGCTGCTCAACCGTGATGACAGGACGATCTGGACGATATACAAGCGGGGAAAAGCAAAACGGCCATGAAGCAAGTGCTCATCAATGGACTTTGGATCTTGATGTTAATTCTCCTAGGAGGCATTATTGTCGCGCAATCTGATCCGAGCGCTCCCACGGCAATACAGAATGTTTCAACTATGACGACAACTCCCAGCCCGGGAGCGGTGATGAACTCAACGGGAGGAAGCATCCTCACGCTCGATATCAACGCGACGACCCAGAATTACCGATGGAAAGGTTTTGTGGGAAATGTGACAGGAGAGCTCGCGCTCCTTGACAGCGCCCTAAACCGGCTTGTAACATGGAACGTGCAGACGATCACGGGGGAGCTCTATGCGACTAGGAACTCGACGCTGATTACATGGAGCGCCGTGCAATGCGCAAACAATTCCGTGATCGCGGCAGAGCAGGAGGCGCTGAATATCACGACGACGGATGTCGACAGCATCAATACCACGTTCAGCGGAACGACGCATCGCGGATTCTATATCGGCATAACGCAAATCGCCGCAAACACGTGCAGGGCAACTGCACTCAATGTCAACAACACGCAGCAGTCCAATTATTTCCAGGAGATTCTGCTCTCGGATCGGGGGAATCTCATTTACACGTCGCTGCTGGAAAACGCAACGTATGGCTTCAACAACCAGACGTATGACTTCCAAATGATCGTGGCAGAGAACGCCCTTCAGGGATCTCAACCGTCAACTCCCTATTATTTTTACATCGAGCTGATCTAAATGAAACGAGTTCACGCCCTTATTATCCTGGTCTTGATACTTAGCATACTCTCCATTCCCTTTGTTTTGGCGACGACAACTCCTGAAGGTCCCCAGACGCTCACCGTCGTCAACTCCTCGAGAAGAACACCCGCACCATCGTCATCACTGCAGGCGACAGCTGGAAATGTGACACACCTCAATATTGCAGCAAATACGGTCACGCAAAGCTGGCAGGGCTTTGTCGGAAACATCACGGGAACGATCACGCTCGATGACAGCAGAAATAATACGCTGTATGACTGGCAGGCCGCAGATCCCGAGGGCGAGATATACGCAACATATTTGCAGACTGTTGATTGGAGCCTTGGCAATGTGCAGTGCTGGAACTGGACACATACCGTTGCATCCTATTTACAACTTGTGGAACTTGAGACAAATCCGGCAGCGGGTGACGGAGCCCCAAATGTGTACGGTGGAATCGGAGCGCTTGCGGATGATCCTGATGGGGTTAATGAGACGTTTACGGCCCCGGGATTAGGAATGCATGCAAGTTTTTATGTTGGCTCGCAGCTCATCAATGGCTCCCTGGGGCCAAGCTGCCCGATCACGAGACTTTACAATAGCACGGGGCAGGGCACATTCCAGGAAGTGATTCTCTACCATGATGGAACCGGCGCTTCGAATGATGGCGTGATTTACACCGCAATCATTAACCAGAGCGTTATCGGATATGACACGCAGCGCTGGGACTTTGAAATGATTGTGGGAGAAAACGGTCATGAGGGGGATGTTACGCCAATTACATATTACTTCTATGTTGAACTTCAATAAATAATACAAGCATCATACAAATAGCATATTTATGATGACAGTACATGTTTTTTGTTCATTTTGTCATATAGATATAACCGATTAGAAATACAATAAGCATACATACAGAATACAACTGTTATTTTTTGCACTCAAACGCATATTTATCTCCATTTATGAAAAAGTATACTATAACGGGGAGTTATATTGCTTTTAGCCCTTTTTGACCCAATTAGGTGGCCTCTTTTTACCGCATATTTAAATATACGTTTTTCCAGACTAGCATACAAGTATAATACAAAAGGATTACTGTTACCATGCCTGAGAAAAAAGGACAGGATGACATCCACATTCTAAATGTCAGGCTCCCTGAAGAGATCCTAACTTGGCTCGACTCGCTTGTTGCTGCGCACATATACGGCAGCAGATCCGAAGCCGTTCGCGATTTCATACGTGAGTACGTGAGGAAGCGGCGCAATGGCTAACATGATTTCTGTTCGGATTCCCGCACGCATGATTAAGGAGCTAAGGGATGCCGCAAAAGAGGACCATTACCTTGACATTAGCGAGGCCGTGCGCAGCATTGTCCGCGACGAATGGATGAAGCACAGGGATCCGTTCGCATTTCATCTTCAGCATCTTCGAAAAGAAATCTCAGAAAATCTCAACCAGCGAAAGCAGGAAGAACTCATCAAAGAGCTTGAAAAAATACGGGACAACATCACTCATGGCAAAAAAGAATAATGTTTGGATGGCAGCAGCGCTCGTATGCCTTGTCCTGCTAGCTCCGCTTCTCATCGCGCAATCCGACGCTGCTGGAGCATCGCCAATCTCTGATTCAGGATCGGAGTCTTCTGGATCAGAGGCTTCTGAGTCATCAGACGCGGGAGCATCAGAGTCATCAGAATCGCCAAGCAGTCCTTCTGAAACATCGGACACAACATCTACAGATGAATCTAGCCCATCGCCTGAGGCATCACAGGAAGCGGGAGAGAGTGATACGGCAACAGACGGAGCTGAGGATATAACGGATGAAGGAAGCACAGAACCGCCTGCAGATGAGCCGACAGAAGGCGACACGAACGCAACGCCCCCCGAAGATGACACAGACACAGCTCCGGACGAGCCTCCCGTTGATTCGGAGACTCCGCCAGAGGATACCGAGGAACCAGCGGATGACGAGCCCGAGGATACGCCGCAGGATCCACCAGAGGAGCCGGATCCCACAGAGCCTGAACCAGATGACATTCCCGAGCCTCCCGCAGACACATGCGTATCCATGAGCTGTGATGATAGCGATCCCTGCACGTTAGACTCCTGCAGCGACAGCGCATGCAAGCACGCAGCGATTCCCAGCTGTGGATTAGAAAATACAACACAGACAATCCCGCAGCCAAAAATCCCGGGCTCTGTAATGGAAATCACTCCCGAACTCATGAAGTACATCCTGCTCAACCAATATCCCGGAACTCGATTTGGGATTCAAACAAAGCAACCAGAGTATGCATCCGGAGAGGATGTCTGGATGACGATTAGTGCCCCCGCTGAGGCTGATGTTGAACTGTATTTTTCATACAATGGCTTCGATCACTACATAAAAATCCCGCGCGAGAAAGGATATCCCTTAGACTTCCCGCTGCCCATCCCCGAGACGCTCGATGAAGGATCGTACACGATCAGGGCAGCAATATTCTATTCAGGAATCATACTCAAGTCAGATACGTCATTCACCGTTTCAGAGCATGCATCCTCAGCGCGTGATGAAGAAGAGACTCTTCCCAGCGAGGATCCATCGGATCCAGCAGTAGGCCATATTCAATCAAATGTTGTTGAGCAAACACCCCCTCTAGAATCTGAAACAGTGTCGGAGGAAGATACGACTGAAGAAGGGCAAGCAGCGGATCACCCCGCAGAGATCCCAGTAGAATCACCTCCCCAAGACACTCTCTCTGGGTCTGCGCTCACCCATGATCCTATCGTCATTGGGCAACCTGTAGAATGGCAAAAAACCGTGAAGATAGAAAATACGGAGTCATCTCCCCTGGACGTTGAAGTTCAGGTTGCGATTCCAGAATCCGCTGAGCTGATAGGGGTTCAGGAAAAGCAGACAGAGGAGATCGTACAATCAGAAACCGATGGCGCTGACGTCATCATTGTGGATACCCTGGACGAGGGAGAGGAAAAAGAATATGTGGTTACATTCGAGACGGATCCCGCACAAAAAATCGAGAGCAAACCCATCGTCACGGATGAATCCTGGGAAAAAGAGATCGTGATCTCAAGCAATCCAGAATATGAAGGGGCGTTTCAATATACGAATGTTTTGAGCTACGCCACCGTAAAAGAAAGCGCTTCCGAAAACATCCAGCTTTACTGGCGCGTGAACGGTGAGGAAGTAGATGTCACACATTATGAGACATTCAATGTGACATTTTATGATACAAATCACAACGGCCTTGTTGACCAGATCAGCTGGATCACCCCCCACCTCAGCAGCCAGGAATTCGTGATCGTCGTCACGCTGACAGCGACGTCAAGTCCATTTGAGCATGAAATCAGTATCATCCCCACGTCGCCAGCGCCGAACAGTCACTTTAAGGATAGTCCAATCCCTTTTGGATTCACGGTTAATTACAACGCAAGCTACACGAAAGTACTCTGCAATCTCACCGTTGATAGCGCTCTCAAGTTTGAGAGCATACCCGCCGCAACAAATCAGACGACTGCCCTCCTTACGTTAGATGAAGGTATCCACAACTGGCAGGTAGCGTGCGCAGGCGAGGGCACTCCATCTGCGCTCACCGCGCCGCAGTCTTTCGTTGTTGATGTGAGCCCGCCAGCGATTGAATTGCATAATCCTGACCCAGAGCTCAGCCTCCGGGATTCTGTGACGTTGAACTACACAGCCACGGATGTATATGCAGCGTCGCTCACGTGCAGCCTCTATTTGAACGACGTGCTCAACATGACGGGACTTGTCGCGCCCAGCGGCACGCTCCAGCAGATATCCTTAAGCGAGCTCGAAAATGGAACGTACACATGGAACGTTGGCTGCGCTGACAAAGCAGGAAACCAAAATGTCACAGCATCGAAGCTGTTCTATATTGACACGAAGCGAAATTTCAGCATCATAACGAATAAACTCTCGTACGCATTAGGAGAGGGCGGAGTGTATTGGGTTACAGCCCCGTTGGGCAGCAAAGTCACGCTCATCATCACAACACCGCTGAAAACGACGATCACCAGATTTTTTGAAGGCCCGTATCCGACGCTGGATACTATAAACTTCAACGACTATGGTGGACAGTACATCCTTGACGGATTCCTCAATTTCAACGGAGCCATCAAACAAACAACAACCACATATTCCGTAACGAGCAGCATCTCCGCGGCGATCACTGTTGACAAGGAAACGATCGAGAAAGGAGGCAGCGTGGCATTCACGGGAGCGCATGGAGGGGGACTCGGCGATGTGACGTACAATTGGGACTTCGATGACGGAACCTCAGCCACGGAGAAAACGGTAAGCCATACATTCCCTGATCTGAAGAATTATGTCGTCAAGCTTACGGTCAAAGACGGCAAAGGGAATACTGCGACAGCCTCCGTGACGATTACCGTTAAGGAAAAGTTTCCCGTCAAGATTCAGGTGCGTGACGGCGACACAGATAATGCAATACAAAACGCCAAAGTTAATGTCGGAGTTGATGAAGTAAAAACAGATGGAAACGGGGACGCGGCATACACGCTCTTTGTTGGGGAATACGAATTCCTCATCAGGGCAGATGGGTATGATGTGTTTTATGGCACGATCCTTGTGAATCAGGAGACTACCTATACTGCGGTCCTGACCAAAGATGTTGCAGAGCCTTTTGAGGAGGAAAAGAGCGAGGAGCCACAGAACACTGAGGAAGGAACTCCCCCCGTAATAGAATTTGAGGACTCTGAACTCGAGGACGTGCTCCTCACGGCGCTCGAAAGTATCGATAGCTACAGCAGCGATCAGCGCAAGCTTGCGGATACTTTAAGAGTCCGAGAAGGCCTGGAGCGGGCGAAAGAAAACGTGGCGCGGATTAACCGAGATCTATTCAATCTCAAACAAAATCGGGCAGGCCTTGATCAGGAGGCGTATAATGACCGCGTTGCTGATCTCGAGGAGAGCCTTGATGAGCTCAGAAAGAAGACAATCATGGCCGTGACCGCGGAATCCCCCGAGGAGTTCGCGAAGTACGCGAGCCCCGAGCAAATTGAAGATATTGCTCAGCGGTACATCAAAGAAAAAGCGCATATTAAAGACACGAAAAGTTATCTCAGCAGCTTGGACGAGATCCAGAATCTCGTGACAATCTCAACTGTTGTTCAGTCTGGGCGGATCACGACGCTTGATGGCGCTCTCTCAGATATCACGCTTGTTAAGCATGTCGCATCGACATTCGGAGACGTCCAGCACACAGAACTTGTTATCGACATCCCCAAAACGATCGCTGAGGATGCAAAGGACATCACATTCCTGACACCCTATACTGTCGTTCAGTCGGATCCCCTCATCGCGTTTGACCTCACGGAGGCAACGGATATCATGTATTACACCCGCACGACGATTGATCCTGATGAGGCGAAAAACATAGCGTTGGCGTTGCTCCCCACGCAAACCGTTGACGGCAAAGGAGCCTCGATCACGGGACTCGCCATTTTTTCAAAGATCACGAGCATTGACAATCCTCTTGTTGCATTTGAAGTCACGATCATTGTTATCCTCCTGCTGGCGTATGTGCTTTATGAGTTTGACCTTATGCAGGGGGTGCAGCGTGCGCTGATCATGCGCAGTCAGGAGATAAAGGCAATCTATGACATTATCCATGATATCCATGTGGCTATTGCAAACAATGAGCTGGATAATGCGATGCTGACGTATCAGGACCTTATGGAAGCATATAAAAAACTTCCCGCGGCGAAAAAACCGAAGGTGATCCAGGAAACAAAGGCGACGTACCACAAAATTATTCACGCAAAGGTTCAGGAAGGACTGCATGCGGCGCTCGCGCTTGTGCAAGAAAACCATGTGAATGAAGCGCGGGAGAAATATGAAGAGATTCAAACATGGTATAAGGAATTACCTCCAGAGCTACGGGCAACAGTGAAAGAACGATGCACGCTGCTTTTTGAACGCCTGAATCAAGCGTAATCCCGCCGCGCTCATTCTTCCTCTTCCTTCTTCTTCGCGAGCTTTCCAATCCAGCCAAAAAGAAGACCAAACACGGGCTTGATAAATATCCCTACAAATTTGTTAACGACTTTGAAAACCGCGGCGAGAACTTTGGCTAATTTTGTGAGGTTTTTTTGAAGCACTCCCGCAACTATTTTTGCATATTTCAGCGTGATGTCAAAAAGTTTCTTCGACTTCTTGATGAGTGTTTCCGTAACGTGCTTCTTCGCGTCCAGAAGACTAATCCACGCCGTGGAAAGGGGGCGCAGCAACCAGCGCAGAACTTTTTTCAAAGGCCCCAGGAGCGGCTGCAGCGGCCTCTTGGCGTGAAACGTGTACCACTGCCTTAGCGCATAGACGCCCTTCGTTATTGCGGCACCAGACCCTTTCACGACAAAACGAACGCCTATGAATATGCCCGTGATTGCTCGGTGGAGCACACGCCATGCCGCTCCCACGATCATAAAAAGGACAGCGCATTTCGACATCACTCGCGCCTTTTTCTTTTTTCGCCGGACTTGCTTCTCTTTAGTTGCGCGCATGCGCTCATAGCGCAATTGATACTCCGTTCGAATGTTGCGCATGGCCGTGAGAAACTCTTCCTCAATCTGTTTGGGCGTTTGCGGGATTTCCTTGACTCTTGACTGCTCGAGCTTTTTGAAGTACACGCTTGTTACGGTTTCCTTCTGGTCATCAAACCACAGCTCAAGTTCTTCGTCTTCCATGTCATGCCATTTCAATACGCTTTAACAATTCAAGAGAAGCATCATACAAGGACCTCTTAAAATCAGGGGGCAGCTCTTTGTATAGCGTTATTAATTGAGAGTAGGCGTCCCGAGCCCCGTGAAGATCCCCTTCCCGCAGCGAGGCATACGCCCGCTCGATAACCTGGATAGACTGCTGAAACACGGTGCCTTCCTCAGATTCCTTTAACTCGCTGCGGATCTGCTGCAGCAGCGATCGCACTCTTGCCAGATCTTCCTGAGCCAACGTTGTGCGCGCCATTCTGACGAGAGGCATGAAGTCCAGCGCAAGAAGCTCGGCGATCTCCGTGTCTTTCTCCGCTTTCCTCAGAATGCTCATCTTCGCTTTTAAATCCTGAAATTCCTCATCACACTGCTGGAGCTTCTGCTCATATTCTTCATCGTGAGGCATCGGAATAACGACCATGTCTCTATCCTAAACGCCTGCACATAAAAAGTTAACGATTGAGCGCGAGGATTTTCTCCACAATCTTTATATAGCTGATTTTTTCTATATGTCTCTATGCGGCTTTGGGTGGTTGTTCTCCTCATATTGGCTGTCAGCTGTAGCTCGAACAATGCGCAGCCTCAGCAGGATCGGGCGATCGAGGGCATCCGTTTTAGTGACTGGTATTTTAGTGAAAAGTATCAGCGGGATATCATTGACATTCAGAATTTTGACATTGAGGACCATGTCCTTAACGTGACGACTATCTGCTTTGGTCCCAAGAATTCAACAATCGCGCGCAACGACTCAGAAATCCTGACACTTCCTAAGCGCAGCCAGTGGGCATGGATTCCCGTGTGCCCTGAGGAAACGACATCGTATATGCTTGACGTATTCGAGGTCGCGAGCCCGTAACTTTATAAATCCTTAAGCAATTACTACTTCTAAATAGTTAAAAGTTAAGGGGGGGTCGTATGATCCACATTATCGGTGTCAGCCACATCCAGGCGAATCTTAATGAAACGCTCTCACGCCTCAGGCGGTTAGCTCTCCACAAGGGCACTATTGTTTTTCTCGAACCCAAGAAAAATCTGCTCCTCGGAATCCAGGACTACCATCACCCAGCAATCGCAGGCTTTTTTTCAGGTATCCTTACGTTTTGTAAGCAGATGGATGCTCGCATTGTTCCCCTCAATCCGGCAACCATGCCGAGCCACGCCTCGAGCAAACTCTTGGTCAAATACGCGCAGCAACTCGTAGAAGAGGAATACATGGCTGAGGTCATTCTCCGCCATGAGGCGCATGATGCTCTTGTCATCATTGGGGATGTCCACGCCCTCCGCCTCACAAGCATTCTCGCAGGGCACGGACGCAGCGTGCATTATTGCAAGCAAGCATTTCCAACACCTGACGATGTTGTGACGCACAGCTGGAGAGCTGCAGCTGCAGGAGCATCGGACATGAAAATAGACCTCTCGTGGCTATCGTTTATGAACGCGAGCCTGCACTCTGCGCTTGGCACACCTTCACGGCGAAGTGTGCAAGAAGCATGCTGGGAGGATGAGATCCTCTATCTCAAATATGTTGCATACGCGCTGCTCCTCACGAAGGCGTATCCTCCGTATCATCAGGAAATCGACGCGCAGGATCACATTGCATGTGTGCGGGCTCAGAATGATTGCCGAGAGCGCCTCCGCAAAGCCACATCTTCCCAAGATCACCCACAGATCGCCCTCTGACTCAGAAAACTATATTAATCAGTCTCCATAGCATCGTTCTCAGGTGATCCGATCTCATACTTAGACCCGCAATACCCGGACGACAGCATACAGGACTTTGCGCTTGGACCTCAAAAGACAAAAAAAGAAGTCCTCATCATACTCGGCGTTGTCGTGCTCGTGCTTGGGATCACATTCTTTTTCATGAAATTCTACGGGTCCGGCATCGTTGCCTATGTGAGCCTTGATGTGAATCACGTCATGCTCCGCGAATTGGCATTCACAGGATCCCAATTCATTCTTTCTGGCGAGAACGCGCAGATTCCAGTAACGAGCGCGAAAGTCTCAGGGACCATCGTTGGCAATGGCTCTGTCCAGGTTTTCATGCGCGTGGATGGCAAGGATTCACTCGTCTACTCCAATGAGCCCGTGCCGTTCCAATCACCGCTCATCACTGGATTTGCAGTGTATTCTGATGAGACCGCAGAATCGCTCGCTTCGGATGGGAAGTCCCATCTTATTGTCGGCCTCAAAGACATGAAGATCATCGGAGACGAGGACAATATCCTGTCCGGCATTGCTTTGAAAAGCGTGGGCAACGAGAATGGCATGTACCTTGAAAAGATCCGCGTGTCATGGATTCCAAATAATGGTGAGCACATTCAGGGAATTCGGCTTAATGGCGATGATTTCTGGGGGTTTAATCGCGCAGGCACCCCCCTTGGAGCTCAGCCCTCCGGCGCTCAGTTGACGGCATGGGGCCAGGCGATCCCGTACATGGAGACGCGCATCTTTGACGAGTTTAGGTTTGACAGATCCATTGAGGACAAACAGATTTTGATTGAACTCTATTACAATGATTACTTACCGGGCTTCCGCCTCGGTGATGACCGGTTTGTTAAGATCTTCCTTGATCTCTCTGGAGTTAAGGAGAGCTATATTGAAGAGGAGGAGGGAAAACTTCAATTTTCTCTTGAAAAAAAACAAAGAAGTGTAACCCGCGCATCTTCTGATACGGGAGCAGGCACTTCTCCCGGGACTACCCAAGGCGCTCGTCAAGGAACTCCGGGAGCAATAGCGGGCAACGCCACAGCTGCAGCTCTGCAGGAGGGAAGCGCATCTTCACTCGCGGCGCGCGGTTTCTCCAGCCTCGCTTTGGATGATGGGACTCAGGTGTATGCCAAAGCGTTAGAGGAAGCCTCCGTCTCGTTTCCCAGTTTGCCATCGCTCAAAGTCAACTTTCAGATTGTTGAGAACGCGAGCTCCCGAGCCCTCTTTGAGCAATCGAATCCAGAACTCAAACCGCGTAGTGAAGTCACGCGTGAATGCAAGGATACATGCGCATTCCCCACCGCTCTCAATCCTGAGCAGGTTGAGTTCGTGTTCCACATCGAAGAAGGAACGGCATTCAACGTATCTTCAATTGAATTTTCGTAATTACATCCGGCCCTTACATATAGACCTGCGCCCCTTCCGTGAGCCGTATGATCTTATTCCTGCCATTCTTCTTCACAACAACGAGTCCCTTGTCAAGAAGCCCCTGAATGCGTTTTCTCGTTGTCGTTTTTGTTATGCCAAACTTCTTGCTGACTTCCTTAAATGATACGCGCTCCGAGTTCGCGAGGTATGCTATGATCTCATGCAAGTCATCCGGAAGCTCGTGCGCCATGGGTACAGCAGGGCCTTTGAGCTGTTTCAGCTCCTGCTCGAGAACGCTGAGCTCCTGCGCCGAGAGTGTGCTCGGATGCACATTCACCATCATGCAGGCTTGATACACCTGCGCATCATCGCTGAGCTCATATATAAGTTTCATGACCGCATTGAACCCAAACATACTCACAAGGTAGTCCATGCGATCCAGGAGCACTGCAGATTTCTTGTTTCTCTTCATAAACTCCTTTGCGCGTGATCGAATCGCCGCTAACGTCATTGCGACATCTCCCTTTTGATCCTTCTGCGTCGTCATCCATAGCATCTGCGCGTCGATATTATACTTCCGCTTTATCTCGTCAGGCGGAGCGCGCGACAAGCACAATCCTTTATACCCATTAATCAAGAGTCCAGAAAATACCGCGAACGCCTTATCTTGATACGCTTCTTTTATGATAAATGCGCCACCCTCAAGATTTTGCTCACCCTTCACATACCTGCGCACGGACTCGATCTTTATAAATATTATGTGCGTGCTAACACTATTCTTTTATATCATGGCCAGATGTGGCAATTTAGGAAGACCGCTACTCTTATATATGCCGGGACTTCAGAGAGCACGGGGGAGCCGTGGATACACGTCAATTTGTGATTACAGCGAATAAGGCGGGAGGATTTCTCTGCCTGGGCGTTGACAGCAGATATGCAGGATGGTATGCTCCCGTTCAGGGAACGCTGTATAAAATTTTCCATGACATCCATGTTGCGGGAAAGATACAGCACTATTATCAGGATGCGGGATATGTGCACCGCATTCGCGAGCATGCTCATGAACGCATGCTGCTGCCGCTGCACGCATCCGCGCTCGTCTATTCTCTTGATCAACACGTGCCGTTCGAGCTCGTGCTTGATGTCCGTCAGCCGTACGATAATCGGCGGTGGGGCAAATCATACAGCATAACGCATGAGCGCGGGAAACTCATCATTCAATTCACGAAAACACATGATGCCCGAGACCAGGATACGCTCTCCGGGGAGGAGTATCATCTGTTTCTCGTGATCGAGGGTGATGAGGACCTCCATTTCAAAAAGATTGAGGAGTGGATTCCGTATTATTATCCCCTTGACGAGCAACGGCATTCGCCCCCATATGACGGATCTGTTTTCAAAGCAGTTCAACTCGTCGCCCGGAGGATTATCCTTGCTGTTTCCGACGACAAAGACGCCGCATGCGCACTCGCGGAGCGTATTACTCAGCAGCATCTCACACTTGAGCGGCTGCGCAAATCCTATTTCCAGGGCATGTCCCCCGCCTCGGCAAACTTGTCAGAGCATCTCGTGAAGTCAGGCAGGAAAAAAAATGTTCTTCCCGGATACCCGTGGGCGTTCGCGCCAAACGCGTTGGCAGATGCCCAGTGTGCCCGTGCGCTTTTGCTTGATACTCAGATTGAGGATGTCAAATTCATGCTCTACGAGCAGTTGATGCAGGAAATCCAGACTCCGTGGTCAGTGCTTGGATGGCATGCGTTCGCGTGGCACAGCGTTTTTGAATTCCTAAGCAGAAATCACCGATTGCCGGAGTATTTCTCTCCTGATGAAATCAAGGAGATCACGGCACGGCTGGAAGCACTGCACGATAGCGTTCAGCAGCAGTATATCCATGACGGGCTTATCCATGCAGACGACGATCCGTGGATGCCTGACCTTCCTAGTCCACGGCTTGATCATCAGGCGCTCTATGCCTGCTTCCTCGAACTGCTTCACAAAATCACGGGCAACGATGCGTATGCTGAAGCGCGCCATCGCTTTCTTGCGGGAGTTCGTGAACGCTTTACAATCCCTGTCAGCTCGCTTTCTCTCCGCCACGCTACTCCCAACATATTCGTCGCTGCGTATCTGTGCCCGCACCTTTATCCTGGGCCCCTCTGGGAGGAGGCGTTCGAGGGGGCGCTCTCAGAACTGTGGCTCCCATGGGGAGGAATCTCGACGCTCAGCACTGGTCATCCGTTATTCTGCTCAACACATTCTGGGGAGGTTACGACAAGCCACTTTCATGGGGACAGCTGGTATTGGATAAATAACCTTACGGCGCTCGCTCTGCACCGCGTGAACGCCAAAAGATTTAAGAAGTACATTGATGCCATACACACTGCGTCCACAGAAGAACTCCTGCATTCCGGGGCACTTGGGCATCATGCTCAGATTTCGAGCGCGTCCCATTGCAGAAGCGAGGGCTGCTGGAGCTACGCGCCCAGCGCGGCGCTCTACATTGAACTCATGAACGAACTCAACCATGGTCATCGAAAGCCTCATTGATCCGATCCGCGCGGCGCAGCGCCCCTGGAAGGCGTTTATCGTAGGCGTCGTGTTTGCGAGCTTCGCTGTAGTGCTTGGATTATTTCTTTTCAAGGAATACGCGAGCATGGTCATTGTGTCCCTCACGGCGCTTGTGAGTGTCCCCCTCGTCTACGGAGCGATCAAACTTGAGGAAAAAAAGGATCTTGAGATAGCTGAGGAGCGCACACTGCTCAGGGAACACGGCAAAGTCCTTTCTTTTTTCATGTTTTTGTTTTTTGGATTCACAGCTGCGTATATCGGCTGGTTTGTGCTTTTGCCTATGGGAACAAACCATATGCTTTTTGAGGCGCAGTTACGGACTATTGAGAGCATTAACGGGCCCGCTACGGGAAACGCTTTCGCCCTAACATCCACACTTGCAGCGATTTTCCTGAACAACGCGAAAGTTCTTGCGTTCTGCCTGCTCTTCTCTTTTTTCTATGGGTTTGGCGCCATATTCATCCTGACATGGAATGCCTCTATCATCGGCGTCGTGATTGGCGGCTTGATCAAGGAACTCGCGAACAGTTCATTTGGCCTTGTTCCCCTCATCCTGTTAAAATACTCGGTGCATGGCATCCCTGAAATCGCAGCATACTTCATGGCTGGGCTCGCGGGAGGAATTATCTCTATCGCTATTGTCCGGCACGACATTAACACGAACAAATTCAAACGCATCCTTGTGGACAGCGTTGACCTGATTGTGGGATCATTGCTTATCCTCTTCGGCGCTGCCGTCCTTGAGGTCTTTGTTTCCCCCATGATCTTTTGAGGTGATACGATGGATCGAGAGCTTATCGAATTGAAAGGCGCATTGAAGATTCAGGAGGCGAGAGTCCAGGCGCTT
>Ga0209542_10007675_pt1 | contig 20428 bp, 24 predicted proteins | sample RifCSPhighO2_01_FD_184028 | JGI IMG/M metagenome (GOLD analysis project Ga0209542, IMG submission 184028) | Soil microbial communities from Rifle, Colorado - Rifle CSP2_plank highO2_0.1 (SPAdes) (version 2) | ecosystem: Environmental > Terrestrial > Deep subsurface > Rock core/Sediment ...
ACTATTGAGTAGCCAAATCCCGAGCTCGTAGTCCATTGACTATCAGTGGGACGTAGGGTCCAACTGTAGAAAGCGTCTGGATCGGTCGGTTGATGTTCTGTGTCAAACGGATTCTGGCACATTTCGACGATAACCCACCAAGTGATCATGAGAATCTCCTTTGAATGTTGTAAGGTGCAAGAGAGAGTGATTTCGAGGCTGGATAGCCTCAATTTCGATGGGCTAGCTTAGCACATAGAAGTCTAAATTGCAAGTTATAGGATGTTGTCGGGGAGAGATTCCTCGACTACGCTCGGAATGACAGGTAGACAGGGTGAAACGGTGACACAGTGACACGGTGGTGGAGACTTCAGGGTGCAACCTTGAAGTGTTATTTGGGGTGGTGGCGGAGGTCGTCCCAGATGGCGAGGAGGGGCACGGCGGTGAAGGGCGAGGAGTAGGAGCCGGAGATTGTCCCGATGAGGAGGGCGAGAGCAAAATACCGAGTAGTATCCCCACCCAAAAGGACGAGAGCCAGAAGCATAAAGATAATGGTGAGGGAGTTGTTCAGAGACCGAACCATGGTTTCAGAGACGGCCTGATTGGCCATTTCATACATAGAGAGATTCGAGGTATGCCGTTGGAGTTCACGGATGCGGTCGTAGACAACAATAGTGTCGTGAACGGAAAAAGAAAGAACGGTCAGGGTGGCGGTGACAAAGAGAAGGTCTATCTCGATATTGAAAAAATGACCAAGGAGAGAAAATATTCCCAAGAGAACGAGGGAATCGTGAAGCATAGCAAGAATGGCACAGACGCCAAACTTCAATTGCTTAAAGGCGTGGCTGATATGGATCAGGAGTAGTAACGAGGCGAGGAGAACGGCCCAGATCGTCTTTCTGGTTGTCTCCTGCCCCATGGCGGGGCCGATAGTTTCGAAGGAAACCAATTTCAGGTCCTTGTCTTTTTCTTGGAGCTTACCTACCATCTCGTCGGCCTGTAGTTGAGTCATATCCTTCTGGCGAATAATGGTCGAGTCGGAAAGGGTAAGGACAGAGCCGCCGGTGAAGTCAATGCTAAGTTTCAAGCCGTAGAAAATAAGAGAAAACAGACCGGGAATAATAATCAGTAGAGAAAAAGCGATATAGAGGTAGCGGTATTTCATCCAGTTGATAATCATAAATGTTTTGGTTTATAGAAGGCGCGCAGGAGGGTGCGGGTGACGACAATGCCGGTAAAAAGAGAGATTAAAATCCCCAAGACCAAGGTGAGGGCGAAACCTCTGACCGAACCGGAGGTGTTCAAAAAAGACCATTCGAGGGGGTTAAACAGAATCAAACCGGTGATGATGGTGGCGAGATTGGCATCCTTGATCGAATTCCAAGCCCGACCGAAAGCCAGCTCGAGGGCGATGGCACTAGGTCGGCCAGCGCGAATTTCTTCCCGGTATCTTTCGAAAATGAGGATATTGCTGTCGACAGCCATACCGACAGAAAGAATAAAACCGGCGACTCCCGGAAGAGTCAGAGTAACGGGAATAAGGCGGTAGAGGGCGGCAGTGATTAGACCATAAATCAATAGTCCAATGACCGAGATAAAGCCCACCCAACCGTAATAGAGACACATAAAGGCGGCAACAATAGTAAGACCAATTCCTCCGGCAATCAAACTTTGATTGAGTGAAGTGTTGCCTAGGGTGGCAGAAATGTTTTTCTGGGATAGAATTTTGACGGGAACCGGAAGGGCACCAGCGTTCAATTGAGTGGCAAGGAACTTGGCCTCATCGATAGTGAATTTTCCGGTGATAATGGCGTCGCCGCTGGTAATCTCAGACTGGACTGTCGGAGCGGACAAGATTGATTGGTCGAGAAGAATGGCGACGGGTTTCCCCAAAAATTCCTTCGTCAATTTGGCAAACTTCTCCCGGCCCGAATCTTTGAACTTCAAGGAAACCGCCGGCTGGCGATCGGAAGTTTCGAAAGTCACAGTGGCCGCAGCAAGATCATTGCCCGTCAAATCGGATGGAACGAAGTTTACTAATTGCGGTTCGGCAGAAGGAGAAGCGGGGTTGGTGGCAAAGACGGGAGTGGCGAAGGTGAGGCTGGCGGTTTGACCAATGAGGTCAAGGGCTTCTTGCGGCTTATCAATACCCGGGAGTTCAACAATGAGTCGGTACTGAGCGGTCGTAACTGAGGTCTTGACTGAAGCTTCGGAGACACCATAAAGGTCGACGCGGCGGCTAATGACCGATCTGACCGAGTCCAAGGCCGTGAGCCGCTGGCTTTCTTCGATCTTTTCCATATCTGCCAAGAGAGTAACCTGCATACCACCAGATAGGTCGAGGCCTTTCTTGAAGCTCAGGTCGCGCGGGAATGAGGGGACGGTAAAATGAAATTCTTTGTTGAGAATTTTCTGGCTGATATTGATGCCTTGGGGAAGATTCAGGTACAGGGAGAGGACACAGATGAAGATGATGAGATAAAGTGTGCCTCGCGAGTGACGCATGAGGAGTATTATAGCTTTGGATTCTGTTTTAGACGAGGGGTAAGGGTGAGTTGTCTAGTGTAATCGAAACTGTAGGTAATACTAGTCTGGTCAAGAGAAAACTCGACCTTGACTGGGTCGCCGGCGCGGAGACCGAGGGCCTTGACCAACCTACTGGGGAGGGTAATGGCAAGAGAATTTCCGGCCCTAATGATTTTTTGGTCTTTCATGGATTAACCATATTCACTTCGTCGCCGATGAGCATGACGCGCGGTTGGATCAGGATGTTGGTGATGAAAGGATCCTTCCGAGAAAGCCGGTAAGCAAATTCATCTTCGGTCATGCAGGAGTAATTAACTTCGGTCCCCATTTCCTGTTCGTACTCTTTGACGATTAGGGCGATCTGGGGCATGATCACCTTACCAACGATGACCATATCGACCTGATTAGTGTCTTTTTTGGCCTGACGGATAAATTTGCTTGTGAGGAAGGCAAACTTGATAAAGCCAAGCTTGGAGCGGTTGTTGATAATTTGTTTTCCCAGAGAAGTACTTTTGACCACAATGGCGAGAAGTTCGGGATAGAAAGGATAGGAATCGCGGAATTGATAATAGAGGCGATTGCCACGGGGTTCACTCCTGACCATACCTTTTTCGGCCATGTGGGCCAGTTCTCGGCGAACGGCGTTGATCTCCTCCTTGCTACTTCGGGTGAGTTGCCTAACGTAGTACATCTCCTTCGGGGATTGTAGAAATATTTTTATCAGCTTGGCGCGCACGCGGCTGACCATAAAATCAGTAAGTTTGGCCATATCTTGAACAACTATTGTCTGCAGTATAGCACGAACATGCGAAAAATTTACAATTTACAATTTACAATTTTCAAACAAACTCCAATTTCTCAATTTTTGAATTTTTGGCAGGTAGTATTCGCTCATTTTGTTGCTCGTATTCTGGCGTGAGTAGATTTTACCCGACGATCTCTTAGTCTTAAACAAAAGTGTGATGTAATCGCGGCCGAAACCAGTAAAAATTCCAGGATCATGTTTGCTTTTGCTTGACTAAAGTACAGAGAAATAGTTTCATAACCCGAACGAGTTTGTTCAACGTGTTGAATTATTACGTCTCTTCGCCAATCAAAAGGGTAGAACCAAAATATTTGTGGGATCTTACTTTCCTCTTGTAAACCGATTAGTTGCAACCAATATCCAATGTCATCGAATACTAAGTGGCTAAATATAGAAATAATAGCAAGCCCTAACACTAATGGTTTTATTCTCTTTTTCAACAAGACTACCCCCAATAAGGAAACCAACACAACGAAAAGTGGTGTATGTGTTGGTAAAAAGTGATGGTAGGAAGGTTTAACGTTAAATAATGGTGTGATTAGAAGATCAAGGTCTAAAACATACCCTGACGCCATTATAAATAGGACCTCTTTGGTGGTTAGAACATGCCCCTTAAACCTGACAGATTGGGAAATTAAGTATGAAGCTGCGAGATGGCCAGGAGTTAACATACCAAAATTATATCGGGTTTTGCGTGTTCTGTTCTTTTCGCTCACACTGGAAAAATTCGTTAGGAAACTAGATTAAAATAGAAAGAGAATGACCTATCTATACCTCGACGAATCAGGAGATCTAGGATTTGATTTCACCAAGAACAAGTGTTCTAAATACTTCACAATATGTATCCTTTCAATCCCATCGATATCGGACAATCGACAGATAATTAACGCAGTTAAAAAGACGCTCAAAAGAAAACTTAACAACAAGAAAAATACCAAGAGAATTGTCACAGAGTTGAAGGGGAGTAAAACATCAATTACAGTAAAGCAATATTTTTGGGAAATGATTAAAAATGCCTCCTTTGGTATTTATGCGTACACGGTAAACAAGTCAAGAATAAAAAAAGATATTTTTGAAAATCATGATAGGTTCTACAACTGGATTACCAGGCTGGTACTAGATAAGATTCCATTAAAACTGAAAGAAATGGACAGAATTGAACTCATCATAGATAAGAGTAAGGGTAAAAAGCAAATAATAGACTTCAACCAATATATTAAGAGGAATCTGGAGGCGAAAATTCACCCAAACACACCGCTCGTTATTTTTCATCGGAACTCAATTCAAAGTCATGGACTCCAAGCATGTGATTTATTTTGTTGGGGGATACATAAAGAACACGAGGAGAAAAATATTGAGTGGCTCGAAGTGTTTAAGAGGAAAATAAAATTCGACGATGTCTATCTCAAACGAAAGGAGCGTGCTTAGTGGGTTTGTTTCGTCTAGACTTAGCCAACCGATGGAAGGAAACATCTAGAACAACCCACTTCAGCCTTATCGCTCTACGCTTGATTATATAGCATCCCTGTCAACCGAATCAAATCGTATCATCTAATTTTGCGCTTCTGGAGAAGAGTTATTGATAGGAAATGGAGTTGTTGGCTTTGGAGAGGTTCTCAATCCAGATCTTACCGGGAGCAAACTGAAATTCCTTACCTTTGCTATCCTTGAAGATGGTGCGGTCGAGGCGGGATTTCTTGCTCCAGGTAACCGGAAAGGCCTGGCCTTGGGAGAAAATTACGCCCGTACCGCTGCCGATGGTGCCGTAGAGCAGGTGCTTCTCGGCGTCGATGGGACCGGTCTCGGTGGTGTACATGACTACTACTGTGCCGGTGGAAATCTGTTTGCCGGTGTTGTTGTCGATATGAGGTTTGCTACCGTTCTCGCGGAGGTAGGTCTTGGTGGCGGAATCATAATTCCAGTTGACATGATAATCGGCGAAATCCTTCCAGAAATCAAAACTAACCTTGGTGGCGGGCTTACCAGTACCACCATCGGGGGTCGAGCCGAACTTCCAAGGAACAAAGAACTTGGTCCAAGAATCACCCTTGGGGGTGAGGTCAGTGAAACCACGCTTTTGGGCGACGGCGTAGAGCTTCTCCGTGCCGCACTGCATGGTGTGTTCGGTGGGAACACTGGCCACTCCATTGGCCTTCTTGAGAATTGAATCGTCACGCCAACATTCTTTGACCGAGAGACCGAACTGGGAAAGATCATTGGCTCCGGCCCAGCCGTAGTCTTTGATTTGGCCCAGAGCATTGGCTTTGTTGGGGGTGTTTGCGCCACCAACGTGGACGTAAAGAGGAAACTTGCCGTACTCGCTGGCCCAGTCAAGAAAATAGGTACGGGCACTCCTGACTGGTCCGACCATTAGATCCTGAGCGGCAATATCACAGTAAAAAATACCCATAAAACGGGTAATGGCGCCTTCGGCGACCGACTCATAGACAATATCGGCGGAACTAAGTCCTGATTGGGGACGGGAGGAGTTATGATTTTCGATCATGATGGCCATGGGACGGCGTTTGTCATACCGATTTTTTTCGGTGGTAGTGTAGGAAAGTCCGTTAAGAGGACAGATTTGGTTCTTGGGTTCATCCGGGCTGATGTCGACAAGGGCTTTCCCGGCAGTCCGGACTTCGTTGACGCTGGGAGAGATTAGATTAGACTGAGAACTCTTTGGAGTGGCGGCATAACCAATGCCGGCACCTAGAAGATAAATGACAACTAGGGAAATGAGATAGGTGATCTTTTTGTTCATTTTAGACTTTCCTTGATGACTGCTTGTTCTTCCTTGCTTAATACTTGGTCGGGACAACGGCCGTCTTCGATCTGCTTAGCGTAGATCCTAGTGTTTTCCCGACTATGCAATGAGCTTATCACAACACCGGTACCATTTTCATCTAGCAAACTAAGAATAAAGCTTTGATTTCCTCCGGTGTCGGTGAAGGGGTTGAAACGTTTGAAGCCAAGGCGCTGGAGATGGAGCTCTCCCTTTTTCTTTTCTGTTTCAAGTTCATTTTTGAGGCTTTCGATGGCTTCGTGATTTTGACCTGTTTTGGCGATGAAGCTATTAATGGCACTAATCAGATCTTTCTGGGCTAGCCCTTTGGTCAAGCGCTGGTAGTGAGTCATCAGTCGGACGAGGAGGATGGTGAGAAGGATCGACCAGAGCGAGAGGAACCCCAAGAGTAGGTAGACTGTATTTGAAGCTGACATATGTAGATTGTAACAAAGATGAAGTATATTATCTGTATGGCGAAAAAGAGGACTCGGGCACAAAAGGTAAAGGCGTCTGGCTTCAAAGTGAGATTCGGGGCGATGGGAGAGGCAAAAGTGAGAGAGAAGACTCCGACGAAAAATGGAAATGAGTTCAGTTACTTCCGGTCTGACTTGACAAAGGTATTAGCACTGACTATGCTTGCTCTAGCTTCGGAGGTCGTGCTTTGGTTAATATTGAAGCACTGACTTGAGGCGCGGAAGGAGGTGAGTTCGTTATGACAATGTATTGCGTAAAATGCAGAGCTAAGAGAGACGTAGAGAAATTCGAAACCCTCACCATGAAGAATGGTAAGCCAGCCGCTCGGGCTGTCTGCCCAGTTTGTAGCACCAAGATGTTCAAAATTGGAGCTAAATAACTCTACCAAGAAACCCGATGCAAAGGTTCGCCTCCAACTCGGGTTTTTTGTGGATTATTTGAGGTCTTTTTTGAAACTTTTGTACCAGTCTTCGAGAAGAGTCTTGACTAAATCTTTCGAACCTAAGCCAAGAGAGAGGCCAAGGGCGAGGGCGAGCATGGTGACAAAGCCGATGAAAACAGTATCAATCAGGTTCTTGGCAATCCCCAGCTGGGAGATGGAGGCCAGGACGGTGAAGACGACGACTAGATAGCTGGTAAACTTCGCCATCAGGCGGGAAAGTTTGATGTCGATACCACCAAGAGAACCCTTCACCAGCTTCTCTAAGAACCCGGCCAAGACAACACCGGCACCAAAAATGAGGACGGCGGCAAAAATGTTGGGAAGATAGGCAAGCAGACCGTTGAGGACTTGAGTTACGGTATTAAGGCCGAGGAGGTTGATACTGGCGACGAAGAAGATAAGAATGGTCAGATAGCGAACCAGCTCCCCGATGACCATTTCGACTTTCTGGGTGATTTCGGCGTTGTCGAGGAAGTGCTTCAGGCCTCCCTTGGAAAGAACCTCAGAAAGCTTAAGTAGGTTCAGAAGTTTGATGACGATGGCCTTGAGCCAGTTGGCCAGAACCAAGCCGACCATAAAAACAACCACGGCGGCCAAAAGGGTCGGAATAAAGGAAAGAATACTAATAAGAATCGTGTAGGCGGCGCTGGAAAGAGAGTTTTGGACATTCGTCAGAAAGTTATCGGTCATAATTGAATACTATCATATGTATAAGGTCATTTGTCAAATTGGGCAAATTGGACTTATTTGACTGATTTGCGTGGTAAAATATACGGGTTAACAGAAGGCCCGGGAAGATGACCCGCTCAGCGGGTAGGAAAGTCCGGACAACAAAAAGACAGGGTGACCCCTGAAAAGAGGTCTCTCGACGGGCGACCGTCGAGACGCGATAGGGCCACAGAGACGAATAAAGGTGAAACGTCCCCGCTTTTGCGGGGGACCTCAAGTAAGTAATTATTTGAGGGTGGTAACCCGCCCCGTTGCAACTTCCGATCTAGTCGATTTTAGGTGTCTTTTCCTAAGTTCCCGCAAGGGATGCGACTTAAAGTTTGAAGGCATTAGACAGATATCTTCTTAAACAGAATCCGGCTTATGAGGCCACGCTGTTAACATTTATAGAGACGCGATTTCTTTTTCGGTGGGATGGTGGAGATGAGCGAAGAGAACTCGAAGGCTGAGCACGACGGGTAGGGCGAGGATGGCCAGAATCGGTCCTCCGAGCTTGAAGCCAATTGAGAGAACGATGATGGTCACGACCGGATGAAGGCCGATGGCTTTTTGCATGACCTTGGGAACAAAGACGTTGTTCTCCAATTGTTGAACTAATATCGCCAGACCAACTGTCATAAATCCAATGGTCGGGGAAATGGAAAAGCCAACGATAACGGCGGGAATGGCGGCGACGGTGGGACCGACGTTGGGAATTAACTCAAGTAAACCGGCGATAACGGCCAAGGGGACAGCCGAGGGTAAACCGATAAGCAGGAAGCCAATATAGTTTAGAGTTCCCACCAAAGTCATCAGAAACAGTTCCCCTCTGACCCAAGCCCCAAGTCGAAGTTCCAACTCGGAAACGGCGTGAGAATAAATATTTCCGTTAACCTCGCCTAATAGATTAACCAGAGCTTTCGGTAGGTGTGGTCGATCCTGAATCATATAGTAAGCAATTACGATAAGAGTAAAGAAGGCAATAACTCCGGAAAAAGTACCCAAGGCAATTTTGATGACGCCGCCGGCTGAGGAAAATTGAGGAGTGAGGATTGAAGTAAAATCGATGTTGTAGGGGGCGAGCTTCTCTATCAGGGGGGGGAGCTGAGCCAGAAAGGCGGTGGTTTGATTAATCAAAGGGCTGATCAAGGAAACGGCCAAGGTGGCGATGCCGGAGAACAGAAGCAAGAGAATCAGGAAAGACGAAATTGAACGAGGAACTCGCTTTGTTTCTAGGAAGCTGACCGATGGACCGACGGCGATAGAAACCAAGAAGGCGACGAATAAAAGACTGATTAGGCTAAGAATATGCCGAAAGAAAAGTATTGAGAGGACAACTGCGGCTCCGAGAAGGTAGCTCCTTAACGAGATATTGATGGTGACTTTTCTGGTGGACATATTATTCATCATACCAAACTATTTCCGATTGTTTTTTGAACCAGGTGATTTGGCGTTTGGCATAGTTTACTTCATCGGTGACCCAAGTATCGACTAGGGCGGGGAGGTCGATTTCTTTGTTTATGAATTTTATAATCGGTTTGATGCCTAGGGTGGTGTAAATGGGGAGATTTTGATCTGGATGGCATCGGAGTAAATCTTCTACCTCGGCGGTGGCGCCGCGATCGAGGCGGGAAAGGACGCGAGATTGGATTCTCTCTCTCAGCCTTGCTAAGGGGATTCGGATGCCGAGCCAGGAGAAAGAGAGCGTGTCATCGCGAGAGGAGCGTGGCGATCCAGTATTGGTATAGATTGCTTCGTCGCGAACTCCTCGCAATGACAAAGAGCTTGCGATTTCGATGGCGCGGATGAGGCGGCGGGGATTATTGACGTCAGACTGATTCATCGAGATAAATCTTTTCGAATCCAGGTCTCGAAGTTTTTGTTGTAGTTTTTCGAGCGATAGCTCTTCCAGATGTCTTCGGAGCGCTTCATTCGGAGGAATCTTGGCCAACGTGTCCGGCTCGGTTAATGATTTTAGATAAAACCCCGTCCCTCCGACGATAAAGATCGCTCGACCCTGTCTTGATTCTTCGAAAATGATCTTTCTGGTGAGAGCTGAAAAGTCAGCGGCGTTGTAAACCTCGTCGGGCGAAAGAAGATCAAGTCCCCAGAGACGAAGGTTGTCTTTTTCGTAGAAGTTTTCTTTTTTGACAAAACCTTTCGGGATATCTTTGCCGGTGATGATATCTAGACCCTGATAGATTTGGCGGGAGTCGGCAGAAATAATCGAGGCAGGCCGGCCCGCCTTCGTCGAGACCTCGGCGAGGCGAAGCGCAAGAGCCGTCTTCCCACTGGCAGTGGGGCCGCAGATAATTTTAATCATTAGCGAATAATGGGGCGATTGGAAAGATTGGGTTGGTTAATGATTTTGTCCAGTATCTGCCAACGAGCTTTCTTTACTTTGGCGGGAATATCATCGGGATAAATGCGCCAAGCGGCCGTACCGGGTCTGGGGGAGTACTGGGCGGCGAAAGCAACCTGAAAACCAACCTGGTTGACGAGGTCGACGGTGGCGGCGAAATCCGCTTCGGTTTCACCGGGAAAACCAACAATTATATCGGTGCCGATTTGAACGTCCTTGACTTTGGCTCTAATTCGATTAATTAAAGAGAGATAATCTTCTCTGGTATAGCCTCGATTCATAAGCTGTAAGATTCGGTTGCTCCCCGATTGAACCGGAAGGTGGATAAAACGGTCTAGTTTTTTGTTGACGGCGATTTCGTCAATTAAAGAGTCCCAAAAATCCCAGGGGTTGCTGGTCATAAAGTTGATTTTCTGAATAGGACCAATCTGGCTGATCTGGCGAATAAGACTTACAAATGGCGGGGTGCTATCGGGGGGGAAATATTGAGATTGATTGGAGGGAATGTCGGTTAGCGTGAAGCTCTCCCGACTCATTAGAAGCTTGCGGTAGCCAATACCTGCCTTTTCTAGACCATAGGAGTTTACGTTTTGGCCGAGGAGAGTGATTTCGGTGTAACCTTGGGCGGCCAAATCATTTACCTCGGATAGAATATCCTCCTGAGGACGACTCTTCTCCCGACCACGGGCGTAAGGAACGATACAGAAAGTGCAGAAAGAATTACAGCCTGAAGAAATGGGAACCCAGGCGTGATTTTTGTCATGTCTGATTGCGGGGGAGTTGAAACCGACCTCGCCAATTGGAAGTACTTCATCAACTAGAGGTAAGTTTTTTCTCAAGGCGACTGCCCCATGATGGATCATGCAACCAGTCAAGATTATCTTTGGGCGGGGTTTATTACCAAAATATTTGTCGATGTTTAGGAGAAAACCTTTGACCCGATCTTCGGCTCGTTCTCTGACCGAGCAGGTGTTGATGACAATCTCGTCGGCTTCTTTCCAAGACAAAGTTTCCTCATAACCGCGGGCTTGGTAGTCGCCAGCGATTCTTTCCGAATCAGACTTGTTCGCCTGACAACCGAAAGTCTTGATGAAATATTTCGGCATTACCAGACCTTTTTCTTCAGAGGTTTGCCGACACGAAAATTGATCACCTTGTGACCTTTGATAGTCTGACGAGCTTTTTCGTTTCCGAAAGGAACGACCTGTTTGTCAGCAACTTTGGCGACGTAAAAAGTTCCGAAACCGGAGATAACGACTTTGTCACCTTTATTAAGGGCGACAATCACTTCATTGAAAAATGTTTCGATAGCCTCCTTGGCCGCTTTTTTGGTCAGGTGGGCTTTCTTCGCAACAGTGTTTATGGCGTCTTGTTTTGTCATAATAGACTGATACTACCACCCATAGAACAAATTTACAAATCACAAACTACTTCGCGACGTCGATGGCGCGGGTTTCGCGGATGACCATGACCTTGACGGTGCCCGGGTAGGTCAGGCTACTCTGAATTTCGTCCTTGATGGTACTGGCGAGAATCGGAAGCTGTTCGTCGGAAACCTTTTCCGGAGTGACGACGACGCGAAGTTCCCGACCGGCTTGGATGGCGAAAGATTCGGCCACACCCTCTTTGCTGTTGGCAATCTCTTCAAGGCGGGTAAGACGTTTGATGTAGTCATCGACATTTTCATGACGGGCTCCCGGCCGGCTACCGGAAATAGCGTCGGCAATATAGACAAGAACAGATTCTTTGCTACTAAATTCCTTGTCTTCGTGGTGTTCGCCGACGGCATTGATGACGGCAACAGGAAGGTTGAATTTCTTCAAGAACTCGACACCGAGTTCGACGTGACTACCTTCGGCGTCATCAATAACCTTGCCGATGTCGTGAAGAAGACAACCAAGCCTAACTGTGTCAACGTTGGCCTTGACCTCCTGAGCTAGGCGGATACCGATCTTCGTCTCTTCCAGAGTGTGGGCGATCATATTCTGGCCGTAAGAAGACCTGAATTTGAACTTGCCCAACATGGCAATTAGCTCGCGGGGAAGATTGTAAACACCGACGGCGTGGCAAAGCTTCTCGCCTTCGACGAACATAATCCGTTCGACGTCGACCTTGGCCCGTTCGAGATACTCCTCGATTCTGGCTGGCTGAATACGACCATCCTTGATGAGATGGGTAAGGGCGACGCGGGCAATTTCTCGGCGGACCGAATTGAAGCTGGAGAGTCTGATTTCACCCGGGGTTTCGTCCATGCTGATGTCAACTCCGGAAACTTTTTCAAAGACGCGGATATTGCGGCCGTCCTTGCCGATGATCCTACCCTTGGTTTCTTCGTCGGGAATGGCGACAGTGCTAACGGTGAATTCGGCGACGTAGTCGGTGGCGCCGGCGCGCATGGCGTCGACGAGGATTTCTCGGGCGATCTCATCTCCTTCGGCTTTGGCTTTTTCTTCGGCTTCTTTGATGGCACGGGCAATCTGACCTTCTGATTTCTTTTGGACTTCTTTGATGAGGATGTCGCGAGCTTCGTCGGTGGTGAGAGCGGCGATTTTTTCGAGCTTCTTGACAAGATCATCTTGTTTGGTCGAAAGATCGGTTTTGGCTTTCTCGAGCTTCTTATTTTCCTCCTCCAGACCGATTTTTGCTCGGCTTAACTGTTCGTCCTGACGAATGAGGTCCTGTTGTTTTTGGGTGAGTGATCTGGCTTGAGCTTCGATCTCGTCCAGTCTGGTTTTGGCGTCCTTGATGGCCTGATCCTTGAGGCGGATAGCCTCGTCTTTGGCGGTAAGAATTATCTCGCGAGCTTGGGCCTGAAACTGAGCAAAATCTTGAGGGGGAACGGCCGCCTTCTGGCGGAGTGGCGATCTAGGAATTTGTATAGATTGCTTCGTCGGAGTATCTCCTCGCAATGACGATTTTAGTTTGAAAATTGAGAATAATGACATAGCGGTTAATAGCAAATATTAATGTGACCAGAAATGACAAAGCTTCCGTATAAAATGGACTTAGGAAAGATTCTTTGAACCTGACAAGAAACTAAAAATCATATTCTGGTTGGCTGTATTTTACTCCCCATGAAGGCGCCGGTCAAATGCCTCTGTGATAAGCTGCCCGCTAAAACCGCGGGCGGAAAGGGCACGGAAGAGCCTGGCCTTTGTCTTCAAGTCCGGATTAATTCCGTGACACTTCTTGGCAAGAAATTTGCCGATGACCTCCACCTGGATTTCTCGGCCGGCGTGAGTTTTCAGGGCCTCGTCAATTTCACTTTTGTTTAGGCCAAAATGGAGCAGGCGGGGCCTGATCCAGTAAGTGCCTTTGGTTTTGCCAATTAGATGGGAGCGGATATAGCTCTCCAGAAGTTTTTGATCATCCAGGAAACCCGATTTTTCCAAGGATTCGACGATTTGATTAATTAAAGTAAAGGAATCTTTTAAATTTTGTTCTTCGGCCTTCCGACAGAGACGGGTGTAAACCTCGGCCTTGAAGCGGGGACGAAACGACAGGTATTGGATGGCGGTGCTTTCAAGAATCGCTTTTGGTTCCGGCATGAACGGGTCCCTTCTCAATAACAGCCTTTTTTATTTCATCAAACAGATCTTGTTTTTCGCCGAGAAGTTTTCTGGCCGCTTCACGACCTTGCGCCAATAGTTTGCCGTTGTATTTCAAGAAGGCACCGGCTTTGTCGATGACGCCGTTGTTAATGGCAACGTCGAGAAGGTCACCGGTGACGGAGATACCGCCATCGTTAAGAATATCGAATTCAGTAATCTTGAAGGGAGGAGCGACTTTGTTTTTGACAATCTTGGCACGGTGGCGACTACCAATAATTTCCTCACCCTCCTGAATGTTGCCGATCTTTCTCATGTCGATACGGACCGAGGCGTAGAACTTCAAGGCGCGACCGCCGGTAGTGACCTCGGGATTACCAAACATGACGCCTATCTTTTCGCGGAGTTGGTTGGTGAAAATAACGACACACTTACTTTTGCTGATGGCGCCGGTCATTTTCCGCAACGCCTGACTCATCAATCTGGCCTGAAGTCCCATGACGGAGTCACCCATCTCGCCTTCGATCTCGGACTTCGGGACCAGCGCGGCAACAGAATCAATGACGATGACATCGACACCGCCAGAACGGATTAAAGTCTCGGCAATTTCGAGGGCCTGCTCGCCGTTGTCCGGCTGAGACAGGAGCAGGTCTTCGAGCTTCACTCCGATACCGTGAGCCCGCTTCGGATCAAGAGCGTGCTCGGCGTCGATGAAGGCGGCAGTGCCACCGGCCTTTTGGGCTTCGGCTATAACATGAAGAGAGAGGGTGGTTTTCCCGGAAGCCTCCGGTCCGTAGATCTCGGTGACACGACCGCGGGGTAGACCACCGACACCGAGGGCCATATCCAAACTGATCGAGCCGGTGGAGATAACCGAGACTGTTTGGTTGATGTGTTCGTCACCCATCTTCATAATGGCACCGGCACCAAACTGTTTCTCGATCTGGGCCATGGCGATCTTGATGGCCATTAGGCGCTGGTCGCGATCGGCGTGCTTGGCAACGGTTTTCTCGACTTTGGCTTTTTTGGGCATAATACCAGATTAACCCCTTCGGGTTATCTTTGCAAGCAGTATTTTTGTCATTGCGAGTTCCGCCACCGCGGAACGTGGCAATCCAAACTTTTTTCTTACCCTTTCATCTCATACTCCCTCTCCCGAGTACGGGCTTCTCCCCCTAGCGATTTAACGTAAGCCATCAGTTTTCAGGACTCCCTCTGTCGCGGTAGCGACATCTCCCCCTAGCTTTAGGGGGAGAAATTCAGGAATGGACTTGGTTCCAAATGACTTCTAAAACTTTTTGTAAATTGTGGGTAATCTCTGAATTCCAGAATCTGATTATCTTGATTCTATGATCACCGAGAGTTTTGGTTCTATAATCATCGTTCATCCTATTTACATTGTTGTTGTGTTGACCACCATCTAGTTCGATGGCAAGTTTGTATTTCGGACAGTAGAAGTCAACCACATAATTGCCGACACTATATTGTCGGTGGAAAATAGTTCCCATCTTCTTCGTTTTTAAATGAAACCATAATTTCTTTTCTACTTCGGTCATGTCCGATCGAAGTTTCCGTCGAATTTTTACCATGTCTGGAGAGTTGAAAATGGGGATGAGCACAAGATAATGATACAAATTTTCTGATATTCAGGACTCCCTCTGTCGCGGTAGCGACATCTCCCCCTAGCTTTAGGGGGAGAAATTCAGGCGTGGTAAAATACGCAAGCACGGGGTGTAGTATAACGGTAGTATGCGCGCATGGGGTGCGCGCGACCGGAGTTCAATTCTCCGCACCCCGACCAAGTAAAAATATGTCTGAAAAAGCTGAGCTGTTAGACCAGATGGGGGTGGAGTCATCGAGAGAAACCAATGAAGTTAGACAATTTGTGACCCGCGTCTGGGAGCATCCGCTTGTTGACGAGGTTACAAGGAGACACAGAGAACAAGCTAAACAAAAGCTGTCAGATATATTACAGAAATACGGGGTGGGTTGTGAAACATTCATCACAGTGCCTGTTGGTAGTTTGATTTGGGCCACTGGTGAACAATCGGACTTTGACTATCAACTTGTTTTTAGGTCTCGTGAAAGTTCCGAGAGCGCATATGACATCTTCAAAAAAAATCGACCTTATCTGCAAGAGGAATTAAAAAAAGAAAGGGTCCATATTGTTGCCAATTTCCCCTGTTCTGCTGATTATTACATTGAGAATGCGGCTCACTGTGCTAATTTTTTCTTCACGCCAGACGAGTATATTGGTGGAGACGTTAATCTTGCTAAAGAACTGCGTCTAAAAGCGGTCCAAATGGTGGAGCGGGACAACTATTCTCAAAAGGATTGGGAATCTGTTGTGGGTAGTCGTTTTGATATCTTTTTCAGAAAGTGGGACGATTTGTCGGTTCATCTCTCTTGGCGATACAAGAGTGAAAAAGAGGATGTTAAAAGAGATAGAACACGGAGGATAGAAGAAAGATTAAAACTACGGGCAAATCAAACTCATAAACCGAAGTCGTATATCGCTACCTTTGACCGTTCAAGAAATGAAATGAAAATACCAAACCTTGAAACTTACTCTCAAGCTATAAAAAATACCAGTGGCTCTTTGACTCTAGTTCAGAGATTTGAAGCTGTTGGGATAGACCCGAACCTTGAGATTAGGAATAAATTTTCCATTAAAGGTTTATTGAGGCGCGTGGCGGGACAATGAAGGTGTAACGACACGAATAAGACAGCATATCAAGGTTGTATGCTGGAATGGTGAAGAGAGTTTTCTTGTCAGTAGTCCTAGGGCTGTCGTTGGTTTTGAATATCTTGCTGTTGTTTTTTAATATGGATTCCCGCTTTCGCGGGAATGACAAGACAGAGTCGGGGACATTAATTGCTGGGGTGATTGATGGGGATACGATCGTGCTTGCAGATAACAAAACTCGAGTCAGACTGAGGTATGTGGATGCGCCGGAAAAGGAATTGTGTGGGAGCAAAGAAGCGAATGAGCTATTGACTAAACTAACAGTGGGAAAAAAGGTAAGACTGGAGGGAATAATTCCCGATCAGTACGGCCGGGGAATGGCCCTCGTCTACGTTGGAGATTCCCTAATCAACAAGGAGATGGTCGCTAGCGGCTGGGTGCGCTATCATTCTGATGAAACGGCCGAAAAAGAGGAAATCAAAAAGGCGGGAGCGGATGCGAGGGCGGCGATGATGGGAGTCTTTGGTAAATGCGAATCGAAGATCCCGAAAGATCCGAAGTGCGCGATTAAGGGAAATATTGATTTTCCAATCAATAAGAAAACGTATCACCTCCCAGGTTGTACGCAATATGAGACAGCAATTGTGCAGGAAGATAAGGGTGAGCGCTGGTTTTGTACCGAGGCCGAGGCCAAGAAAGCGGGGTATACAAAGGCTAAGACCTGCAGATAAATTTAGCGCTTTGATTTTTGCCTTTGGATTTGGTCCCAAGTGGTGAGGGGAGAAATTGGCTCGATTTGGTAAACGGCCTTGATGGCCTCGGGTTCGATATAGAAGAGAACGGTCCGTTCGTCTTCTGGCAGACCATCCCTTGGGGCAGCAATTAGCCGGCTTGCGGGGAGGACAATTTCAAAAATATAACTACCAAAAAAGGCGGAGCCGCGGTGGCGAATATTTCTCTCTGTAGTGGTAGCCAGCCCAAGTTTGAATGGCGAAGGCGGAATCGATACCCACTCCTCCCAGTTTTCGATAAGTAGATTGGCTTTGGAGAGAGGAGGAATGTAGGAAAGATTGCCTTGGTCAAAGTATTGCCGCTGGCGGGTGGCAACGACCGCGGACAAATTGACAAAGCGGTGAAGACCTTCCGGAATCATGCCAAATTGCATGATTGGAGCGACGTCGTCTGGGTGAAGTTCTAGCATTCGATAAACGGTTTTCGGGATGTTCGAAGTTTCGATTTTTCGGAGAGATGGTCGCCAAAGACGGAGTCTTTCCGGAAATCTTGAAAATATTTGATTGATCGCCCCCCAGTCGCCAGTCATAATCTCAATCATTTCTTCTGGTTCCAAATGGAAGTGTCGACCATTCCCCTCTAGGCTAAGAGGCCAAAGATCAAGGGTCATAGTCTGGCGAAGATAACGAGCGACGGCGCCGGCTTGCTGGTCGGTGAGAGGATCGGAAAGAAGCAGACGGGTAGTCAGCCGAACCGCTTCGTCTTTGGCATCTTGATCGTTTTCGTCACCAAAGCTAACCAATTGGAGGAGATCAATAATCATCTGGTGACGCTCACCAGTTGGGAGTGTTTCTTTTTGGAGTAAGCCAAGGGCGGCGGTATGAGACTCGGGATAGGTTTCAGTATTGATGAAACGATTAATGGGAATTTCGTATATGCTCATCTTGTGGATAGTGTTTCCGAGAGAGTATATCAAATCGTGGCCGGTATTCCGAAGGGAAAAGTGATGTCCTATGGACAAATTGGGGTTATGGTTGGAATTGGACCACGGCAAGTGGGGAGGATTTTGCACAATAATCCAAGTGACAAAGTGACACCGTGCCACAGAGTAGTTCATGCCGATGGATCATTGGCGACGGGGTTTGCCTTCGGCGGCCCGAATAAACAGAGGGAGTTGTTGGAAAAAGAAGGGGTGAGATTCAAAAACGGAAAAGTTGCTAGGTTTTGTCAAATTGGTCCAATTAGATAGATTAGACGTATTCGACGAATTCGAGAGGGAGATACAGTGACACGGTGACACGAAGAAAGACTAGCGTTTGGGCGACTGCTTCTTTTTGCGGGCTTTGCCGGCTTGACCAACTTTTCTGGTCTCCTTCATGCGCGGGTCGCGGGTGAGAAGGTTGGCGTCACGAAGGGGCTTCCTGAAGACTTCGGGGTTGACTTCGGCTAATGCCCGGGATACGGCATGAACAAAGGCGCCAATCTGACCAATGACGCCGGAGCCGACGACTTTGACGGTGGCAGTATATTTGCCGAGCGTATCGGTGACGATAAAGGGACGGAGGTAAATGGCAGCGAGTCCGGGACGACCCCAGTAGGTGGAGATGGGTTTGTCGTTGACGATGATCTCCTCTTTGCCTTCAAAAACACGGGCTTTGGCGGTGGCACTTCTACGACGACCAATGGCCTGAGTGTATTTCTTCGGCTTCTTCGCAGCGATAATAACAGCCTTCGGCTTGGTGATTGGCTTGACTTTGGGGGCGACTTTTTTGGTTAGTTTTGTTGGCATATATTGGTCTTATTTGGCTAATTTGACTAATTTGAGTTGGGCGGCGTAGGGATGTTTCTCATCTTTGTAGACCTTCAGCCGACTGAGGCGGGGGTCCTGAAGTTTGTTCTTCGGGAGCATGCCTTTGACGGATTTCTCAATCACCTTTCGGGGATCCCGTTTCATTAGTTCACCGAGAGTTTCCTCGCGGAATCCCCCCGGAAAACCGGAGTGGCGTTGATATAACTTGTCAGCAAGCTTCTTTCCGGTGACGACAATATCTTTGGCGTTGACGGCGACGACAAAGTCACCATCGTCCATATTTGGTGAGTAAGTGGGTTTGTTTTTGCCAATTAGAAGAAGGGCAATTTCGGTGCTGATCCGACCGAGGGTCTTCCCCGATAGATCGATAAAGTGCCAGTTTCTCTTGATTTCCGAAAGTTTGGTTGTATCAGTCATGTTTTATTTTTTGGATTTATTGGACTTATTGGACAAATTTGGCTTATTTGGCTTATTTGTTTTAATTGTTTTAGTTTTTACGATGGGTTTGTCTGGCGAAGCCAGATCTCGCTTCGCGAGAGGGATTTCAGCCAGAAAGCGCAGGGTGGAGATGGTGGTGGCATCGCCTTTTCTGATCTTGATCTTGGTGAGGGAGGTAAAGCCACTCTTTCTCTGTGCAAAGAGAGGCATGATAACGTCAATTAGACGATTGGCCGAGGGAACGCTAGCCAGAGTGGCGGCCAGCTGGCGGCGGGCGTGGACCGAGCCGACCTTCGCCTTCGTGATCAGTCGATCAACCATAGGCTTGATAAACTTTGCCTTTGCCTCGGTGGTGGTGATCTGACCATTGTTGATCAGAGCATTCAGCTGTGTCCGGGCGAGCGCCTTTCGCTGGTTAAAACTACGATTTAATTTCATAATTTATAGATTCCCGATCGGGTCGGGAATGACGGCTTAGGCCAAAACGATGCCTTTAGCCTTGGCTTTTTTAATAACTAATTCGGCTGACTTCGCGCCGAGATTCTTGACTTTGAGCAGATCTCCCTTGGAACTGCCGGAAAGGTCGGCGAGAGTCTTTATGCCCCCCTTCTTCAAAGCGTTGGTGATTCTCGTGGGAAGATCCAGGTCTTCGACGGATTGGTCAGAACCGACCTTGAGGGTCGAGACAGCACCGTCTTCGATTGCTTCGAAGGTGGGATTGAAAACTTGGGTATAGAAGGTAGCCAAGATTCTGGCGGCGTCAAGGACAACGGCTTCCGGCTCGACGGTACCGTTGGTGACGACCAACAGACGGACCTTTTCGAGATCGGTGCGGCGACCAACGCGAGTGGCTTCAACGGTGTAGTTGGCGCGAATGACGGGCGAGAAAGAGGCGTCCAAAGGCAAAACACCGGCTTCGGAAGTAGCGTGCTCCTCGGCGGGAACGTAACCGACTCCGCGGCTGACGGTGATGGTAGCGACGAGCTTGCTCTTGGCGGCGGTCAGGGGAGCCAAAACCTGTTCGGGGTTGGCAATCTTGATACCTGAAGGAAGCTTAAGATCGGCGGCGGTGATGACTTTTTCACCACTTTCGGAAAGAGTGACCGACTCTTCTTCGTCGCCGTCAAGGGCAA
>Ga0209542_10007676_pt1 | contig 20417 bp, 24 predicted proteins | sample RifCSPhighO2_01_FD_184028 | JGI IMG/M metagenome (GOLD analysis project Ga0209542, IMG submission 184028) | Soil microbial communities from Rifle, Colorado - Rifle CSP2_plank highO2_0.1 (SPAdes) (version 2) | ecosystem: Environmental > Terrestrial > Deep subsurface > Rock core/Sediment ...
ACATCCGGAAGTCGTCGCAGAAGCCATCCAGACCGCGCTGCGGCGCGAGAGTGTCGAGGTCCCATATGAAAAACTAAAAAATCTTACTCGCGGCAAGCAGGTCACGATGGCAGACCTTGAGAAATTCATCGACGACCTCGACGTCCCCGCCAATGTCAAAAAGCGCCTGAAGGCATTTACTCCGGAGAATTACATCGGACTTGCGGAGAGTATCGCCCGGAAAAAATAACTGTTACAGATCCGGGTGGTCTTCTCTTTTGTGCAGTTCTAGAAGGTCGAGATATGCGCGAGCGGCAGCTAGGTGGAGAATAAGGATTTCTCTACTTTGCACAACATCATTATGAGCCGCATACTCCAAGTATGGGACAAGGTGCGCAGGGTTATTGTTCGCCTCTATCAGCAGAAGCCCGACTTTGCTTTCTATCACTTCTTCAGTGATATTCCACGTAGGGTGTCTAAGGGCAATGGGGGTCAGGATCTCGTCCATTTCTTTGGAGATATCAAGTCGCTCTTGTTCGGAGAGCGGTTCAGGCACGGCCTCGTCTTGCGGAGGATCCTGAGGTGTTGCTGTGAGATTCGTACCTTTTCTCTCAAATCCTGCAGACTCTCTCCAGCGCGCAGCACGATTGGGGAATTTGCTGATGTTGCCACCGTCTCCACCGCCCATTGTGCCCATAGCTTGATTTTACACTACTGTCTTAGGCCAAGGCCCGTGCGAATAAGGTACCAATTGATGGCGGCGAGGGTCGTTATCATTCCGGCGAGGACGGCGAGGGATATCCAGAGCGGAATATCGGCAATGCCGAGGAAACCATAGCGGAAGCCGTTGATGAGATAAAAGATGGGGTTCACATACGTAAAGCCCTGCGCCCAGGCGGGCAGCGCGTGTACGGAGTAGAAGACGCCGCCGAGGTAGACGAGCGGCGTCAAGACGAACGTCGGCACGATGTTGATGGCGTCGAGCGATTTCGCATACACGCCGTTCACTAATCCGGCAAGCGAGAATACGAGCGCTGTAAGCACGGCGAATCCGAAAATGATGAGAACATTATAGACGGCGAGGTGAAGCCCGGTAAAGAATGCCGAGACGAGGAGGACGATGGCGCCGACGAGTACGCCACGCACGATACCGCCCGAAATGAATCCGAGGATAAGAAGCCACGGCGGGGTCGGGGATACCAGTATTTCTTCGATGCCGCGGAAGAAGAACTTTGACTGGAAGAAGGTGAAAGAAGTGTTGGAATAGGCGTTGGTCACGATGGCGAGCATGACAAGGCCGGGAACGACGAACGACATGTAGTCGACTCCCTGCATGGTGCCGATCTTCGAGCCCAATACCGCGCCAAAGATGAGGAAGTAGAGGCAGGAGGTGATGACGCTCGGCAAGAATGTCTGCACCCAAATGCGGAACATGCGGACAATGTCCTTGCGGAGCATGGTGTAGAAAGATATCCAAAGCTGGGAGGGTGTCATAATTTTTTCTTGGGACGCCCTGCAGCAAGAGATTGCAGTTCGTCGAAAAGAGCGCGCGCGGTCGTCAGCTTTTCCTCGTCTTGGAGCGATTCAATCGCATTGTTCAGTTTAATCGGACTGTAGAAAACAGATCCCGTATTATCGCTCCACGGGCGACCCATATCTAGGTATTTGAGCTTATTTTCTGCAAGTGTCCAATTCACCCCGTAGCTGCTATCTATCGGGAAACCCATCTCGTTGTCCATAGTGAGCCCGATATCTCTCATCTTCTGGATTTCGTCACTATAACGAAGACCATAGTAGTCGAGTTCGTGCCGGTTGTGTTCAGGGGGTCTCGCTGGGTACTTCTGTTCATTACTATCGTGAAATGCTAAGTGTTTAGCATCTAAAGCAATCCTTTCGACGTCCATATAGTACTCTCCGGTCTTCTCGTCACGGCCGAAACTGTGTGCCACCGGCATAACACCGGGCAGAAGTATGTTCGCGAGTTTTTGTAACAAGAATGTACCGCGCGCTTGTTCGGGCGTTACCCCATTTTCACCTCTAAATGTGCATCGTACTAATTCGGGATTATTCGAGATTGCCTCAACCCGTTTAGCAGCTCCCAACGCATGTATGTCTTCTAGTCGGGCCATACTATTTTTCTGCCTGCGGTGAGTCCGCCGAATCCGAGGTGAGATTGAGAAAAACCTCTTCGAGCTTGCTGCCGCGATAGCCCTCCTTCGCACTCCCTTTCTCATCGTGCATGGCGAGCAGGTCTTGCATCGTGCCCGAAAAAGCGATCTCGCCCTTGTTGATTATTGCGACGTGTTTGCAGAGTTGCTCGGCTTCCTCGAGATAGTGTGTCGTAAGGAGAATGGTCACGCCCTGCTCCGTAATACCGCGCAGATACTCCCACATACTGCGGCGAAGCTCCACGTCCACCCCCGCTGTCGGTTCGTCGAGTATGAGAAAGCGGGGACTGTGTATCAAGGCGCGCGCTATCATGAGGCGGCGCTTCATGCCGCCGGAGAGGGTCATCGCCGGCTTCGTCATCTTCTCGCCCAAACCAAGGTCGGTCAGCAACTTTTTTGCGCGCGGCATCGCTATGGAGCGCGGGATGCCATAGTACCCGCCCTGGTTCACCACGACGTCCAATGGCTTCTCGAATGGATTGAAGTTCAATTCCTGCCCGACGAGACCTATGTATGTCTTCGCCTTCTCGAATTCCTTGTCGATGTCATGCCCGAATATCTTTACGCTCCCGCTCGTTTTGTTGATGAGCGAGGTGACGATGCCAATTATCGTCGTTTTCCCAGCACCGTTGGGGCCGAGAAGCGCGAAGAAGTCTCCCATAGGCACGGTAAGCGAGACGCCTTTCAGCGCGATCGTGCCTGTGGCGTAGGTCTTTTTAAGGTCTTGTATTTCAAGTGCTGGAGTCGTCATAGTCGTTCTACTATTCCCGCGATGTATGCGAAGGTGTCGTTGTGGTCCCTCGTCGGGCGCGTCGGGATGACGCCAACGACGGTTTCGTCGTTCCCGCCGGGAAAAAGCGCATCACCAACGTAGATACAATCCTCCCGTATCCAACCCAAATGTTCTATGAAGCGCGCGATGTTGCGACCCTTGTTCTTTCCCAAGGGGAAAAAATCGAGAGTCGTCGTGCCGCCGGTCTTGACCTCCGCTCCACTTCTCTCTAGCGCCCGTACATCTTCCGCGTGCCGCTTCAAAATATCGAGACGGAGCGATGCGTCTGGATCGAACGCATACTTCTTCGCCAGATCCTCGTGGTGACCGATGAGGCTGTAGCTGATCTGCGAGCCGCGATTCTCGACGAGGTCGTTCTCATCTTTCACCCGCAGGTTCAGCTCCGCGCGTATCATTTCGATGAACGCCGTGACCGCGCCGACCTGTGTTTCGTTCATTTCTTCCTTCCAGAGTATCGTGCCACTTTTGTCGACCACATGGTTGCCGCTCTGCGCGAGTACGAAATACTGCCCGTCGAAGACACTCGTTATCTGAGTGCGTATCTGCGATTCTTTCGCGCCGGAGACCGCGATTACGTCCACCTTTTTGCACAGAGCTGCAAAAAGCGGCCGATGGTCTTCGAGCATGGGACTCCTGCTCGGAGTAAGCGTCTTGTCGACGTCGAAAAAAAAGTGCTTAGGCATAGTGTCGTTCGAAGAGTATATCGCCTTTAATCTTTCAGCGGCAAGCCGCCGATGTAGTCGCTCTTGCCGAGGGGGACGCCGTTCTTGCGCAGAATTGCATAGGCGGTCGTGACGTGGAAGAAAAAGTTGGGCAGAAGATATTCGGTGGCGTATTCGAACCCGGTAGTGTGCTTGCCGCCCCAGTAGGGAAGCGTGACCTTGATGTTTTCTTTGCCGATGACCTGCTCAGGCTTGATGGTTTTGAGAAATGCGAGCGTCTTCTCGATGCGGGCCTTCAGTTCCGCTACCGTTTTCTCGTTGTCCTCGAACGCGGGAATTTCCACTTCGGCTAAGCGCGCCGCGCCGCCTTTGGCGTTGTCGCAGGCGATGCGCACTTGCGCAATGAAGGGGAATTGGTCAAAGACGAGACGGCTTTGCAAAAGCGCGTCTTCGAAGTACGGGGCCGGACGCCGCTCCAGAGCCTTCGTCGCCGCCATCGCGGTAACCTTGTCGAGGATTTTGTCGAGCGCTTGCAGCGCTTTCTGCATGACGGGGACGGTAATGGTGTAGAGGTTGGTTTCTTGCATCATGTCATTGCTTTTCCCAATACGAAGCGGAGGTGGATACGTAGTCGGCGACGCGACGTTCGGCCGCGGCGGCGAGTTTCGTCAGATATTTTTCGTCGAAACCGCTCGCAAGCTTTTGTTCGAATTCGTCCAGCTGCGCGGGGGAGGAGAGTACCACGCGGCGGCCTTTCCCCGCCGCCCGCAAGAGCGTCGGGCCGCCGATGTCGGTCTTTTCGATAACTTCCGCCGGCGTCCCACCGTCCGCGATGGTTTTCTCAAGCGGATACAACGTCACGTAGACCAAATCAATCCGCGGGACTCTTAGTTTCTCCAGTTCGGCGGCATCGGCGTCGGTGCTAAGCAATCCCGCGTGCAACTCGCGCGAGAGCGTCACTACGCGGTGACCCAAAATCGGCGCGCCCACTATTTCCGCCACATCGCGGCACTCGACACCATTTTTCTTCAAGTACTTAGCCGTCCCCGCCGAGCCCAGCAATTGCCACCCCGCCCCCGTGAGCATTTTCCCCAGCCGCACCAGCGCCGCATCTTTCTCAAAACTAGCCAACAGCGCGGTTCGACGCTGCTCACCGTGAACCGTTTTCATGTGCCGATTCTATCATGTACAGGTTATACGAACGAGGTATAGTGAAGTTCCAACGTCGTACCAAACACCCAACAAGACAATATGGCGAGAAAAACTCTAGAAAGTGATGTCGAACTGTTGGAACAGTTCGGAAGGCCGTTTGGAAACCTAACGCCATCAAAAGAGAAGAAATACTCGCATGCCATCGGCAGTTTCTTAATGGCATTTTCATACTTAGAGACCGCACTTGATCATTTAATAATTTCTTCTATTTCAGATAGATCAGATGAGCCAGGCTACAGAATAATAAAATATCTACGTTTCAGAGATAAAACTAATTTAGCCAATGACGAATACCTCCAATTAATCTCATTTATTCGAGACAAAAGAAGAAAGAGAGGATACAATTCCAAACTGAATAAGACGAAGAAGAGCTTAGAAGAATTGAGCGAGTTTCGAAATAAATTGGCGCATGCTAATTGGGAGTCTCTTACAGAAAAGGGGTTTGTTCGAGTTGGAACTTTTGAAGATAAGGAAGGAGGGGGCGTCCAATTCAAAACTCTCAAAATGACACCCGGTGTCATAAACAGATTTACTAATGAGGTAATTAAGACGGCAAACAACATTGATGAGTGGTTCGACAATCCCTCACCCCTCGAGTTCATTTAAGCCGATATAAGTTCGAACATCGTACCGAGCCCTCAGAATACCTCAACGAAGAATCCTTTTTGAGAGTCAGGAAGACGTCCTGGACGGTCGCCATTGCGTAACCTGCAATATGGTACTATTGACCTATGAAGCTAAATACCGACCTAAAGAAGAAGGTTTTAGGCCAAGAATACGTTGGGAAATGGGTAGCGTTGTCTGAGGATCAAAGTTCCGTAATCGACTCTTCGGAAGATTTGGCTGTGCTTTCAAAAAGGATTGGAGATAACAAAAATGTTATCTACACGAGAGTACTTGATTCAAATCAAGTCTACGCATTCTAATATAAGAATGTTTCGTGTAAAGAATATTACATGGCATGGAGTAAGTATAAATATACTTGCCAAGCAGACGGGGAGGGTGGTTTTGCTTGCGACCTGCCGTTTATAGTCGTCAAACTACATCTCGGTTCAAGAACCATGCGGGTAACCGCCCTCATTGATTCCGGTTGCACCACTACGCACATCAGAACAGACATAGCTAGCGCTCTTGGATTGGATTTGAGTGCAGCGAAGGAGAAGAACTCGTCGGGAATAACCGGGAGTGCAATCGGGAAACATCTCAAGATGCAAATTGAGATAGAAGGCCATGGTGGGCCATTCGAGAGTCCCGCCGTCTTTATTCCGAGCTTGCCCGTCCCGATGCTTCTCGGACAAAATAACTTCTTTGATAAGTTCAACGTAAAGTTCGAAAAGCAAAAGGCATCGTTCTTCATTGAACGTATAGCTGATTAAATATTAAGGGTCAAATCGGTATGAGCAAGACCCTCGTATATATCGTTATCGTACTCGCCGTAGTGGCTGGCGGATGGTATTGGTATGCGGGGCAGGGGGGTAGTGCGGCGGCGCCGAGCGAAGCTACGGCGACGCTGAATGCGGATGTGTATCCGCTCTACTCGGGCGCCACGTGGGGCGAGGCATATGCAACGACGTCGCCCAACGGTCCGGTCACCGTGGTGCTATCGGTGCCCGTTGCCAATACGACCAACATCGCCGCGGTATCGATGCCGTTTACAACATATTACGACGACAAGCTCCCTGCCGCCGGATGGAAGCGCGACATGATGGAAGAGGCGAGCGGGCCGGGCGGGAACATCTCTTTTTATAGGAAGGGCGAGCAATATATCGTCGTCGCGTTTCATTCCGTATTCCACGTGCGGCTGCCCGATACGCCAGTGCAGTGCCCGTGCGATGTGACGCTTTCGCTCATGAGCGGGACGCAGACAGGCCGCACGTCGGCAGACATTTGATTGAGTCCACTGAACACTTTCGCTGGGGAAGTAATAATAGATATAAAAAAGACCGGATGGCACCGCCTGGCGCCATCCGTAGTGTCTTAGGTGTACTAGTGCAGTCGGCTCATTGCTGCCGTTAACGGAACTGACAAGTCCGTCCGACGTCTGACGCATATAAGCGACGACTCTTGTCGGCTTCTTCAAGCGCCGCCGCGCGCGTCAAGAAATCATTCATAACAGGCACGGCCATTTTCATATAGCCGGAAGCAGGAACTGCGTCGTTGCTGGGAGTCACGATGTATATCCCGGCATGGTACTCGTTCCTTCGCCAGCGGCAGCCAGCGATGAGCTCCACTATCGGGGGACGGTCATCATTCCCCGTGGGCCGGTCGAGCCATAGTCCGAGCCTGTGATGCTCGGGTGCTCTGTGCATCCCGATGGAGCCCGGGAAATGCACCTTGTCATAATCGAGAGCCATCATCTGGTAGAGCCGTTCTTGTTCGCCGATGACTCTCCAATCGGCGTGGAGCAGGTCCGCTGAACTCGGAACGCCCCCAACGTCGCTGATGTGGGGAGCTCCGTACTTCGCCACGAGTTCACGGAAGAGCCGCTCGGCAGGACCGTCCTTGCCTAGGAGCTTTCTTATCAAGTCAACGTTCTCGTCATATGCAGCCATCGTCAACCTCCCTTGGTTGTGGGTGCACTGCAATAGTGTTTGTCTGGCAAAATAAAGTCAAGCCGCAGCTTTTTCTTTGAGGAAGGATCCCTCTCGTGTCGTCAGGAGGGCGTCCCATACGTACGTGAACGACAACTGCTGTTGCGCAAATTATGGTATCCTAACTTCCAATGAAAGACGGGAAAAAGATCGGTGTGACGGTTGGTGCATTCGACCTTTGTCATGCCGGGCACGTTTTGATGTTCAAAGAGGCGAAAGAGGTGTGTGATTACCTTATCGTCGGGCTCCACTCAGACCCCACGATAGACAGGCCCGAGAAGAACAAACCCATCATGTCGCTCAAGGAGCGGAAGATCATTCTTGAGGGCATAAAGTACATCGACGAGATCTTTGAGTACGACACGGAAGAGCAGTTGTACGAGATATTGAAAGAAAATAAGTACGGATTCGATATTCGTATCATCGGCGCGGACTGGAAGGGAAAGCCGTACACCGGGCACGACCTTCCCATCGAGATGTATTTCAATACGCGCGACCACGGCTTTTCCACCACCGAACTGCGCCGCCGCATTTACGAGGCGGAGAAGGCATATAGGTCGTCCTAGCCTACGGTGGCTTGCCGCGAGCGAGCCTTCGACCTGGCTCAGCCCAAGGCGGAGCGAGTCGAGTGGACCCCGTAGTGCAATTTCGGCTACGTTTTTTGCCGTCACCGCTTGACATGAGGTCGACCACGCAGTACGGCGTTAGTCACCTCGTTTTCAATCCACAGCATGCGCCTGCGGCAAGCCGAAATTCTACTAACGGGGTGGATAACTTATTGGCGCGTTTTCGCCTGTAGTCCATACTTAAGGCACGGATTAAAAAGAGGTCGACTTATCAGCCAATTGCTGTCTTTTATCTGTCTATATGAAAAATTTGCACATAGTCGCGTTCATCCTCCTCATCGTGGGGGGAATAAACTGGGGCCTTATCGGTCTCGGCGGTTTTCTTGGCTCCAACTGGAATGTTGTCGGTATGATCTTCGGGTCGTGGCCGGCAGTAGAGGGGCTCGTGTACTTGCTCGTCGGCCTCGCTGCCGTTTACGAGCTCGTGAAGCACAAGGGGAACTGCAGGCAATGCACTGGTGGAGGAATGATGTAAACCGCTACCGGTTTCGAGCTCCTCGGCTCGGAAATGCGAAAGTACTTTTCTGCATTTCGCTCGCCCTGCGTCGCTCGTAACCATCGAAATTCCTCGCGACAAAACCCGGCGCAAGCCGGGTTTTGTCTTTCGGGTGTTGCGAAGACGGAAGCAGGGGCCCGCGGAATCCCTAGGTATCCCACCATGACCTATTCTCGGGTCGCGTCGCCGCGTACTCGCGGCGCGCTCCCGCTCGGCTTCATCAGCCTGCGCGAAGATCCTCGAAGTAGGCCATGGCGGGATACTTCGGGCGGAATCCACACTGTCCTTCTCACTGCCCTTTCTCTTATCGAGGCACTGTCGTACCATAAGGGCATGAGGTATGTCGTCACCCTCTTTTTAGGGGCCCTGCTCGTGATAGTGGGAGGGCTGTCTTTGGATTATTTTTCTCTCGATTTTTCGGCTCCGGAAGATGGCCAGCTCACTGCCACCGGCGCGCTCGCATACTACGATTGCTATTATGAGGGCGACTGCGAGTGGGAGACGAACGATGCTCCGATGGATCCCATATATACTGATCCGCTCGACGACGCAGACGATTATGTATATGAAGAACCTTGGTATGTTTTTCCTGAAGACCAGGATATGCCGCCTCCTCCGCCCGATGAGTGGTGGTACATGGAAGAAAGAGATCCGGTCTATGTTATCGACGATATTGAAGAACCGTTCTACGGCTACGAAATTGAGGAGCCTTTCTACGATATTGAAGGGCCCTACTACATGGATGAGGTGCGCGACCCTTACGCGTACGGAGACGTGGTGGTCTATGAAGAGCCGTGGTACGTGGAAGCGTTTCCGGGCATTGGGAAAATGGCCCAGCAGATAATTCCCGGCGCGCAGCAAACTTCAATGGTTATCATGCAACCTGCCGCCTCAGTACGCGCGCCGGCTCCTGTGCCCGCGCCCCAGCAGCCCCCGAGACCCATATATCCACAGCCCTCATGTTGGGTCTCCGCACAGCCGGTGACGGTGCCTTACGGCGGTTCATCGGTCTTGCAGTGGGGCACGTTCAACGCATCGCGCGCATCGTTTAATGATGTTGGCGCAGTACCCACATACGGTTCGCGCACCGTCTCATCCGTTTCCTCGGACCGCACGTTCATGCTTACCGTAGTAGGACAAGGCGGCAGCGGGAGTTGCTACACTCGCGTGTCGGTAGACCGCGGAAATTCTGCACTCCCGTCCTGCGTTATTTCGGCCCACCCGAGGGCGATCTCAAGAGGACAGAGCGCGAGCCTCGCCTGGGTCTCAAGCAACGCGCAGTCGGCCACTCTTTCCGGCATCGGCGCGGTGTCTACCACCGGCGGCACCTTCGTGAGCCCGCAGACGAGCACCACATACACGCTAACCGTCCGCGATTCGCTCGGCCGAACAGGTACTTGCGCAGCGCAGATATCAGTATCACAATAGCGGCATATGTATAAGACATCTGTAGTCAGACATGCGTTCTGGCTCTCAATCATTAGCCTTTTTGTAGCGCTGCCCTTCATGGGACAAGCCGCAGAGATACGTACGGGGGACCAGCCCTCAATAGCAGGTAACGAAAGGATATCAGAGGACGTTTATATTGCGGGCGGAAATGTCTCAAGCGCAGGAGTGGTCGCGGGAGACCTTATCACCGCAGGAGGCAACATTCTCGTGAGCGGGGGAGTGGGGGGCGATTTGATGATGGCAGGAGGCTCGCTCACCGTCCTCGGCAACGTAGCCGACGATGTGCGAATGGCCGGCGGAAATATCACGCTCCAGGGCGGCGTCGGAGGAGACGTCGCTATCGCCGGAGGTCAATTGAGTATCGGCGGGTCCGGCATCAAAGGCGACCTTCTTGCGGGAGGAGGCACCGTCAGAGTTGATACATCCGTCGGAGGCGACGTGCGCATCGGGGGCGGTGATATCTACCTCAATGGCCCAGTCGTCGGCAATGTCGAAGTGTTCGCCGAAAAACTCACGCTCGGCAAGAGCGCGAAAATAAGCGGGAACCTCACCTACACCTCAAAAAAGGAAGCGACCTTTGAAGAGGGCGCAACGGTCGCCGGTGAGACGACCTTCAAGCAGGTAGAGAAGAAAGTTTCTTCGGCAGGTGTTGCAGCCATACTTTTCTTTGCTGTCTTCAGTACATTCCTCATGCATCTCGTGCCCGCCCTTTTCCTCGGTCTGTTCTTCCGCCGATATTCCTCTACGATTATCGAGAGCGTGGTTGCTCAGCCGTTCATGGAAATAGGAAGAGGCCTCGTGGTCTTCATCGTACTCCCTGTCGTTTCCGTCATGCTCCTCGTCACGTTCCTTGGCATACCGCTCGGCATACTAGGACTGCTCGCGTTCGCTATCCTTATGGTAGCCCTTTGGATGGTGGTGCCAATCGTACTAGGGCCGATCGCATACAAAGTACTCTTCAAGGGAGAATACGAGGTTAATTGGAAGACCATACTCTTCGGCGTCTTTCTGTACACTGTACTCGGTTTTATCCCGTTCATCGGCTGGTTTGCCCAGTTCGTTCTTATGCTCGCCGCACTCGGGGCCAATATAAAACTGAAGTGGGAGGTTGCGAAAGAGTGGAGATAGCGCTCGCGGGCATATGCGTTCCGGGGTCGCTGTCTGCGCCTGCTGGCGCAGCGCTCACTCTCGCGCCGACGCGCTGCGAGAGACCCCGGGAACGCATACGCCCGCTCGCTGAGATATAGGGGACTCAATTTTCCAGATACTCAATAGCTTCTTCCGGCGTGTTCGCAAAAAAGATGTAATCCTCGACGGCGCCTGTGAGGAATCCGTCGTCTGCCATTCTTTGTAACTGCTTCTTCAGACCCCCGTAGAAATCGTCGGTATTGAGTATAACCACAGGCTTTTTGTGCAATGCGTGCTTCTTTAGTTCGAGGATGTGCGTTATTTCATCGAGCGTCCCGATTCCTCCGGGGAGGACCACAAAGGCATCCGCGCGCTCCAGCATGAGCGTCTTGCGTTCGCCCAAATCCTTCGCAATTATCATCTCATCGGCGTTCTTGCGAGCGTGAGATTCCAAGAGCTTCATTGAAATGCCGATTATCTTGCCTCCCTCTTCCTGCGCGGCCGAGGCTATCAGCTTCATAACTCCGCGGTCGGAACCGCCCCATATAAGCGTGTGCTTATGCGCCGCGAGCAGGCGCGCGAACTCGGCCGACGGCTTTGCATATTTCTCTGCGATGTCGTTCGCGGAACAGAAGACACAGATATTCATAATGGCAGTGTACCAAAGAACCGAGCGCCTCCGAATAAATCGGCGGCGCTCGAGGTGCGGCATGCTCGCGGAACAGTCCGCGAGGATCCGTGTTACCGTCATGGCCCCGCAAGCTGGTCGGTGGCCGCGATAATGGCTTCGACGGTCGGGTTCAGGTTGCCCTCTGAGCCGGGACATTGGATTACCAGTCCGCACGCCCTGCCGACATCTGCGGCATTCCTGCGTTGCATGACAGGCGTGATTTCCATGCATCGCCGCTTATTTGCCGCGTGCAGGCGTATCGCCGCTTCCGTTATCTTGGCTTGATGGTCAGTGCCGTTCACGGGTCACCTATTCTGTTGAAAAGTCTCCAGCCCCTAGAGACATTGAACTCAATGAACAAAGTTTGGGGCTATATCGAACATATGACGCGTGGGGAGATGCGACAAATTTTAAGGCGAATCTTGCAAAATTCTTGCAATCTGTTAGGAATCTAACATGCGGACGGTAAGCCAGGTCGTCGAAGAGGTAATCGGGCGATCTCCGTTCCTTGCGGAGGCTCTTGCAGAAGGTATTGGCAACAACGCCGAAATAGCCCGGCGGATAAAGCCGGACGTCGAGCGGAGGCTTCTGGAGGAGGTCTCGGAGTCGTCTATCGCAATGGCCTTGCACCGCATGTCCAAAAACAAAAAACATCTGCGATTCGGCCTCAAATTTCTTAAGAACATCAGCAATATCACGGTGCGCTCCGGTTTGGTGGAGCTTGCCTTTCCGAGCACCATCGATCTCTTGCCGGCGCTCCAGGCGCTTTCGCGCGCGACGAAGGACAAGAAAGAGGCATTCGTAAACGTCTCCCGCGGCGTCCGCGAATCGCTCTGCATCGTGAACAAAGAGTTTGAAAAAGCGGTTCTCGATGCGTTCCCAAAAGGGAGCCGTGTGCGCCGCACAGAAGGGCTTTCTGCCATAACAATGCACCTGCCTGAAGCGAGTCTCAACGTGCCGGGGTTGTACTACCCGATACTCAAGGCGCTTGCCTTCGAGGGGGTGAGTTTTGTCGAGATAATGTCGGTCGACATGGAATTCAGCCTCGTTTTCAGGGACGAAGACACCGACAGGGCATTCTCAGTCATAAAGAAACTTACTTCATAATGTCTGTCAACCGTAGGTTTAACCTACCGGCTATGCCTGCAAGCTATCCACAGGGCGCTCGTCATGTCTCTCCAAATTAGCTACACTAGAGGTCTAGCAGCTAAAAACGCATTATGGTCAGAAAAGCTAATCCCGCATTATTAAAGCCAATGAATCTCACGGCCGACCTTGAGGCCGTCGTTGGCAAGGGCCCAATGGCGAGAGGGCAGGTGGTCAAGAAACTGTGGGAATACATCAAGGCGAACAACCTCCAGAATCCCCAGAACAAGAGGAATATCTTGGCCGACGCCAAGTTGAAGCCGCTCTTTGCCGGCAAGGGTGAGGTCACGATGTTCGAAATGACGAAGCTCGTTTCGGGGCACCTAAGTTAGGCGCTCGACGTCGTGTGCGTTGCTCGGGCACGAGTCCCGGCCTGCTGGCCGGGCTCTTCCGCTCGCGCTCAACGCGCTCCGCAAATCCCTCGCAACGCACGCGGCGTCTCGCTGGGGTAGAAAGAAGAAGCGGGCTTGTGTCCGGCGTTCTAGTGGGTATACTTCTCCAATGAAAGCAGTGCGCTACGTCATCCGGATGGAGGACGCGGGGATGGATGACGTTGCACTCGTGGGCGGTAAGAACGCCTCTCTCGGAGAAATGCTCCGCTCCCTCGGCGGGAGGGGGATCCGCGTACCATCAGGATTCGTGGTAACGGCGGAGAGCTACCGCCTGTTCCTTCGCGAGGCGGGCCTTGAAAATTTCATCAAGACAACGCTCAAGGGCCTCAAGAAACACGACGTCAAGCACTTTGAAGAAGTGGGCGCGGCTATCCGAAAGAAAATAGTCTCGGCGAAGCTCCCGGCTTCTCTTGAGACACAGATCATCCACGCATATCGCGAGATGGAGAAGAAATATGGAAAGAACACCGACGTCGCCGTACGCTCTTCGGCGACCGCAGAGGACATGCCGGACGCGAGCTTTGCCGGTGAGCACGACACCTATCTTGGCGTGCGCGGCGAAAAGAACGTTCTGCATGCGATACGCGCGTGCTTCGCGTCGCTTTTTACCGGGCGCGCTATCTCATATCGCATCGACAAAGGATACGACCAGCACGACGTCGCTCTCTCGGTCGGCGTCCAGCGAATGGTCCGCGCCGACCTGGGCGCCTCGGGCGTCATATTTACGCTCGATACCGAGAGCGGTTTTCCTGACGTCGTCTTCATCACTTCGTCCTACGGACTCGGCGAAATGATAGTGCAAGGTAAGGTTGTGCCCGATGAATTTCTCGTCGCAAAAAAGATGTTGGGCAAGGCGCCTCTTCCCATTATCGGAAGGCGATTAGGGAGCAAGCAAACAAAGCTCGTATACGCGCCGCGCGGCAGTACGAGCCCGGTAAAGATCGTAAAAACCCCGAAAACGGACCGTCAGCGCTTTTCCATTACGGCGAAGGAAATAATGGTACTGGCACAGTGGGCAAAGGAGATCGAGGAGCACTATTCCAAAATGCGAGGGAAGCCCACTCCTATGGACATCGAGTGGGGGCTCGACGGAAAAACCCATGAGTTGTTCATTCTTCAGGCGCGGCCCGAAACGGTGCAGGTCGCGCGGGACCGCTCGAAAATACGCGAATATATCAGGCGCGACAACGGCGTCATCTTGGCGAAAGGGCTCTCGGTCGGCTCGAAGATCGTCGTCGGGCGTGCGCGTGTCATCGAGAGCGCACGCGACATGGAAAAGCTGTTGCCGGGGGAGATACTCATTACAGAAATGACGGACCCGGATTGGGAACCGGTGATGAAAAAAGCGGGCGCTATCGTGACCGACAAAGGCGGGCGCACTTCCCACGCCGCGATAGTCAGCCGCGAGCTTGGTCTGACAGCGATAGTCGGCGCGGAGACGGTAACGAAACATATCAAAACAGGGCAGCTCATCACGGTAGACACGACTTCCGCTGAAGGCACCATCTTTCAGGGCGCACTTCGTTTCGACGTGCGTGAAAGCAATATACGGAACATCCCAAAAACACGGACCAAGATATCAATGAACCTTGCGACCCCTGACACGGCGTTCGAGAAATCGTTTTTACCGCACGAGGGCGTCGGGCTCGCACGCGAGGAGTTCATCATCGCTTCCTCCGTCGGTGTGCATCCCTTGGCGCTCATTCACTACAAACGTCTCGACAAAGCGCTCCAGAAAAAGATAGACGAGCGGGTGCATGGATGGAGCGATAAGAAGCGTTTTTATGTGGACAATCTTGCGTACGGTATTGCGAAGATCGCGACAGCCTTCTATCCAAAGCAGGTCATTGTCCGTTTTTCCGATTTTAAATCGAACGAATACCGCTCGCTATTGGGTGGCGACCTTTTTGAGCCGCACGAAGAGAATCCGATGCTCGGCTGGCGCGGCGCTTCCCGCTACTATGACCCGAAGTTCAAGGAAGCGTTCGAGCTCGAATGCGAGGCGCTGAAAAAAGTGCGCGAGGAGATGGGACTTACGAACGCGATACCGATGGTGCCTTTTTGCCGCACGCTCGAAGAGGGAAGGAAAGTCCTCGTCACGATGGAAGAAGCCGGGCTTCACCCGAATCTTCTTCCAGGGAAGCCCGCTTCGGGCCTCAAGACGCCGGTCATCGTCATGTGCGAGATACCGTCAAATGTGATACTTGCGAACGAATTTCTCGACATATTCGACGGCATGTCCATCGGCTCGAACGACCTGACGCAGCTCACACTTGGGCTCGACCGCGATTCCGGCATCGTGAACCGTGTGGCAGACGAGAACGACCCGGCGGTCAAGAAGTCGATAGCCGAGGTTATTAAGATATGTCGTAAGAGAAAGAAGTATGTCGGCATCTGTGGGCAGGCGCCCTCCGACCATCCGGGATTTGCGGAATTCCTCGTAGAACAGGGGATAGAAAGCATGTCTCTGAACCCCGACTCGGTCATCAAGACGACCATCGCGGTCGCGAAGATGGAGGCAAAGCTAAAACGGAGGCGAAAATAGAGGGGATGCACCGCCTTCTCGGTACGGTACAATGGGGGGAATGAAAATATTGGTTTTTGACGCGGACGCGGCCGTGAGAGAGATTTTCGGTACGAAGCTCATCGGTCACGAAATAGTTTATTTCGATACCCATGTGTCTTCGGAGGCGCTTGCCGCACATAGAGATGCAGAAGTAGTTTCCATGTTCGTTGCCTCTTCTTTTACCAAAGAGAATATTGACGCATTGCCAAAACTCAAATGCATCGCCACGCGCTCGACGGGCGTGGATCACATCGACGTCGCGTACGCGCGCGAAAAGGGCATTCAAGTCTGTAATGTTCCGCGCTATGGGGCGCACACCGTCGCGGAATTTACTTTTGCGCTTCTTCTGTCGCTCTCTCGTCGGATACCGGAGGCGGTGCACCAGGTGCGTGAAGACGGGGACTTCCGCACAGAGGCGCTCGAGGGTTTCGACCTTTTTGGAAAAACTATCGGCATCATAGGAACGGGCGCGATAGGAAGAAATGTTGCCTCCATCGCGCAGGGTTTTGGGATGGAAGTGCGCCTGTTCGACCATCATCCCGCGACTGGTCTTGAGGGCGAGCACGCGCGTTATGTTTCTATGGACGAACTCCTCGCGTCGTCCGACATTGTCACCCTGCACGTGCCCGCGAGTGCGGAGAACAAACACATGCTCGGCAAGGCGGAATTCGCAAAGATGAAACGAGGCGCATACATCATCAACACCGCTCGCGGCGAACTCATAGACCCTGAGGCGCTTCTTGAGGCGCTGAAAAGCGGACAGGTAGCGGGGGCCGGCATCGACGTTTTGGAAGAGGAACGAGTGCTGAAGGACGAGATGGAGCTGGTAAAGGGGATAGAGTCCATCCACGCACTCAAATCCCTGATACGCGACCACATACTCGTTGATATGCCGCGCGTGGTCGTCACGCCGCACATCGCGTTCTTTTCGCGCGAGGCGTATCACGAGATACTTTCGACGACAGCTGAAAATATCATTGCGTTCGTTTCAGGCACTCCTCAAAATGCGGTCCGCGTATGACGCGGAAAATACGCAACTTCGACGCGCTTTGTTCGACGCCGCTTAGAAAAGACGCGCTCACGATAGCGGAGGCGGCATACGCCGCGATAGATACCGGCACCGTGCTCCGTGAGACGCTCCAGGTGTCCGGACACACGCTCACCGCGGGCGGAAAGAGCTACGACCTCTCGAAGTTCGAGCGCGTGCGCATCATCGGGTTCGGCAAGGTGTCGTGCAGGGCATCGCAAACGATGGAATCACTCCTCAAGGGACACCTCTCTGACGGGGCCGCTATCGATGTCCAATCCGGCGTATGCGAGTTTGTCGACATCGCCGCAGGAACGCACCCCTACCCCTCGGAAGGGAACGTCGTCGCATCGGAGCGTATCGTCGAGCTGTCCAAGGAAAGCAAAGAGAACGACCTCGTTATCGTCATTGTTTCGGGTGGCGGTTCCGCGCTCCTTTGCTATCCGTACGACGAGTGCGAGCAGGGAAGGCGCTTGTACGACGATTTCAAGGGAGCTGGCGCCAATATCGAGGAACTGAACACCGTGCGCAGGCATATATCCGGCGTTAAGGGCGGGGGGCTCGCGGCTATGCTCTATCCCGCGACCGTGCTCGCTCTCGTGTTTTCCGATATCGCGGGAGGGAAATTTCCAGATGTCGCTTCGGGCCCGACGTATTTCGACGAAACCACGGTCGCGGATGCAGAGGCCGTGCTCGATCGGTTCGGTCTCAAGGGGTATGCGCTGAATGAAACGCCGAAGGACCGCTCGCTTTTCGCGCGCGTGCATAATGTTGGCGTTGTTTCGAACGCACGCGCGATGGAAGCGATGTCGGTTGCCGCCCGCGCCGCCGGTTACCGCGTCGCGGGCCTAAAGACCGATGCCTACGATGGGGCCATGAAGCTCGTGGAGAACATGTTCGGCAAAAGCGCTCCGGGGACGGCCGTCCTGTGCGCCAGCGAACCGGCGCTCAAGGTCGCTTCTGCCGGCGGGGCGGGGGGACGCTGTACGCATACCGCGCTCGAGGCCTTGAAGCGCGTGGACGAGCATGCCGTCTTTCTCGCGCTTGCCTCCGACGGCTGCGACAACTCCGATGCCGCGGGCGCGATCGCAGACAAGCTGACAAAGCAGCACGTGCGGGAGCGGGCGCTTTCTGTCGAAGACTCGCTTTCTCGTTTCGATTCCTATCCTTTCTTCAAGCAGTCGGGGGACCTTCTTACGACAGGTCCGACCGGCTCGAACGTTTCAGATCTTTTCATTCTGCTCAACAGGCCGGCAAGGTGATCCTCGATGTACTCCATACGTAGTATCATGAGCGAATAGCAATAATACATTTTGCGCATGAACTCACGAGCACAGATCGTCGCGACCATCGGACCGGTCTCCGGGAGCGTGGCTATGCTGGGAGAAATGCTGGAAGCAGGAGTGGATGTCGCACGAATAAATTTCTCCCACGGCACCCACGAATCGAACGGCGGCTATATCGATGCCATACGTGAAGCTGCACAAGCGCTGGGACGCCACATTCCTGTTATTCAAGACCTCGCCGGGCCGCGCATGGCTTCCGGCACCGGGCACGCATTCGATGCCAAAGCAGAGTGTGTGACGGAGAAGGATCTCAAGGACATCGCCTTCGGAATTGAAAAAGGCGTGGACTACATCGCCCAATCCTATGTTGGCTCTCCGGAGGATATTGCGTGTCTGAAGGGCGAGGTCGCGCGCCTCGGCGCGAAGACCCCGATCATCGCAAAAATAGAGCGGCGCGAAGCGGTTGATGCCGTCGATACGATACTAGAGATAGCCGACGCGCTGATGGTGGCCAGAGGCGACCTAGGTCTTTCGGTTCCCGTCGAGGATGTGCCATTCATAGAGCGAGACATCATCAAGAAGGCAAAAGACGCGGGAAAGCCCGTGATAACGGCCACACAAATGCTCTACACCATGATAGATAATCCACAGCCAACGAGGGCCGAAGTGACCGACGTCGCCTTTGCAATTCTTCTCGGCTCCGACGCAGTGATGCTCTCGGAGGAGACAGCGCGGGGTCAATATCCTCTTCAGGCAGTCTTAATGATGGAGAGAATAGTATCGAGAGCGGAGGCGTCGGCTGTGCACACGACCAACTCTTTATGATCACCAAGATCCCACTCACACTCTTTGTCTTTGTCGCCCTTGTGGTCCCTTTTGCGAGCTATGCGCAGAGCTATTCTCCGTATTACGACTCATGGATGTATCAGAATCCACAGACAAGTTGGTGTGGAAGCTACTACGGCTCGTGCCAGATAGGCACACAGCATACGTTCGCTCCGTATACGTACGTGAACGTCGATCCGTATATATACACGAACGTCGGTACGTACCAGTACCCAGCCCAGACCTACACGTATCCAAATCAACAGTCGTACAACTACTCATACCCGCAGTACCAGGGCTACTCGCAGGGGAGTTACAACCAACCCAACTACGGCCAGAGTTATGGATACAGCAGTTATCCGTCCTACACGCCGTATTACATGTCGGGCGGTGAGTACTGCTATTCCGGCTATGGATGCTACCCGCTCTATGTCGAGGATCCGCACCAGTGGGTCTACGATTCCTGGACAGGCACCTGGTATTGAGACCGCGTAGCGACCGCATGGGGTTTTTTGCATATGCTCGTAGTGTTGTGTTAGCATCGACGGCATGAACCCGGACACCATTTCGGAGGCGTACCGGAACCGCTGGACACTTCTTATTTATTACGGATTGCGTGCGGCTATCCTCGTTGCGGCCGGTGTATTTGTCTATGAGGGTGATTGGGCGTCCGTCATAAGCACCATCTTCGTCTTCGTCCTCATGTCGGCTCCGGCGGCACTGAAATATCGTTACCGTTTCTACATGCCTTTCGCGCTTGAGTTCGGGATCGTTGGCTTCATTTTCATCACGCTCTTCCTCGGACATCTTGCCAACTTTTACGACTATGTCCCGTTCTGGGACAAGTTTGTCCACTTTCAGTCCGGTCTCATCCTGGGAGTCGCTGGCTTCGTCCTTGTGTACACGCTGAACGAACAAGAGACCATCCACCTCGATCTCTCTCCGGGTTTCGTTTCCTTTTTTGCCGTGACGTTCTCGCTTGCGATCGGTGTCGTCTGGGAGGTGATCGAGTTTGCTTTCGATGCCGCACTCGGGGTCTCATGGCAGAACGGCAACACCGACACGATGTGGGATCTTCTGGCCGACGGAACGGGAGCCGTTATCGTGAGCGTCATCGGCTATTTCTGGATGCATCGCAAGGCGCGGTTGCCCTTTACACCCCGCCTTTTTAGACTTTTCCGGAAGAAAGATACTCCAGCTCTCTAGCAAGATCGCTCGCTAGAAAATGGCCTGTCCGGCCAGGGGAACCCCGCTTTTTCCTCGTCAGGATATCTGCGATGGTGTTTCCGGTTTCGCAAGCTTTTTTCGCCGCAGCGAGCGGCGAAAGCCCTTGTGCGAGATATCCGGCGCACATGCCCGCCAAGATGTCGCCCGTTCCCGCCTTGTTCAAACCCTTGTTCG
>Ga0209542_10007679_pt1 | contig 20412 bp, 19 predicted proteins | sample RifCSPhighO2_01_FD_184028 | JGI IMG/M metagenome (GOLD analysis project Ga0209542, IMG submission 184028) | Soil microbial communities from Rifle, Colorado - Rifle CSP2_plank highO2_0.1 (SPAdes) (version 2) | ecosystem: Environmental > Terrestrial > Deep subsurface > Rock core/Sediment ...
CCAGCAAATTTAATAGCATGCTCTAAATTACTGGTATGCCTCATATACATTACAACATAAAGTATACAAAGAACCATCTGATTAGTAGCTTTCAACCTATACCTATTAGCTAACCTAACAGGATAATTAATTAGTGGTTTCATTAACCCAGCAGCAATTCCTAGAAATATCAAAGGCAACAAATAAACACTAAAACCAACATCTTTTATTCCACCTTCTACAGCTAATAATCCATTATTTACTCCAGAAAAATAATAATAAAAAACTCCAAAAATTATAGATCCTAATATCAAAGTTATAGCTATTAAAGAACCTAAACTATTCGCCCCTTCAGGAGTTATTTCTAGATGTATTAAATCAATTGCCTTTTGTAATTTTATTCTTTCTTTCTCTTTTTGGGTTATCTTTATTATATTTTCACAAAAATTGCATAGTTTTTCATAAACAGTTACTTTTCTGCCTAAAGCCTCTTCTCTAAAAATATTATATTCTCTGGAGAACTTATCCCCAGAAAAATGTTCAACTTGATCAAGTTTTATTTGTTCAGATAGCCTTTCCTCATATTTTTTTAAAATATTTTGTACCTCTTCGCTGCTTATTTTCTCCATCACAATATCCTCTTTTTTATTTCTCTTTTAACCCATTCATCCCATTCAAAAAATATTCTTTTGTTATCTAAAGCACCAACTTCTTCTTTGATTTCATCTGAAATCCTATGAAACATATCATTGCTGTTTATAACAAATTTAGCTTCTAAAAGATCGTACAATAAAGATTTGTTTGCATAATCAACTAGTGTTTCCTTCATCTTAGATCTTAGCTGTATGTTTTCCCAAATAGCATCCCAATCACCAACAAATTCCTTAACATTACTAGCAATTTTTTTCAAAACTTCACTATCCCCATTTATTAATTCATCAGTAGGCTCTAATTTATCAGTTTTAGTATTATATTTCATCAAGTCAATAAAGCCTTTTTCTCTCAAAGGATCATCTTGCCAATGTTTTCTGACTTCAGTTATACTTTGTACTCTTCTAAAACTTTTTAATCCACCAGCACTTTTTACAGGGTTAGTAATCACAATTATATCAGTCGCTTTAAAGCTTGTTTTTGGAACTCCAAGATCATTAACAACTCTATCAAAAACGCCATAAGGACTATCACCATGAATAGTTCCAGCAACAACATTAGCCAAAGCACCAATTCTCATCGCTTCATATAGTGCCCGAGCCTCAGTAGATCTAACTTCTCCAATAATTAAACTACTATCCCCCATCCTTAAACTTGTTCTTATTCCTTCATCAGCACCAACCTCAGTTCCACCCACAGTTAAAGCACTTCTTACTTTCATATTCTGTATGTTATAACCTAATTCCCTCAAAGCCTGACTAGGTAATTCTTGAGTGTCTTCAATAACTAACACCCTGTATTTTCTCATTATCTCAACTAATAATCCACCCAAAAAACTAGTTTTACCAGAACTCCTAGTTCCAGCCACTAACAAAGTTCTAGCCCCATCAATCAAAAAACTCATTAATCCAGCACCTAGAGGATTAATCATCTGGTTATTAATAAATAATGGCAGTGTCCATGGTTTATCCCTATGTCTTCTTAATGCGAAAGCAAGCCCATAAGGATTTAATGGATTACTAATTATTGCAACTCTCGCTTTAGCACCCGGTATTCCTAGTTCAGTATCCAAAATTGGATTAGCCTCATCTAAGGGTCTGGCACTCAATAATCTAAATTTAGTTGCCCATCCTTCAGAATCCTCTATACTGGGAACTATATTAGTAACACATTCTCCATAATCGGCATGATTTATAAAAATAGGATTTTCTCCAACAGGAGAATTAATCATTATATCTTGTATTTTTTGATCAGATAATAAATGCTCAACCATCCCGAATCCAATTGTTGCTCTAACTAATATTTCAGATAGTTTCTTTATTTTATCCAATGGAATATCATATCCCTTCTGTTCAGAAAGCTCTAATAACAAATCCTTACCAATATTAGTAAAGGTTCTTCTCATTCTTTCAGGTTCTAAAAATTCTTCATCCCTTGGTCTATGTTCAGCTAAAACAGCTCTTGCCAAATTAACAAGTTCATATTCCTCTTCAGTTAATTTTAATTCCGGAGGAGTAATATGATAAAGCAGTTTAATATCATTAGAAGTCCTAAAAAGATTAACATTAATATTATCTACATTATAACTATCAATCGCTTCAGCATCCAAAGGCACATTACTAATCATCCTGGTTAACATAAAATCCGGGCTTATAACTGGCCTAAAAATATCTCTATATATGCTTCTATCTCCTATCCTATGCCCGCTTAATTGATTTTTAACACCAAGTATTATTTTGGTTTTTTCTAGATTTTCTTTTAAATATTTCAAGAAATCAACATAATTCAAAGCTACTTGTAATACTGATTCATTATTTATTTTCTTAACTTTTATCTCATTCTCTCTTAATAATCTGCTAGTTTCAACATAAGCTCCGATAGGGTCGCTTCTTAACAAATTAAACACTAAATACCTCACTTCAGAATACTTGTTTACATCATCCCCAAAATTACCCATGCTTATTAAGCTCTTTTGTTTAGATAAATGACTATACAACAACGCGACTTCAATCAACATCTGTGTTTGTTCTCTGTCATAAATGAAATTCCTTTTTTGATTAAAAATAACTCTGGAAACAGCAGGAAATTCAGCCAAATAATCAATAACTCTAACCATAACCACGCCGTTTTCTTCAACAGAAGGAGGATATGGCCAACTATTTGCATTAATCTTAAGAATTTCCCCTTCGCCTTCTTTTACAACATCATACTCTTTTTTCCTATCTACCATTGAGGTTATTTTAGGTTTCCAAATTTAAATAATTTGCTAACAAAGAAGAACAAAAAATCTATAAATAACAAAAAACAACAAACCTATAATAGTTAACATTTAATAATAAAAAAGATGGCTGAATCTACTTATCAAGATATTAATCCTGTATTATCTGACATAATTAATAGAATAAGAACTCTAGAAAGTAAATATAATCTCTTGGGAGAAAGGCTTCTTATCGTTAATCAAAACATGTTAGCTCAATACAAGAAGAACTTGCCAGAATTTAAAGCAATAAACTCAGACGTAAAAGAAATAAAATCAGAATTATTCAAATTAAAAGAAGTAATCAAAGATCTAATAAAAGAGATGCAATTTTTTGCAACAAAGGAAGATATCAAGGTATTAGAAAAATATATTAACCTATGGAACCCCATTAAATTTATTACAGAAGAGGAATTAGATAAAATTTTAGAAGAAAAATTAAAAATAAGAGGTAAAAATGCTAGGCAGAAAAAATAATCAAAATTCTATTCCCGAGAACGATATTCCTGCCCCAAACGAGTTACCCAATAATCAAGATATTCAAAACGATCAAAGAGTACAAGATTATCCTTCGTTTAGTGAAGGTGAAGACGAGATAAATCAGTCATCTCTTAATCAAGAAACACCATACGCAGAACCAGAACCATCAGAGTTTAATCCCTCTATCTTAGAACAAAACAACACCCAGCAACCACCTACGCCGCAAAAAAATAAGTTCAAAGAATATTCACCATCACAGTTACCACAATCACAACCAGTAGCCCTAGAATTTGGAACAAACCTAGATGATATAGAAGAATTGATTGAATCTGTAGTTGAAGATAAATGGCGTTCATTCATAGAAAATTTCGGTGACATAGCATTATGGAAAGACAAAATGAAAACCGAAGTTATTTCAATAAAACAAGAATTAATAAGATTAGAAGACAGATTTGAAAACTTGCAAAGAGCAGTCTTAGGCAGGATACAAACATATGATAAAAACATTCTAGAAGTCGGAACAGAAATAAAAGCATTAGAAAAAGTATTCCAAAACATTATACAGCCTTTAAGCTCCAACATAAAAGAACTTTCTAGATTAACTGAAAAATTAAAGAAATAGTTTAGAGGAAGATGATAAGAAAAGTAATTTCTTATTTCTCAAAACCTATATGTCTAACAGTATAAGCAATTATAACTAAAACCAAAACAACACCTAAGACTTTAGGATGAAAAACAACACCCCTCAAAGTATTTCCAACACCACCACTACTATCACTAGGAAAACCTAAATATCCAGGGTATATTTGATTTAGCGCAATTAAAAATAAAATTATAATTACAACAACCACAGCAGTAGTTACGCCAGGATTATCAGTCAAGTAATCAGTAATATTCTTCTGCGTGAACCCTAAAATCATTATAGCAATTAATAATATTATCATTAAAACAAAAAGAACAGCCACCCATGGAACAAAAAAAGTTACTAGTTGTCTAAGATTGCCAGTAACCATAAATAATAAAGCAATAACCGCAGCGATTAAAGCACCAGCAGGAGCCTTTTCACCAAATATTTGAAATTTCTGAAATATAGCATATAAAATAATAAAAACAAAAATTCCAACAAAAATAGGGGTTAAACCTTCAAGTAACCCCAAGTCAAAAACTGTTGCCATCTATTCTCTCTTAGTCAATATTCCTTCAATGTTCTTAAATAACCCTTTAAGTCCACCCTCTCCTTGCGATCTACCTTCTCTAGTTACATACCACACCACTACGATTAAACCTAAAACAAATACAAGTATTCCCTTAGTTTCCGGACTTAAATTCTCAAAAAAGTTAGTTACTCCAAAATTCCTCTCTAATGTTGTTCCGAAAAATATCCATAAGACAACAATTACTGAAAATATTGCAGCTAAAGTTTTCACTCCATCCGCCCATTCATATCCATGACCCAACACCAAACCAATCACTAAAAGTGTCATTAAAATAACTATTATTGCTAAGGATACATTAGGTAAGAATTCATTTATTATACTGACTATTACCTGATTTCTTACAAGCAGTAAACCAAAAACTATGCTTACAATTACTTGTGCTCCTTTATTCCCACCAAGTATCTTAGTTGCAGATAAAGTAGCAAACACTATCGCAAATATTAATAAGAATGGTAATACTATATCATATAAGGTTGCATTTCCAACCAAAAAACTTAAATCAATTGCCATTAATAATCACCCACCTTTTTATTCTTTTTTTGTACCAGGACCCCATCCAACTAACCACACCACCAGTATAGTAAGGCCTAAAAATATAACTGTTGACACAACAGGACCCGAAGCAACATCATTTACTATAAAATCCCATGCTACCACCAACCAACTATTGCCAGAGTCATCTCTAATGCTTCCTACGAATATTAAAATAACCGCCACAAAAGCAAGCACACCTATCAATCCCCTATATCCCTTACTCAGTTTAAATTCTTCCTTTCCAGTATGTAAACTTCCATAGAGCAATATGAAACTTATTATTATAACTAATCCAAGACTAATCATAGGCAAGGCTTCTTTCAAAACAGGAATAATATTTGTTGCTCCAACAACAAAAAATGCTATTGCAAAAGAAATCATAGCACTCAAATTCTTTTTATCTTTTCCAAGAACCTCGGTTTTCTCAAAAATAGCAAATAATAAGGTAAAAACAAGTACAAAAGGCAAAATTATGTCAAAAAATCCAAAACTTTTTAGGAAATCTATTGCAGATTGCAATGGTGAAACCATAAATAAAATTTAATCAAATTACTATATAAATGTTACTACTCTTCTGCTGCCTCTTCCTCGCCACTAGTAGGAATCGCAGTCTTAGAAATAAGCATTATATTTCCAATAGCTCTAACAAGTTGATGAGGAACAATTACTCCTTTAGCACCACCCAATATTCTACTTAAGCTAGAGTTTTTAGTAGCCCTAATTCTCCAACCAAAAATCTTATTTGCACCAAGTATTGTTTCTTCAACATCACCAAAATAATCTCCTTGGTCTGTAAAAACCTTCATTTCATATATATCTACTACTTTTTTTAAGTTTAGAGCCATGTTAACACCTTCATTTACAATAAATTTTTAACTATATAAATATTTATATTTTAAAATGTACAGATATAAAAACTTAACTGTTCTAGGAACTTCACATATTGCAAAGCAAAGCGTAATAGAAGTCAAAAAAAAGATTAAGGAAATTAAGCCAGACATCATAGCCTTGGAGTTAGATAAAGATCGATTTTTAGCTTTAACATCCAAAAATAAAGAAAAATCATTTAGAAAGTATAAAAACCTGAGTTTTCAATCAATATTATTTAACTTCATTGGTTCTTATATTGAAAAAAAGCTTAGTAAAAACACGGGTTTTCTTCCTGGATCTGAGATGAAAACCGCTATAAACCTAGCAAGAAGACAAAATATAGAGATTGAGCTAATAGACACCAACCAATACAGATAACATAATAAACTAACATCTCAATTAACTAGAAAAGAAAAATTAAACTTAATAAAGGAAATAATCTTTTTTCCGTTTATAAAAGACAAAACAAAATTTAATCTAAACGAAGTTCCATCAAAGGAAATAATTGAAAAATTAATGAAAGAAACACAAGAAAGATACCCTACAATCCACCAAATTTTGGTTAAAGAAAGAAATCAGTATATGGCAAAAGCTTTATATAAAATAATTAATACTAATCATGATAAGAAAATATTGGCTATAGTTGGTGCTGGGCATAAAAAAGAGATAATGGGTGAGTTAAAATCAATAAAGAACTAAACAAAGAAGAGGATTACACAAGAACAATTGCCATAAGCAACGCAATACTTGCTTATATTGGCTTTGTAGGTGCCGTCATCGTAATACTTAAACTGTTTCAAGAGAATCCGATATTTTTTAAATTAACAAATAAAATAATCGCTTTAATAATTTTTATAGGAGGGTTAATATATGTATTCAAAAAATCAATTAAGAATTAACAAAAAAGGCCAATTTGATTGGAAGGTCATAGCTGTAATGATTGTAGTAGCAATTTTGCTTTATTTATTACTAAGAAATGCATAAGGTGAGTTAAAATCAATAAAGAACTAAAAGTAATATTAGTATCATCTGTAATACTTGCAATAGTCTTTGGTTTTGATGACGGTTCTTCAGAATTAAATTTATCTTTTTATCTACTAAACCTATTAAAATTTTTTATATTGTCGTTAATAGCAGTGATAATACATTTTTTTACTTTAAAGTTTGTAGCAAATAAATCAGGCGCATTAGTAGATTTTAATTTGTGGAAAACAAAAAGATTTGGATTTAGGCCGCATTGGATTTCAAAAATTGCTTTTCCAACAGGAATAATTCTTCCACTATTAATAACTTTTATTTCAAAAGGACAATTGTTTTTTTCATCAACAACTACCTCAATATTTAATATAAAACCAGCTTACAGAATAGGAAGAAAATACACAAAACTAACATCATTTGAATATGCAAAAATAGCCTCGGCACCTTTATTTATCCATATATTGCTTGCCATAATATCAAAAGCAATTCCATTAGGTATTTTTTACGATTTTTCATTAATAAATTCTATAATGGCAATTTCTTATATATTACCATTACCAGGATTATTAGGCGCAACAATTTTATTAGAATCTCCTCCGCTATACATATTCACTGCAGTTTTTGTATTTGCAACAGCAATAATGCTTAAGACAATTGGTAGTTTTGCAGCACTAATACTAGCATTTATATTTGCCCTTTCAGCCTTCTTCTTATTTATGTGGAGAAAATATTCATAAAAGATTGCTAACAGATTGTGATCTATGTATACATTCTGAATAGACCCAATTGTTCTTTCAGGACCACCGTAGTATTAAGTAATTACTTGGAAAAGGTTAGAAAAAGAATTAATCTCTTTTTTACTTCCTATGTACCAATCTGCTCTATAACCTTCAATTATTTTCTTTTTTCCACTTTTTATTTCTTTAAATAAAGATTTTGGTACTTGGAACTCGTGACCTATCAAAGCTATAGTTCCATTAGGCTTCAAATGTTTGTGAATTTTTTTCCATAGAATAGGCATTTCTTCTCTACTAAAATAAGCATGTAAACCGAATGAAAAAATACTAAAAATAAGATTAAATTTTTCATTTAGATTTAGATCTCTTATATCCTTACAAATAAACCTACATTTCTTTAACTCCTTTTTCTTTTTGGCACAATTTAACATCTTTGGAGAATATTCTATCAATGTAATATTTTTATACCCCGCTCTAATAAATGGTATGGAACCAATGCCTGTCCCTGCTCCCAAATCAAGAAGTTTTACATTTTTTTGTAATCTAAGTTTTTTCAATAAAAATCCTGCAGCCGCAATATTATTCTGTTTTATATATTTATCATAAGTTTCAGAAAATTTATCATAAAATTTTTTCATTTCTTCTTTAGTATAGTCTACCGGTAAGAAGAGTGGAAGTTTTGGTGTAAGATATGTTTTATATAAGATTATTTTATTATTAATCCTAGTACTGATAATAAAAGTATTTCTCGGTAAACCTTCTACATAAATCCACGCGGGTCTATTTTTGTTTGATCTATCATATTCTATTTTTATACTTTTTTTTGAGATTGGTTTTCCAATATATGCTCTATAAATATCAACATTCATACTGTAATTTGAGATCTGATAATATAAATATCTTTTGATACTACCCAACTTTGATGGCTCTGTTTTATCGTTGCTTCTATTATATTCTTCTATTACACCAGATAGATTAACTCCGCCCGATGGCTCCTAAGTAAAACTATTTGGTCAATATCGTCTTCAAATTAATGTTGGTTCTATTTGGTTTCTATCTTTCCAACTTTTATGTTCCATTCATTATACATTTCTTCAAATCTTGTAATTTCATCAGAATTATCTACAATTTCATATACTCCTACAAAATGGTCATAAATCCTTCTTCTTTTTTCTAAATACTCTTTCAGCTTCAAGTACTAGTAGGACTTCATCATCTAACGCAAATGATACGGAGGAATCATGGAAATTGAAGGCTATACCACACAATAAATTTTTCTTTTCCATATTTTACGATTTACCCTATCGTTATTTTATTTAAATGTTACTATTGTATGATAGCTATAAAAGAAAGATTTATAAAGAATTAAAATAATTTAATTTAAGATGAATAGAAGAAAATTTTTATATGCCGCAGGAGCAGGACTAGCGGGTATTGTTTTAGCAAGTGCAACAACATTATTAAGACATAATACACAAGAGGATGGATTTTATTGGTGTGATGGCAAAGTTGTTGATAGTTATGGTCCCTATAGTGGCCATGGGATTGTAAAAGAAAGAAGATTATTAGAATATGTTGAAAATGATGAAGTCATAGGGTATTTTGGTATGTTATTTGATAAGAATAATAAAATTTACTCTATATGTAGCAGACTAGAAGAGGAAATAATCCCAGATGAATTTCCACAGATCTTAAGGGAACAAATGCCAGTCTTAATGAAATGCATTGATAGGAGGGTATATAATCCCATAACTGATATAGGGGTAAGTGAGATTCATTATGGAGATGATTATAAAGGCCTAAAGTTCAGTTTTCCAGATGGTACCCATGAAGTATTTATACCTCCAAATGAGAGACATATCAAAACAGCGGGAAAAATTGAAAGAGAAATTAAAAGAAAAAGTTTTTTTAAAGATTTTTTTAAAGAATTATTTTACATACCATCTTTAGAAGGTCCAGGTAGAGGTATTGGTAATTTTGGTTTCCGATTATAGTATTTATTTTTGTTTCTTTAAATAATCATTGAGTGATTCTTTTTCAACTTTTTCATTCTTAATTATTATTTTAGTAGAAATAGCATCTTTAACCTGTGGAACTTCCTCTTTTTCATTTAAACTACCAATATTATTCTTGTTAATCTCATAACCGCCTCCATTAATAATAACATAACCCCCATCTTCTGTAGAAACATCCCCCTCAAATACAAAGACTTCACTAGCAGATTTAATAAGATTTATGAGGGAGTTTATATATTCTTTATAATCCTCTATATTTATTTCAGAAATAGTTTTTGTGTTTTCTTTTTTTATAAAAATTTTTCCTTTATTATCTTTTAATGTTTCATATATTGTAGCCTTAACTTTACCTTCATAATCTAACTCAAAAATTATTTCAAATTCATAAGTCTGCCAATCTCCCTTACTCATTTCTCCTTTTTTTGATTCTATTAAGTTACGAAAGTCGATTTTTTTCTCTACTAAAGTGTAGCTTGGATTATCATATTTTTTCTCTTGAAAATTATAAAATTTTCTCTCATTATTCATTTTCACTAATACCCCTCCTCCACCTAAAATGCCATTTCTTACTAAATCATATAATTTATCATCTCCTTCTTTTATCTCAAGTAGATTTGCCTCTCTTAAACCCGCAACAGTACTTGTTTTTCCTAAGTACTGTATCAATGAGCCCTCAGATTTTACATAGTATCTAACCTTTGAAGGTACACCACACAATTGTGCTTTATCTTGTTTATTTACAACAATCTCCAACTTCTTAAAACTCTTTATATGGGTGTTCACATCAGCAACAGATATAAGCCCCCATGCCGGATCTTTTACATCTACAAAAATATCAATGTCCTGAGAATCTACCCCACCTATAAAAGTTCCTTCAATATTGCACTTTTCTTCTGTTGTAGAGCTAGAGGTTGTGCTTGTTGACGATTGTGGATTATTTTGATCACCAGACCAAAGAGGATTATCGTTTTCTATACTTGGCTGTAATGTAAAAAGAGCAATAATTGATTCAAAAAGCCATTTTAAAAAGCCGAATATCCGTTCAAAAATTTGTTTAAATATTTCTGCTATTGCTTGTTGACTTTGAGTATTGATATTGCTTGTTGTACCTTGATTATCTGTGTTTATTGTTGGTTCTGTTGTCGGAACCGGTATATCCCACCTTTTTGAATCTGGACAGGCACCATAAACCCTACCAGTATTTACATAAGGTATTATTTCGTTTATATATATTGAGCTTGTTAATATTCTTGTATCCTCTATTTTTTGTTCAATAAAACAACTGCATTGGTTTGCACTAGGATCACCTGGTATGTTGGCTGATGCCGTATTACATCTGCCATCTATATGAACTATTTCTTCTTGGGTGCTTGCTCTTTGGGATGTTGTTTCTTTTGGTCTTGTGCAGTAATTAGGAATTGTTGCTTCAAATATATATTCTTGATTATTTCCTAATTTAAAACTATACTTGTTTTCATTTATTTTTTCTATATTTATTGGTTTAATAGCTATTAAATCTCCAAATTCTTCTTTATTTGGTTCATAAAGCCAAATTAAAATATCACCTTGCTTTGTTTTTTGTAAAACTACGTCTGGCCCAGAACTTGGAAACTTACATGATTCAATTAGGTCTTTTTCAGTTAGTTCATCTGAATTGTTTAAATTCACAGCTAAGGCTGTGGGATTTAATAATAAGATAATTAAAAATAAGTAAATTCCTCTTTTCATTATACCTTTAACAATTTAATTAATTTATATAATCTTTCTTTTTATAAAGTAAACCTTTAAAGTATACACCTTTCTTTTAAAATATTCATAACAAAGAGATTTCTCTCTTCCTAGATAATACATATAGTTGATATATTATGATTACTCCCCCCAAGATATTAAGTAAATTAAAATTCAAAGCAAGATATCTTAAGGATATATAACTTAAAACATAAACACCAACTAAAAAGGCACTTAATTTATTTAATTTATTAACAAAAAATTGTAATATTAACAAAAACAAAACACCTACCATTAACAAAACAGATACCTGAAATTTAGGCCATATGACTTTAGTAACCGCACATTTAGGGCAGATACCCCCACAATCTATTCCTTCTTCTCCAAGATCTTGTATACCATTTATATTGCACCCGCAACATTCAATATCATTAGACTGATAAATATTATTAAAATAATCTTGGTAATTAAAAAAGTCAGATAGAACATTAAGATTATTCAGGTCTTTATTACCCCAGCAAACTTTACACAGTTCAGGAGGCTGTAAATAAGGTGGCTCAATGAAATTGGTTTCATTATCATCAAATATAGAATAACAACCACGATCACCTGGTATAGAACCATCTATACAAGTAGAATCAGGTAAATCACAATATCCATCTTTATCATTATCCTCAGCATCATTACATGCATACCTTACACCGCCCCCTACTCTTCTTCCACCGCCTCCACCGCTTGGCGGTATTATAACTGCAGTAGTAGTAGATGTACTACTTGTAGTAGTTGAACTTGTACTTGGAGGACCAAAAGTTGTTGTACTCGTACTAGAACTTGTAGATGTAGTTGAAGTGGACGAAGAAGATGTCGATGTAGTGGTTTCTATTTTACAATCAAAACTACAACCATCACCACTTACTAAATTTCCATCTGCACATTCGGCAAAACAGGTTTCAATATTACAAATGTGACTAATTAAATCTTGCCAATTAATAGGAGCATTAGTACAACTATCAGAGAATTCATCACAACTCGAAGTAAAAGAATATGCATCTAAAGTAAAATCAATATTGTCAGGATTAAAAAAACAAGTATTAATTAATATATTATTTACAGAACAATCTACAGAAAACCAGTTTTGACAACCTGAAATAGCATCACAACTTTCAACCCCATTACAGAATAATCCATCATTGCATACCAAAGGCACCCCGGATTGGCAACCCGATAATGGATCACAGGTCTCGACACCATTACACATATTATTATCATTGCAGTTTAAAGTGGCTCCAGTACATACACCACCAACACAAATATCACTAGTTGTGCATAAATTATTATCATCACAACCCAACCCATTATTTGCTGGCTGTGTTTCACATAATCCGCTATCTGTATTACAAACCCCTAGATTGCATTGATCATTTAAACCAGAACAATCTTTAATGGTATTTACACATACAAAATTAACACAACTATCAATTGTACATAAACTACCATCATTACAATCAACATCAGTTTGACATTGTGTACATCTAGCATCATTAACATATATCACAGGAACACCGCATAGATTATTCTCACAACTACAGTCACTTAAACAAGCATTACTAATGTCATTATAATCATAATAATCATTTCCAACACAACCATCTAAATAATCACAATCTGTAGGAGTACAACCAATATTAGCATCACACACAGCCCCGCATTCGCCGCTCCTACAGATATAATTACCACAGCTATCTATATCTACACAACTATCAACTGCACCACTTGACAATGTACCCTGACATTGAACACACCATTCACAAATACTGTTTACATCAAGACATTCAACTTCATTATTATAAGCACTACAATCAGAAGACAATACTTTTAATATTACAGTCCTATCTGGCGGGGTTTGATAAGATTTGGTTGTGTCTACAGTACACTTCGCGATTTTTGTTCCTGGTAACCCAACATTACAAATAAATACAGCATCATTCCCTTCCCACCTGTCAAAGATGCAAGAACCAGTATCGATAAATGCCCGGATAGAGTTCACGTTAGCAACATCAGAAGTACACTTAACTTCGATATTAGTATTTTCTAATGGGGTAATATCTGAAGCAGATATACTAGTAACTCCAACAGGACAAACTATATCACCATGCAGAGTACAAGGCATTGAAGTATCATAATCACATTCATTATTACAATTATTATCTATACCATCTGTACATATCTCAATAGTCCCAGGATTTACTAATGGATTATTATCATTACAATCTTGATCAGGTCCTGGACAAATTGAGTACATATCTAAATCATTATCTATTTCAGGATTTTGACAGCCCAAAATTAAATCACACACATCGTTAGTGCAACTTACTCCATCATTACATAATAAATTATCTGGACTATTTACACATTGTCCTAAATTATCATTTATATCAATACCTTCATCGCAACTATCCACTGTACAAGAAACACCATCATTACAATTTACTGATATACCTGCAGCACACACACCAGCCTGACAACTTTCAACACCATCACAAAACAAACCATTATTACATAAGGTTCCATCAATTTTAATTCTAGTATTTCCAGTATCAATCCACTGCATCTGTGTTATTGAATATTCACAACCCACAACACCGCAAGTGTAATCTCTATACTCTTGTTCTTTTTGCTCTTTTTCATTACATGAATCTATATCAATCCATTGCAAACCCCCAGTATCATACCAACCGTCATTTAAATTACAATCTTCACTCACATACGAACAACTACAATCCCCTTGACAAATTCCACCATAAAAATAAACCTCGCCAGAGCAATAATTTCCACAATCAAAATTAGTTTCACATTGAGCACCACATTGAACAATATTACAAGAATGTGTTAATATTATTGAACCAGTAGTACATGAATCAGTATTTTCATCGCAACTAGACGTAAACCCTTGAAATGAATCCCATGTAGTAATAACATTATCGGGATTATTAACACAGGTTGCTATAGGATTCAAATTATTAGCTGAGCAATCCACAACAGTTCCAGATTGACAATCCAATACAGCATCACAACTTTCAACACCATCACAAAATAATCCATTATTACATAAGGAATTATCAGGAACTCCATTACACCCGCCAGCTAAATTACATTGATCATTAACAGTACATGAAATACCATCGTTGCAAATTAACAAGGTCCCCCCAGCAGACCAATCATCAACAAATCCTTCAGAATTAAAACCGCCTTCTGACCACAACCCAGCATAACCAGGCAAACTAAGAGAGGAATCTAATATCGGTGCTTTCTCTTCACCATTAATTGTAACAGTAAGCAAATTACCTAACAAAGTTAACCTAACCACGGCAGGAAAAGTTACTCCTGTCCAAGAAACCAATTGAGTTATACCGCCTCCACTAGTTTCTTTGCGCAGTTGAACAAGACCCTGTCCTTCTTCACCAAAAACATAATAGCCATTGTTCTCATCAAGAACCCTACCGGCAATTCCAGAACGCCAGTTCAAAGCACCTCCACCACTTAATGTTCCTTGCACCCAATAATCAGCAGATAATGGTTGTTCTTTCCAAACAGCAATACTCCCACCAACATTTGTACGGACCTTATTGCCAACAATGTCCCAAACTCCAGATAATAACAACCAATTTGAACCTAAACCACCATTCGCTCTATTAAAATCATCAGCAAATGAAAAAAGCAAAGGCTCGGGAGAACAACTTCCATCTAAAGGATTACAAACTCCAATATTGCATTGATCATTTAAATAAGAACAATCAATGGGAGTTCCAGACACGCAAGTAAAGGTAGCTAAATTACAGGTCTCGATACCAGTACAAATGTTATTATCGCCACAATCATTATCAGATAGACATTGAACAACACCAGTACATTGAGTATTACAAAAACCCAACTGCCCATTATTAGTTCCATCATCACAAACTTCTCCAGGATCAACATAACCATCACCACAAACACTTCCAACAGTACCAATTTCCCAATCATCTAAGATTAAATCACCTAGCGTACCCGGACCAGATGAAATTAAAAATCCCCCGTTTCCAACAGCAAGAACAGGATCAGAATCTATAATTGTATTTTGTATTAACCCAGAAACCGGGTCTATGGTGATAGTTAATTCATTACCTTGCGCGGAAAGCCTTATAATCGCTGGAAATTGAATTGTATTTCCCAAGCCATATTGCCCTAAAACAGTTTGAACACCATTTTTAACTTTATAAAGTGTAACAGAACCCATAGGAGAAAGTCCAAGATTTGCCCGCGCAGAATAATAATTATTAGCATCAACATACCTTAAGATTACACCAGAATTTGTAACATCTGGATTAACAGGAGGTAAAGATGTAGCTTGAACATAATAATCTATACTTAAAGGATCTTGAACCCATAAAGCATAGGAGGTGCCTACCTGCAAGGTAGATATTGCCTGCAATTTTACATTTATATTGCCCCCAGCCAAAACATTCCAATTCAAACTAGTTCCTAGAGGTTCATCTGGCCTGTTAAAATTATCAGAATAAAGCATCCCCGCAAGCAAATTTATGTTCTCACTAGAGAAACCTTTTTCTTGATTAACATCTAAGATTTCACCAGTAATATCTTTTTTAGATACTTTTTTTAAATTTTCTGTCTTTTTATCAATCCATCGCGATTCTTCTTGCACATTTATTTTTTCTTCTTCAACAACTCCGGGTTTATCTTTAACCAAATTAACAAAATTAGTTTCAAAAACTTTACCACCATAAAAATATTAAAAAATATAATAATTAAATACTATTAAAACTAACAAGAACATGCCTATCTTTTTATAATTCATAAACGCCAAATTATTTTTTTCTCTCTTCAAAACTTATCACCCATTTTCCTTTTTCATACACAAATACAACATTATACTTCTTTTTATCATCTAATCCAAATAACATGGGCATAGGTATTGTAGTCTCAAAACTGCTTCCTCTCTTGTACAATTTTCTTTTAATTTTATTCATCATTTTTTGACAATACCTCATTTAGCAAAACGAAAGATTTATATACATAATTATGTTTATAAAAGTAAATATGTTGAATTAAAATGCCAAAAATAACATTATCAATACCAGATGAATTGCTAACCAGATTTAGGAAAGCATTTCCAGACGTTAACGTAGCAGCAGTAATCAGAGGAGCTATATCTAGGAAGGTTAAAGAATTAAAAAAACTTGAAGAATTAAAAAAGAAGGGGGTTATATGAATGGCAAGCGTTACCTTAGCATTGGACGAAAAACTAAAATCAGAAATGAATGAATTTAGTTGGATAAATTGGTCTGAATTAGCAAAAGAAGAGCTCTCAAGAGAAGAAAAAATAAGGAAAATGCTTAAAGAATTACGTGAAAGGCTGGAATCAGGCGAAGAAAAAGAATTAATTAAATGGTCAGTTGAATTAGGCAGGAAAGCAAAAAAAGATTCATTCAAAAGATTACTTTCTGAGCTGCCTCTAAAAAGAAGAGAAGAATTATTAAAAAAGTTATCTTCTGACAAAAGGCAGGAAATATTAGAAGAATAAGATAAAATGAAGCTTGTATTGGATAACAATATATTTTTTTCACTTATGAACCCATACTCTGTCAATTCATACTTATTTTCCTTGCTTAGGGCTGATTTTTTTGCTCCAGAATTTATTAAAACAGAATTAAAGAAATATGAATTAGAATGTTTGTCCAAGTCAAAACTTTCAGAACATGAGTTTGAGATAAGGCAAAAAGAAGTTGAAGATTTTATAAGTTTCTTTAAATCTCTGGAATTTGAAGTTTTCCTTGATAAAGCAATGTCTTCATTAGAAGATCCAAAAGATTCACCATATCTCGCATTAGCATTATTAATTAACGCTTCAATTTGGTCCAATGATCCACATTTTAAAAAACAGAGATTGGTTAAAGTATTTACAACAGAAGATTTATTTGATAAAATGTTAAAGAGCGAAATTTGATTTTCATTTCCTTTAGAACCAGCTAATTTAAACAACATAGGCCCAGGTATATTTTTCTTTTCCAAGGTTTTCTTTCTAATAAAAGCTTTTGTAGTCTCAAAACTGCTTCCCCTTCTATACAATTTTCTCTTTAATTTGTTCACCATTTTTTCCTAAACAATAGCCTCTTAATCATCCTATAAACAAAATACAAAATGAAAATCAATATTAAAATTGAAAAAATAAATCCTAAATAACCATAAACAAAAACATCTTTGCTTAAACTAAATCCATAATACAAACTAAGATTAAAAAACAACAAACCTAAGATAAAATAAAATACATATAATGCTTTTTTATTTCTTTTTTTAGGAAGATGATAAGAAACGTAGTTTCTTATTGGTAAATGATGTATTAATCTCTTTCTTTCTTTCTTTTCCGCTAACGCCTTTCCTAAAAGAGTTATTATTTTACTATTCACCTTTTCAAAATCATTTTTAAGATTTATTAAGAATTTTTTAATAATGAATTTTAAGTTAGAATATAGCGATATTTTAGAAACAGGCTTAATCAATAAATAAACTTGATATAGGACAATAGTTAATCCTAGAACATTAGCAAACACGAAATATTTACCTAAATTATAATACCATAAAATAACACTAAATATTCCATAACCAATTGCTAAAATTAAAGTTAAAATAAATTCCTGGCCTAAACACCTTTTTTTATTAAATTTCTTAATTTTCAATCAGATCACCTTTCTTTTTTTCTCTTCTATACAACAAATACAATAAAATCAAAATAATAATTAAAAACAAAACAAGATTGTAAATCCCTTCATAATCAACTTTTCCCGAGGCTTTTTCCAAAAGGCTCTCATCATATTCAATTATTCCTAATTCTTCGATAGTAATGTTAGTTCTATCAGATTCAACTATTATATCGGAGAAATACAAAATAGTTTCATTTACTTTCCTTCCTGTTTCACTCTCTATTATCATTATTCCTATTCCAGAAATAGTACTTGTACTAGAACTTGTGCTTGTAGTGGTGGTTGTTATAATTAAACCTGGTATAGTTGTGCTTGAAGTGCTTGTACTTGAACTAGTGGTAGTTGTGCTTGTTGAAGTGGATGTTGAACTTGTACTTGTAGTAGTAACTCCATCTATAATGCACCTATCAGGAGCTTTACAGCCATTCTGATCAAAACCACCAGGAACTAATTTACCTCCGCCCTTGCATTGTTTAGGTGGCCATACAGGGCATTTAACACATTTATCTTTTAGTTTACATCCATTAGCATCTTTCTTCCCAGGAACTATCTTTCCATCTTTGCACCAGTCATCAGGATGTATTTCTAAAGGCGGGCATATAACCGGAAGTTCTAATTTCTTTAATTCCTTTATTACTTTATCTCTCTCATCCAATAATTCCCTTATCTTTTTATTTAATCTTTCTTTCTCTTCTTTTAGTTTTTTATCTCTCTCTTTTGTTAATTCCTTAATCTTATAGTTCAGTAAAACTTTATCTTTTATTGTTTTCTTTAATTCATTTATTTTCTTTTTATATTCTTCATTAATTTGTTTTATTATCTTGCTATATTCTTCTTTTGCCTTTTTTATTTCTTCATTAGCTATTTTATTTATTTCTTTTACTATCTCTTTTTTTATTAAATTATTATTTCCTAAAACTTTTATATTGAAACTTGGTTTTTCTAAATTAATAATGAATAAAAAATCTTCAATAGGAATAAATAAAGTATTCCTGAATCTTATAACCAATATATTACTAACTTTATCAGGATAAGCACCTACTTTTATTTTTTCTTCTAAAGTTTTTAATATTGTTTTTTCTTCTTTTGTTGCTTTTATTCTATCATAAAAATCATAGATAGTTCCAATAGGTTTTGGTCTTATTTCCTGTTTTATTATTTCTGTTATTGGTGATGGCTTTGGCTTTGGTACTATTTCTGGTAATGGCGGTTTGGGTTTTATTACAGTTCCGCCACCTCCTTCTCCTCCACTAGATCCAGTTCCAGATGAAGCTGTTGTAGTTGAGCTTGTTGATGAAGTGCTAGTTGAAGTTGAACTTGTAGTGCTTGTAGCTACTACATCAACATAAAAGGCAGTGCTATTAGGCTGCAAGGTTAAATTACCTTCCCATGTAATATTAATTAAATAGTTTCCTGGAGTCCAGAAATTAGTAAAGTTTTCCAAAAAAGATTTGGAATAATTAAAACTAACATTTACTCCGACATAATTAGTTACATACAAGGTCATATTTACATCAGCAGGATATGGCTCTTTACTTGTAATGTTAACAGAATCATTAGTGAACGCTGTTATGTTCCGATATAATCCTGTAAATGAACTATTTGTTAAATATAGTGTTAAATTAGCACGAGGTAATGTTGTACTAGAACTACTAGAGCTTGTAGTTGTAGTAGGATTTACGTCAACCCAGAATGCTGTAGAATTTCCAAAGAATGTTAGATTTCCTTCCCAGCTGATATTAATTAAGAATGAACCTGTAGTCCAGAATGTTGTGAAGTTCTCCAAGAAGGATTTGGATATATTTCTTGATTGATTAATTCCAGCATAATCCATTACATATAATGTCATGTTGACATCTGTAGGATATGGAAATGAAGATGTGATATTTATAGATTCATTTGTTAGAGCTGTTATGTTTTTGTATAATTCTACTCCTGTTGAATTTCTTAGATATAATGTTAAGTTTGCATGAGGTAATGTTGTTGTTGAAGTACTAGATGTGGTTGCTGCTGTGTCTGAGGAAATATAGTATTTATCAACAAGAAAAGTATTATCTGATGGAACGAGTCCACCACCTACAAAAAATATCCCAACAAGAGAAGTTGTATTCTGTAAATCCGTATCTGTAGCAGTAAGATTTAAAATATTATTAATATAGGCATATAAATTCGTTCCATTTACTATAAAAGTTAAGTTTATTTGTTCAT
>Ga0209542_10007682_pt1 | contig 20407 bp, 22 predicted proteins | sample RifCSPhighO2_01_FD_184028 | JGI IMG/M metagenome (GOLD analysis project Ga0209542, IMG submission 184028) | Soil microbial communities from Rifle, Colorado - Rifle CSP2_plank highO2_0.1 (SPAdes) (version 2) | ecosystem: Environmental > Terrestrial > Deep subsurface > Rock core/Sediment ...
CCCGCTCCAGACGGGGCAGTGTTCAATCTCAGCCTCAAAATTTCAGAAAAAGTGGTGGTGCCCCGTATCCCAGTCAGTAAAATCATAAATTTCACCCTCAATTTAGTTCGATTCCCATCTCCCTGTTAAATTCTTGGCCTATCTTCAGGATTCAAGAAATCTACAGTGAAGTCTTCATCTTTATCCATATGATCTATGTCTCGTCCATGATGTCTTTCAAAATATTCCTGTAAGTCATCTGGAAGCTGATCAAAACTAACTCTTCCTAGTTTTTTCTTAAAAAAATCTTTATTTTCTTTCTCATTTTTTCCTGTAATATATCTAAAGCCTAGCTTCTTTGCCACTTCTCTTAACCTTTGATAAAAACTTGTAGCAATACCTTTCCCTCTTAATTCTGATCGATCTCCATAGGCAATGACACATAGTTCATCTCCAATACTTTCTAAATAGATCTCGTTATAGATCTTATCTGTGACTTGTATTCTCCCATCTAATACTTCATCTAAGGCCTCCCAGTGAAATGGGTCAACATCTGCGGGCAATTGAGTTCTAGGTCTACTAATCTCCTCTTCGTATCTTCTTAACGATTCAATATTTGTTAAAGGTTGATCCATGTGCTCAATAACAAAGATTTCTATTCGTTCGGGATCACATGTAGTCATCACCACATCCATCCTTGCCGGATCTCCTACAAAGCCCCAAACTCCTGGTGAAATTAGATACCTTACTGATTCTGCAGTTGAAGGAAGTTCTTGGTAGGGGTTAGTTTTCGTAAACCAATCTTGAAATGCCACACTGTCTGCTTTGTGGATATTGCTTATTATCCTTTGTCTTTCAGGTGAATGTTGTACTTCAAGGTCGGTCATAACTTTATTGTATCAAAAGTAATCCCGTTTAACTTGGTAAACCTCCATCAATCTGTTAAAATGAGATAGTATGTGTGGGAGAAAGAGTTCGGAATAACTTGCGTCTCCCGCTCCAAATTGATAGTTTTGAAAATTTAGCTTCAAGTATCTCATAAAATAAAGGGTGTCCCATCTCCCACCCAGTAGTTTAACTTCACTTTAGGCTCTAAATAGTTCGATGTAAACTTTATGTCAAGAGTTTATAGCAACCGTTTTATCCTTAATTAAATTCACTTGCTATTGACTTAGCAGTGCTGCTTTAACATTGGCCTCTGCAATTTTGTAATGTGCTATTTCTTCAGTAAGATAACCATAGAAATTATTTAATCTTACATCGCTATTTGGATCTCCTTTAAAAAATAAATTACCTCCATAATGACTTGCTGCATTCTTTGGGAAAGGGCTTTTACCTAGTTTTATTACATGTTCATAAGTCATACGTGTATAAACGCCGTTAATATTAAATGGACCCTTCTCAACTATATAAGGCACATCTTTAAATGGATTTACTCTGCTTGCTTTGTAGTTTGTTCCCCAGACTCGACTAGTTGTATCACCATATTCAAATTGAATCTTTCCGTCAGGAGTTAATTGATATTTAAATCCCACCGCCAAATTTAATCTTTGCCCTCCACCAGACTCCATTAAACCAGTCCCGTCAGGAAAAAATGCAAGACGATGGAGAAAATCATAAATTTGAGGACCAGCAACCCACCCAGTTGGAGAGCCACAAAGAAGTCGGACAGTTTCAGCCTCAGGATTTGGAACTAATAAGGCTTCATCTGGCATTGGTTTGACTAATTCTGACATGGCTGGATTATATCAGTTTTTATCCTACACCCTTTGTATAAGTGAAGTAGAGTCTGTCAATCATATTCCAGACTTCCCAAAAAAGTTCGGAATAACTTGCGTCTCCCGCTCCAGACCGGATAGGGCTATCCTTAAAGCCCTGAATAGCTTGATATATCGGGCTAATCAAAAAAGAGGTATAAGGTATCCCGTCTCCCACCTAATATTTTTCATAATTTTAGCTTCAAATTGGTTCGATTCCCATCTCTTGGTTAAGATATTTAAACGTTTGGATAGATTTCATCATAATTTCTACAACCAATATCTGACCTATTAGATAATCTGCCAGTTGTTGATACAATTTTGTCTTCTGGTTCTATTACGTCTGGAAAATGAGGCTTGTATACTACCTGCCATCTTGGAGTTCCAAAGCTGAACAAAAATACTCCATTATCAAAAGAGTCAAAGAGGTTAAAAGCAAAATCATATCTTGCCTCAGGAGTATCAAAACTAGTATTTAATGCTGAATCTGCAAGCTTAAGGAGAAGTTCATCAAGTTTATTATCACTATGTAAATCAACTAATCCTTGTTCTGGCACTCGTTGCCCTGGATGATATACTCCCGCCTGTTTTAGCACCTGTTCAAAACTCCATAGCGTCCTAACCGGTTGATCTGGCCGAAAACCTACAAAGAAGGGCAATCCTAAGCTGTGAAGAAACTTTGCAGGGATATATGATGCGACTTGTTCTTCAAGTCCTCCGATAAAACTTTGTGTAATTACTCCTGTAGCATTGATCTCATCTTCATCTTCCCGAATAAACCTCATACCAAAGCCAAGTTTTTGTCCATCCTTTATTCTTTCTAAGTAGTACCCCTGCCTAAATGAAGACCTCCTGTAGCATTGATCTCATCTTCATCTTCCCGAATAAACCTCATACCAAAGCCAAGTTTTTGTCCATCCTTTATTCTTTCTAAGTAGTACCCCTGCCTAAATGAAGACCTTCTCTTGGCCGCGACCCATTCTGGAGTCAAAGGTAAGAGTTGACCTACCTTCATTGGCTGTCTATGAATCCACTCGTGAGTTAAAGCTGTTAAAAAGAATGTTGCAGGGGTAGCTCTTTGACAATCAACAGTTGGTGCAAATTCACTTGCCTGGGCAGCACCCATTTTGTACCAGTCTTCTGTATAGCTACGTTCTCTAAACTTTTCTACTCCAACATATACTCCTGAAAAATGAGCAAAACCCCCACCGTCACTACGATAAGACATCTCTCTTTCTATTTCTGGATCAAGTTTTACATTTGGATAATCTCTTTTAAATTGCTCAGAGATAGGATGTGGATTGTCCTTATCCCATCTTCTAAACATTTCTCTTCGTTCAGCCACATATCCAGGATCGTTACTCGTAATTGGTCCCATTCGGTCGAATAGTTTTCTCAGCTCCTTATGCCATTCCTCCATGTTATCTACATCTGCCCTAAAGAAGTAAGTCTGGGCAACTAGCTGATCTTTGGGAATTGGTAATTTATATCTTTGATAAAAAGCCTCAGCTACCAGAGGAGTAATTTTTCTAGCCTCTTCAAATGTTACTTCGTTATCTCCTTTTTTGGTAACAAACTCACGTAATATCCGGGGAATAGTAATTTCAGGAGCTGTTACTCGCAGATCGGCTGGAATAGCTAAAGCAAGAGCGCTTAGTCCTACTAGTTTTAGTAAGCGACGTTTTGCTGGGTCTTCTACGTCGTGAAGGGAAGATGTTGTACGTTCATGCATAAATTTATTTTCGGATTATAGCATTTTTGCTTATTCATCTTTCTGTTGAGTTTGATACACTTCCATTAATCTGTTAAAATGAGAGAGGAATTGAGCGAGGAGCGGTTCCAAATAAAATGCATCTCCCGCTCCAGACGGGGCAGCAATAAAATACTGTCCTTTTTCTTTAGTTTTAGCTTCAAATTGTGGGTTCAATGTAAAATCTTTTATTCCAATCCTTTTGTGCCTAATCCAATTAACGAGAAGACGGGATTCAAACTCTATATAATTATCTAACTAAGTCTACTAATCTGCTCACTGGTATAACTACTGTCTGAATAGTAAGCTCTAACCAAGTAAGAAGTGCGAGTGTTACCAGAATATGAATTAAATATAGATTACGCCTATTCTTTAAAGTAAACTTTTTAGATTTAATTCCAATTAAAACGAATAGTGTTGATATAAGGAACTGAACAATAAAGAAAGTGATCATTAAATTTAAGTTTGGATCAGCCTTGTAGTCACTATAGAGTTTAACAATCTTTGGAAAAACATAAAAACTATCTATAGAGGTAACAATTAGTAACAGGAGTCCAATTATTAGAGCATAGAGAGTGAAATTGGTCTTAGTTCTGTCTCTAAAGAATGGAATGAATCCGAGTGGAAAATTAACTACTAGACCAATTTCCATTAATCGTATTATCAGCAGAATCATAATTTAATTATATCATATATATTCATGTATTTAGATTATTTTGATAGGTCCGCATTAAATTCAAAAAATGAATCAGGAGTTCGTCAAAAAAGAGTTCGGAATAACTTGCGTCTCCCGCTCCCCAGAAATCTTCTCCTATTGACTTCTGTACCATCTTCTTATAATTTATCCTTATGCGTGAGGCTGTAGTGTACATTAACCCCAACCAACACACTGGTCATATTAAAGACGCTGCTCATGAACTTACAGAAAGATGTGGAGATATCGTTGAACGTTGTTTACTTGGCATTGATCAGGTGGATCCTACGTATGCCGTACCTCACATACCTTTTAGACTTAAAATTGCTGTTAGACTACCTGAATTGAGGCAATCAGAGCGGGAAAGATGGCTAAAATCGGAAGACGTGGTTGGGTCAATTCTTCGTCAAGTTGGAATTAATTACAAACCAATAACAACAAGGTTGAAGTTAGCTGAACGCTTGGACCAAGTACCACAACTTCTTACATACCAGGATGTCAGGGGATATTTTGGATATACCAAAAGAAGGTTGCTTTATCTGGCTGATCAGGAAACTCAAAGAAGATTGGGTGCCGTTAAGCATACAGCATACTCACTGGTTGAAAGCGTTATCTTAAAAAGAGCCGTATTTGAAGGGGTGTATCTGACACAAGGATAAAAAATTACCGAAAAAACAATGAATTACCAAAAGAGGATTGATCTTCAAAAGGAACTTCCTTTACAATCTTCCCATCCTTATCATAGAAAACTGTGACCTGTCCATGAATAAAATCTACTCCGTGTAAAGTTGTATTGCTACTAATTCGTTCCCGACCAGGAAACACCTCAAAGTGATTTAAAAAACCCACAACCACATCTCTTATTTTACTAGTACACATTCTTTCCATTCTCAGGATTATAACATTTTATTAATAATGCAGTGCAGACTTATTGTAATCATTTTAATTTCCGTCAGTGAAATATCTGGTGTTATTGTTGAAAGTGACACCATTTTAAAAGTTTGCTAGAATCAAACTAGGGAAACGACCCTTAAAGGAGAACGAATGTATTTATCTAAACAAACATTTTTAGCATCTAAGATAACAAGTTCGTTAGATTCATTTTTTAAGATCAAAGATTTAGAAAAGGATCCAGCAATGAGTCATTTTGTACCACTGGTATATAAACGAAACCAGGATTGGAAAAAATTATTTGTAAAGGATTTTCAAAAACGTTTTAATGGTTTGATGATAAGAGGCACCAATAAAACACAAACAATATTTACTGCAAGCTTTCCGCATGATGAAATTCTTCAGCAATTTATATGTCAATCCCAAAAAGGAGATCTTCTTTTTCTTCATCATCCAATTCCGTTAGAAAGCGGCGATCCTAAAGGAAATTTGGGTAGGGGATTCTTGCCCATTAACCCCATGTTACTCCAAAAAATAATAAAAAAAGAGTTGTCTGTATATAGCTGCCATGCACCTTTAGATTATAATAAAAAAATAAGCACTAATAGATCCATCTCTGAAGCTTTACAGGCAAAGATTGAAAGAGAATTTCTACCGTACGGAAATGGTTATGCAGGATTAATTGCCACTATAAATCCAATTTCAATTACTGAACTAATTGCCAAACTAAAAATAATATTTAAAGTTCCATATGTTGATTTTGCAGGAAAGAAATTAGACAGAATTACTAGAATTGGCATCGTTGCCGGCGGTGGAGATGAAGTAGAATATTTACAAACGGTTCAACAACATGGTGCTCAAGCATATATTACAGGAGAAATATTTAGCCACTACAGTAGTGACTGGGGTAAACAAAATACAATAATTTTGAAAGAGTACATAAAAACAGTCAACATTAGCATAGTTGGTGTTTCTCATGCCGCTTCAGAATTTCTAGTGATGAGTTCTCAAATTCCCGAATGGTTTAAAGAAAAATTTGGATTAGATACTATTCCTTTAGCTCAAAGTAAGTGGTGGTTATAACTAATAAAACATACATGATTCTGCAACCGCATATAAAATGTAAAAGGGGTGACGTGGGAAGATATGCAATTATCCCTGGAGATCCTGCTAGAGTAAGGCTTATCGCTAAATATTTTGATAATCCCAAAGAAATAGCTTTTAATCGAGAGTTCTTAACGATAACGGGAGAATACCAGGGAGTTAAGATAACAGCAACCTCAACGGGTATTGGTTGTCCATCTGCAGCTATTGCAATAGAAGAGCTGTCAAATATTGGTGTGGATACCTTTATCAGAGTTGGAACTTGTGGATCACTACAAAGAGAGATTAAAGCTGGTGATCTAATTATTCCCATTGCCGCAATACGAGCTGAGGGAACTACTAAAGAATACGTTCCAATAGAATTTCCATCTGTGGCAACTCCAGAAATATACCAGGCATTAATTCAATCTGCAACGCAGCTTGGGTTTAATTATTTTACAGGCATTAATCGAACCCACGACGCCTTTTATGAACATGTGAATAATTTTGTCAGATGGGGAAATATCTATAATGATGATCGAATGAAAAACTGGAAGTATCCATTAGTTAGTTCAGAGATGGAATGCTCAGTAGTATTTTTACTACCAATGCTTCGGGGTTTACGATCAGGATGTATTCTTGCAGTTAATACACCTGAGCCTTTAGAAGATGTCGTCAAAGACCCAAACATGATTTATAAATTAGATGACTCGACTAATACTAAATTGGGTATCAAACAAGCAGTGGAGGCAGCCCTGAAGGCAATTTTATTATTAGATTAAAACAGAATTAATAACCTCTTCTATTTCTATAGGTAAAATCCCCAAATTACCACCCTCTCTTCTAAGTTTATCTATGAGCCTATCACCAACGTCATCTCTAAGTCGATGAGCATGCACTTGATTTTTTGCATAATCAACATATTTCATTAGACTCTGTTCATAAGATTTTATGCCCGTAATTAAATCCTCTTCATAACTCTCACTACCGAACTCTACACCTTCAAATTTATTACACCAATCCTCAATTTGTTCAAAATCTAGTTCCATTTTTCTGCGTAAAAAACTTAGTCCTTTAATCAGCTTTTTTAAAACATGTCTCTGTTTTCCTCTACCTGGCTCAACACCCTGATGGAAAATTACTATGGCAGCCATTAGGACATCAATAAATTTTTCTTGTAAACCTTCTTTATAGGGAATCACTGAGCTTAGAAGACTCGCTTCCATGGGTTTTTTCAATCCATGCATCCTAGATAAAAACGATTCTAGTCCAAATCCAAATTCATAAGCTTCCACGTTACCTGTGTCATTTTCAACACTAACCATATTACCCAAGTCCCGATACAAACTATCCTGATTGGATCTTGCTAGAAAATTTATACCCCTACCAGTTACATGGGGTATACCGTATTTCCACCTATAATAATTTTCTGGCCAAGTATTTTCTACTATTCTTATCCCATTATCGTGCCAATAATGAGATAAATCTTTATCCATTGAAGATGCCTCAACCAATAAATCATCTTGTGGAATTTTTAGTGTATTTGTTAGCAACTCATACGCTTCACCCGATACCTCATCTACTCTGCCAGGCGCAGATAATATACCGCACATTGTAAAATAATGGGTCCAGTCCGGTATTACGCTGAGATCAGTCATCTCGTCTAATCGTTTCGTACGAAGACATTTTTGTACTATACATATACCAGGAGATGGCACGCCTTGTTCAATAAATTTTTTTAAAGGAGTAATTGTAGCCCCCGTAAAAAGAACTGACCGGTCGTTGTCTGGTAATAAACTAGCTGAGGGTAAGTACGCATACCCACGTTCAGTATAAAAATGCAGAAACTGTTGTGTAATAAATTCTTGCCCTCCTTTTATATCAATGTTTGGCGAAATTTTTTCCATATCACAACCATGAATTATAACAGCCCTATAATATCATAGTTGACACCACACACCAAATTACTATGATATAATCCAGAGGATATGAGAAAGAAACTTTTAGGGATTTCTTTACTAATCATTGTATTCATACTAGGTTTAAATATTTTAGGCAGAAAACTTATCCCGCAACCCTCGACCCAATCTATAGAGTTATCTAATATCAGAATTGGCTGGCAAGTACCATGGGCTACTGAAGGACAATTAACTCAAATTCTAAAACATACTGAGATTCTTCAAAAAAATGGCCTTAAAGGTGAGTTCAAGGGATTTAACTCCGGACCACCTCTAAACGAAGCTGCGCTAGCCGGAGAAGTTGATGTTATATTTACCGCTGACCAACCTGCTGCTACTTTATTAAGTAAAAATCAAAACTGGGTGATTATTGGCAAACTGATGTATAACAGAGTATCCCTTTATGTTCCACCTAAATCTCCTATGACCAAGGTTGCTGATTTAAAAAATAAAACAGTTGGTATGCCCTTTGGTGCTGCCGCTCAAAGAATAGCATTCAAAGCTCAAATTGATGCTGGCCTTGATCCCAAAAAAGATGTTAATAATGTAAATTTAGATATTTACGAACAAAGTGATCTCGTGCGTGATGTGAATGCAACCAAGTGGGGAAACATAGATGCCTTAGCAGGTTTCGATCCAACCCCTGCAATATTTGAAGAAAAATCCTTAATCAAAACACTGGTAGTTGGCAAGGTAGTATCTGTTATCATGATGAATAGAGACTATATAAAAACTAATCCTGAAGCTCCAGTACAATTCTTAAAAGCATTTCACGCAACTTATGATTACTATCGAAACAATAAAAAGATCGCGGATGATTGGTTTACAGCAGAATCAAAACTAACAATTACATCCAAATCTTTAGAAATAGCCGCAAGCCTCGAACCAAATCTTTCGGTTGACTCAACGTCTAAAATAAGGATCGACTTTACAGACGAAGACTACAATATATTACAAGAAGCTGCTGATTTTATTTACGACCAGTCTTTGGTAAAAACAAAGGTGATTATGAGAGATTATATTAATCTAAGTTATCTTCAAAACGCTTTGCTACAATAGTTATGAAAAATCTCATTCTAGTTTCCTTAGACACAGTCCGTGCAGATGTTGCTTATAGCGGTAAATTTAAAGCAATAAATATTCTGCGAAAAAATAGCACTACTTTTTTAAACACCATCTCCTCTTCTCCATTTACTCCAGCCAGCCATGCTTCAGTATTTACAGGTCTTCATCCATATAATCACGGTCTTAGGCATTTATTTAAAGAAAAAATTAACCCATCCGTAAAAATGCTTGCGCAGGTACTGAAGGAAAAAGGATATGAAACTGGAGCAATTGTTTCTTGCCCTGGTATGAATAAATGGTATGGTTTTTCTAAAGGTTTTGACTATTATGATGATGAAATTCCTAAACTAGCAGATGGGTCTGATCCTTTACTAACCGTTGATGTCAAAAAACGTGGTACTGCCTTAAAACGAGCAGATCTAGTTGTTGATAGAGCCAAAAAATGGCTGCACGGCAAGCAGAATAAAAAATATTTTCTGTTTATTCACTTCTTTGATGCTCATTGGCCTTATGAAACTCCAGAAAAATTTGGAGGAAATAATCCTTATGAGGAAGAAGTGGCTTTCTCCGACCATTACTTGGGTATATTACTAGATTCTCTTAAGAAAGATCTCTTATTAACTAATACCTCGGTGATTGTTTTTTCTGATCACGGAGAAGATCTAGAAGGACTGTACCCTAATGATAAAGGTGGTAAAAAACTTGGACACCCTGAAGAGTCTGGTCATGGCTGTCTTCTTTATGACCAGACACAAAAAGTAGTTTTTATGATAAACGATAAAAATATACCTAAAAATAAAAACATACAACAACAAGTACGACTGGTTGATTTGTTTCCTACTATATTAGATTTGTTAAATATTAAGAATAATTATAAGATCGACGGAACCTCTTTAATTCCTATCATTAAAAATAATAGTAATCTAGACCTACCTGCTTATTCCGAAACTTTTTATCCCGAAGAACAAATTGAATCTACTGGTAAATTCAAAAACATTAAGAATAAAATCTCTCACCGCTTTGCAAATAAATACAAAGTAATTTTTAACCTTAACAGTGATCGTGTTGAAGTTTATGATTTAGAAAAAGATAAAAATGAAGAAAATAATTTATATAATTGTACTTAATGGTCAATAATAAATTTCATACTCAGCATATAATTTTAGTATCAATTGATACATTGCGCGCAGATTGCATTAATGCATCTCCTAGAGCTAAAGACTATCTAAGTAAATACCAAACAAAAACTACACTAAAAACAGGCTCCTTGGATAGTATTGTAAGGTCTAGCTTATACTACGACAACTGCTATTCGGCCGCTCCATACACCTCAGCGTCACATGCAGCTTATTTTACAGGAAGGCTTCCTCTTCATAACGGAATATACGAATTTTTTAATAGAAAATTGATCGAACCGACTATTTTTGAATACTCCAAAAAACAAGGCTACAAAACTATATTTCAAACTGACTTTCCCATAATTCTTGGCCATCCCCTCGGTTTTACCAAGGGGATAGATCACTATTTTATTGAAAATGAGGACAAAGCCTTTAAAGCGCTTGTTGATAATAAATGCAATAACACGTTGTCATTTTTTCACTTTGGAGGAGTACATTATCCTTACGGCTTCCACACTTTAAAGTTTGGTGGAAAAGACTATATTAAGAAAATAAACATGTTAGAAAAAAAGTACCGTATTTCTAGTAAAACTAGGGGGGAACTTGACGATGTTCTTAACGAAACTTATAGAAACAAACAGGATACAGAATTACTCTTACGATATAAATATATCATCTTTGAAAAATTATACAAACTGGGATTGTATGATGAATTGTTCGGTATGTATTTAGAAGGTATAAACTATTTTTTAGAACACAGATTTAATAAATTCATTATGAAAATTAAAAACTTTGTTGATAAGCACAATGCATTGCTTTTTATTTTTTCAGATCATGGGGAGGAGTGGGATGCTTTTTCTGAAGGACACCACAATACGCTTTCGGACAACGTGCTTCGAGTTCCTTTAATGGTTTACGGTAATCAAATTCAACCAAGGATTGAAAAACGCCTAGTTAGAACCATTGATCTTGCTCCTACAATAATAGATTTGTTACCTAATAACATAAGGACTAATTTGGATGGTGTTAAATTAGATATTTTTAACTCAAATGGAAAAGAGGTTAAAGCTCAATATGCAATTTCTCAAGTATATACTTCCATTGCTACAAAAAAACAAATTGCTAGGTATCAAAATATGTCAATTAAAAAAAATAAAACCGTAAAGCCACTTGATACTTATTTATCAGGAGAGGTAATTCGTACCAAAGATAGAAAACTTCTTGTTTACTATTACAAAAATGGATCAGTTCGTAAAAAAGAAATTCAAGGAAATGCAACAGATCTGAAGAAGATCTTAATTAAATATAATTCCGATAGAAATAGCGGCAGAAAAACTCTTTCTAAGATTAAATCGAAAATCAGAAATGAGTTAAATAATCTGGGATATAACGTATGAAAAAGATAATTTTAATCTTTCTATTTTTTTTTGCCTATCATATACTTTATGTTTTATTTTCTCTTGCTAATTACTTTCCTTCAGTTTTTCAACTTTTTGAAGCACTATTGAGAAACTTTTCTAGCCAGGAAATTTATCTACACATGATCGCTAGTCTGTCCAGGATTCTTATAGGATTTTTAATTGCCAGTGTTGTAGGAATATCTATGGGTTTGGTTTTGGCTCATTATCAACGAATCAAATATTTAACATTCTACATAGAATTACTACGCCCCATTCCACCTATCGCCTGGATTCCTATTGCCATAATTATATTTGGGTTAGATAACTCTTCTGCTTATTTCATTGTCTTTCTTGGTGCATTTTTTCCCATATTCACAAATACATATATCGGAGCCTTATCAATCCCAACTATCTATAAAAATATTGCCCTTTCATTCCAAATAAATGAAATTACATATTTTTTTAAAATATTATTTTTTTTTGCTTTACCACATATCTTTACAGGATTAAAGATAGGGATTGGGATGGCTTGGATGAGTGTGATTGCAGCTGAATTAACTGGTGCCCAATCTGGGTTAGGATACTATATTCAACTTAACAGACTACTCTTACAAACTGACAATATTATTATCGGCATGATGTTAATCGGTATTATTGGTAATCTGTTACAAAAATTGATAGATATTACTGAAAAAATGATCGTTGTTTAAAGCTTATAACTATGATTAGAATAAATGACATTTCATTTTCATATCCTGCAAATAAATCCACCAAGCAAAAAATTGTTTTAAATAACATAAATTTTAGCATCCAGAACGGAGAATTCGTGACTGTACTAGGAAGATCTGGTTGTGGAAAAACCACCTTAGTAAATATTCTAGCTGGTTATCTTGTTCCCCATACTGGAGGAATTTTTATTAATGACGTTGAAGTTAAAAAACCAGGAAGAAACCGAATTATCGTTAATCAGGAAAATGATCTCTTTAACTGGATGACTGTATTTGAAAATATGAAATTAGTTAGCAATAACGAAGTAGAAATAAAAAATAAGTTAGAACTTGTTTCTCTAGACAAACATGCGCAATATTTTCCCAATCATCTTTCTGGAGGAATGAAAAAAAGATTATCTTTAGCAAGAGCTTTAGTTGTCAATCCAAATTTTTTGATTCTTGATGAGCCATTTGGCTCATTAGATCACTACAAAAAAGATTCTTTGCACATAGAGTTAGACGAGTTGTTCTTGTCGACCAAAAAAACTGTTTTATTGGTAACGCACGACATTGATGAAGCGCTTTTTCTTTCAGATAGAATTATTGTGCTGGGCAAAAACCCTACCACTATAGTTAGTCAATTTAATATTAAATTCTCTCATCCGAGAAAAGCGAATATTAAAAACTCTGCTAAATTTAATGAATATAAAAATAAGATTAAAATTAGCTATAAATAAGTCTAAGTATCAAACATTGAAAAAAATCTATCTATAGTAATATAATCCCATGTAGTATAGTTGTCTAGGTAATAAACTTAAGCAATATTTAAGAATGGAGGTGATTTCAATTGTTTGATCCCAATAGCGACATGTTTAAACCAATTATTGGTGGTCGGTTAATAAGAGATGAAGCAAAAATACGATTAGAAAGAGATTTGCTAATCAAAAGAATGCTAGAAGAACAAGTAGATACTGATCTAGGCAAAGCTCAGGATACATTACAAGGCGAAGGTGTTCCAATAGTCCCACCGGAAAGAGGGGGCAAAGAAATAGCTTAGTAATGCTAGGTTAAAGTTTTATACTTGTCTATGGAAAAAGATAGTGTTCAGGCAGGACAAAATAATGCAGATCTACTTATAGATCCTAGGTTCCCTCACATTCAAGTTGAGACAAGGTGGATGCAAAGATGGGTAGATGATAAATTATACCAAGCCCATGATCATACTGACAAGCCTAAGTTCTATGTTTTAGATATGTATCCTTATCCATCAGGGGCAGGATTACATGTTGGTCACGTGGAGGGATATACTGCAACTGACATTATATCTCGATACAAAAGAATGAGTGGATTTGAAGTCTTGCACCCAATGGGATGGGATGCTTTTGGGTTGCCGACAGAAAACTACGCCATAAAAACAGGATTGAATCCACATAATGTAACAACAGAGAATGCAAGTGTATTTAGAAATCAGTGTATAAGATCTGGGTTTAGCATTGATTGGGATAGAGAAATAGATACATCTAAAGAAAATTACTATCGCTGGACCCAAAAAATATTTCTTGATTTATATAATCACGGCTTAGCTTATAAGGCCGAGGCTCCTGTTAATTGGTGTCTGGGTTGTAAAACCGTGTTAGCAAATGAACAGGTTCAGAATGAACATTGTGAGCGATGTGATTCGATAGTTGAATTGAGAAATATTGAACAGTGGTTTTTTAAGATTACAAACTATGCAGATAGATTAATAAATGATTTGGATAATTTAGATTGGCCTGAATATACGAAAGCGAGGCAAAGAAATTGGATCGGAAGAACTGAAGGGGTAGAATTGTCTATCACTTTGGAGCCACCTGGAGATGACCTACTCGTCTTTACTCCAGAACCGGAACTTCTGGGTCAAATGTCCCGTCTTGTCATTGCACCAGAATATCCCAACCTAGGGAGACTTGTAGCAGAAAACCAAAGATCTAGTGTTTTGGAATATGTATCAAAAATGATCCCACAATCAGAAAGGGAAAGAAAAAAACAAAAAAGTGGCAAAAGCGGTATCTTTACTGGCAGCTTAGCAATAAATCCTATTTCTGGGAAACCCATGGAGATTTGGATAAGTGAGAATGTATTAATGGATGAGTATGGCGGGATCAAGATTGAACAATTAGAAGACTCCAACAACATCCAATCTAGCATCGAAACTGATATGAATACAGTTCTAACTAACTTAAAAAGTAGAGCGAGGCCTGCCGTAAGATACAGGCTTAGAGATTGGCTAGTCTCAAGAGAACGATATTGGGGAGCACCCATACCTATAGTTAATTGCAAGATATGCGGTGACAAACCTGTCCCTGAAGATCAACTACCTGTATTATTGCCCGAGATTGATGATTTTACTCCCACTGGAGTTCCTCCTTTAGCCAAATCTGAAAGTTTTTTAAATACTACTTGTCCTTGTTGTGGCGAAAAAGCACAGAGAGAGGTAAAAACTTTAGACACATTTGTGGACTCTTCCTGGTATTACATGCGTTTTGCAGATCCCCATAATGACAGGGCGATGGCTGATCGGGATTTATTAAAACGATGGCTACCTGTGGATGTATACATTGGGGGAGCAGATCATGCAACCGGACATTTACTTTATGCACGTTTTATCACCAAGGTTTTAAATGATTTAGGTAGAATTAACTTTGCTGAGCCATTTGTCAAATTAACTCACCAAGGGATGATCCTGGGTGAAGATGGACGAAAAATGAGTAAAAGATGGGGAAATTCAGTAAATCCTATCGATGTAGCTAATGAATTTGGGAGTGATTCATTGAGACTGTTTGAGATGTTTTTGGGTCCACTTGAACAATCTAAAGTATGGCGCACAAAAGCAATCATTGGATCCAGAAGGTTTATAGACAGAGTTTGGCAACTACAAGGACGGGTTAAAGAGGAGGCGTCTTTTGAGGATCTTACTAGGCAAAATGAGTTTATTGGTAATGTTACCACCGCCATAGAATCAGGTAGGTTTAATGTTGCTGTAAGTGAGTTTATGAAGTACATTAATTTGATTGATAAGTTTGAGGGTATTGGTAGACAATCCTATGAAACATTTTTAAAATTACTATCTCCGTTTGCACCCTTTATAACTGAAGAGTTGTGGGCACGGCTCGGCAATCAATATAGTATTCATAAAACCTCGTGGCCGCGTCTTGCAACTCAAGAAAAAGACGTCAAAACGTCTTCTATCCCAGTGATGATTAACGGAAAAATCAGAGCAACTATTGCTCAACCAGTAGGAGCAGACTACACCACGGAAGAAGTGCTTGCGCTGTTAAAGTCTAACCCTAACATTCCTGAAGATGTAAAAAATATACAAGCTAAAAGAGTTATTTACAAACAAGATAAAATCATTAACATATTAACTTGATCTATATTTCCCTCTATCAGAAAGTCTCCTTGATCCTTTCTGATTGGGTTGACAATATCTCTGTAAATCTATATTGTTTTTAGAACATTTTACAGATGGACAAAACTGCCTTCTTAGTTAGTTGGTATCTCTCAACAGTCACCACATTGGTCTTTTGCCTGTTCTTATTGGTTTATATCTCCTTTGATAGAACAGCCCTGGGTACCACCACTGCCAAATATAACTCCTTTAAGGCCCTGCCCGCCAGCGCTTCTACCCTAAACTCCCAAGAAATTGAGGTAAATAAAGTTGATGCCCGGGCAGTAATTGTGGAACAATTTCTTAAAGGCTACAAATCTCCCCTGGCAACTTATGCGCAGGAGTTTATTGAAGTAGCAGACAAGTATAAACTTGATTACCGTCTTTTACCCTCCATCGCTATGCAAGAATCAAATGGAGGGAAAATTTTACCGAAGGGATCAAATAATCCTTTTGGTTATGGAATCTATGGTAAGCAGGTCTTACGGTTTAAAGACTTTGGAGAGGCTATTGAAAGAGTAGGTCGGGGATTAAAAACAGATTATATCGACAAAGGCTTAACCACTCCCTGGGAGATTATGACTAAATATACCCCTCCATCTGTACCTCTTGGCGGTCCTTGGGCCTCCGGAGTTTCTACCTTCATGGCCGAGCTCCAATAACCCATAATATTTGAAATTACACCTACAATCATTTATAATTCCGTCTTAATGAACCTTTTAGAAAGGGTCAATCAATTACTTCCCGATGATTGTGTGGCGTTGTACGGCACTAGCCATGAGCAATTAGCACAGATTCGATCCAATCAGTTCTTATCTCCTTATCCATCAGAAAATATGCTTCCGTATCAACGGAAATTAGTGGCGGACGGTAAACACCTTTACTACGCTTTTCCAGTTATCAAGCAGGGTGCGCTGCACAACCTGGATATTACCTCAAATAGAGACGTACTAAGATGGGTCTGCTCGTATGCCCAAAGACACGCAACCGTAGACTGCTTTAAAGACATAGCAGGAATCATTACGAACTCAGAAATTGTAATTGCACGAGCCCTGTCATTCCGTAAACAATTTGATCAACTATGTCAACACGAAGCCACTTTTAGTGACGGGGTAAACCCCAGGAGAGGCCACGAAGAATATTCAGGCCGTGATGATATACAGGGAGAAATGTGGTGCTTACGAGAACAGGTGGGTAGATATAGATTTGACACCGCAGTAAAAAGATCAGTGGTCAGAAAAGGGGTTATCTTATGCTTTAGCCCAGAATTATTAAAAGAAGATATTTTACCAGGCCATGAAGACTCCAATGAGATTATGATTTTATCTGATCAGCCATTATCTACTTCTGTAATAAACACCGCAATTGATCTAGAAACCGTCTCACGAATAACCCTCTAAACTTGCTTTTATCTGTCCCATAGTGTATAATGTGTCACATTATCCTGCCTTGGTGCAGGATTTTTAATATTATGAAATATTTACGTTTAGTAGTGTTAATTATTGTTATCTCCTTTTTATTAAACCAGCCAAAAGCTGAGGCTCAACCTCGTGTTAAGTTCGCTGCTGCGAATGAGGTAGTAGAGAATAAAAGTGGAGAGATTACTCAAACTGTGGAAAAAAGAGAGCTGGACGACCGAGCTAAGATTTTACAGGCTTATCTGTCCCAACATAATGCCCCACTGCAATACCATGCCCAAGACTTTGTGGATGCTGCCGATGAGTATAACTTAGACTGGAAATTTGTGGCAGCCGTCTCTGGAGTAGAATCTACCTTTGGAAAACATGTTCCCGGTGGAACTGATCCTGAATTCTCATCCTTTAATGGTTGGGGTTGGGGAGTTTATGGAACCCAAGCCTTATATTTTGACTCTTGGAGGGATGGTATCTTTACCGTTTCTAAGGGATTAAGGGAAAACTATTTTGATAAAGGATTAACCGAGCCTTATGCAATTAATAAAAAATACGCTGCCTCACCTCATTGGGGTAAAAACGTGACCTTCTTTTTAAGTGAGATCGAAAAGTTTGAGGCTGAGTATCAGGCCAAAAACTCGCCTTAAATCTGTTAAAATGAATTCCTAGTGAAAAAAAACCTGGCAGTTGTAGTAGGGAAGATCGTTCTGTTTTTGTCCCGCACCTTAAGAATAGGTGGAGGAGCAGCTGCCCCAGGGTATTATGCCCTGAAGGTTGAGCCCGATCTTTTAAATAAATTAATTGCTCAAATCCCCAAAAATATTATTATCACCGGTACCAACGGTAAAACTACTACTGCTAAACTTCTAACCCATTTTGTTAAAACTCAAGGTCTGAAGATAATACGCAATACTACCGGTTCAAATCTGGAACGCGGAATTGTTTCTGCTTTAATTGCTCACTCTCCACTATCATCTTATGATCTTGGTATTTGGGAGATTGATGAAGCAGCTTTTAATACTTTAGCTCCCAAGATAAGACCTGAGATAATAGTTTTTTTAAATGTTTCCCGGGATCAACTAGACCGCTACGGAGAGGTAGACAGTATCGTCGGAAAGTGGCGGGTAACTTTACAAAGCCTACCTAAATCTACCCTGGTAATTTTAAACGCTGATGATGAAAATATAGCCTCATTAGTGGAGTCTGCCCCAGGAAAAACAATGCTATTCGGCATGAAGGAGGAGCAGATCAGTGGAGAGATTAAAAGTCAGCCTAAAAAGGGTAGGTCATTAAATATTCAAGCTTATGAGGTTATTACTAATGGCCTCAGTGGCTCTCAGTTTAAACTCTCTTCTCCTAACTACCAGCTACCAGCTACCTATTATTTCCCCCTGCCTGGCCTGTACCATGTTTATGATGCCTTAGCAGCCATTTCCAGTGGCTTATACCTTAAATTAGACCCTCAAAAAATGGCTAAATCTTGTAATGATTTCTCACCAGCTTTTGGTAGAGTTGAAAAAATAAAACTGAGTGAGACCAGTCAGGCTATTGTTTCTTTGATCAAAAATCCGACCGGAGCCACCCAAGTATTAAACACTCTAGCTCCGTCAATTAACAATAAAGATCATGTCTTACTGGCTCTAAACGATGAATTAGCTGACGGCACAGATGTATCTTGGATCTGGGATGTTCCTTTTGAGGAGTTACAATTAAAACATGCTAAATTGAAAATTATCATTTCTGGCAACCGTGCAGTAGATCTGGCTATCCGTCTTAAGTATGCTGGATTTGATACCAGCTCACTGATTATTGAGAATAACCTTTCTAAGGCGTTAGAACGCTCTAAAAAAGGCTTGGAGGGTACTTTGTTCATCTTTCCCACATACACTGCTCTTTTGAGCCTGCAGAAACTATTAGCTAAACAGGGTCTGAAAAGACACTACTGGGAGGAAAAGTGAATTTAGTAATTGGTTACCTCTACCCAGATTTGATGAATATCTATGGGGACACCGGGAATGTGGTTGCCCTACAAAAAAGGTGTCAGTGGAGAGGTATTGAGGTAGAGATAAAACATATCTCTGTTGGGGATAAACTCCAAGTTGGGGAGTGTGATATCTACTTTTTCGGGGGTGGTCAGGACCAAGCACAACAGTTAGTTTCCAGGGATTTAATATCAGGAAAGGGGGGAGTAATTAAAAAAGAGGTGGAAAGAGGGGTGCCGTTACTTTCTATCTGTGGTGGTTATCAATTGTTAGGTGAATATTATCAACCTCAGGATGGACAAAAACTAGAAGGGGTGGGGATCTTTCCGGTTTATACAGAGGCCTCAAACACCAGAATGATTGGAAATATAATTATTGAGACTGAGCAGTTTGGAAAATTGGTAGGTTTTGAGAACCACTCAGGTAAAACCCGCCTTAATCAAGGTGGTATACCACTGGGCAGAGTGAAAAAAGGGTTTGGCAATAATGGTCAGGATAAACAAGAAGGATGTAGGATAAATAACGCCATTGGTTGCTATATGCACGGCTCACTTTTACCCAAAAATCCCCAGTTAGCTGACTGGCTAATCAAAAAGGGACTAGAGGTTAAATATAATAAAGAAATTAAGCTTCAACTTTTAGATGATAAATTAGAGCTGGAGGCCCAAAGAGTAGCTATCAAGAGATTCTCGTAGTAAAATACCCACAGGCCCAGGTGGTGAAATGGCATACCTGTCTGCCGACAGGCAGGCACGATAGGTTTAGAACTATGTATTATGTTTATATTTTACGTAGCTTAAAAACGGACGAGTGCTATAAAGGACTAACAAATAATATTGATAGGCGAATAAGTCAGCATTTATTAGGTCAGGTCGAATTTACTAAAAATAGACTACCTCTAGAATTGATTCATGTGGAGATTTGCTCGAATAGAGAAATTGCCAGAAAAATGGAAAAATTCTTTAAATCTGGTTACGGACGTGAGATAATTAGAGAGATTGCCCAGGTGGTGAAATGGCATACACGATAGGTTTAGGACCTATTGCCCGTAAGGGCGTGGAGGTTCAACTCCTCTCCTGGGCACTATTATGAAATTTGACTACACTATAACTACTACAAAAACTTTTGATCAGGCGGTTTTAAACGTACAGGATGGAATTGTTAAAGTTGGCATGCGGGTT
>Ga0209542_10007684_pt1 | contig 20405 bp, 21 predicted proteins | sample RifCSPhighO2_01_FD_184028 | JGI IMG/M metagenome (GOLD analysis project Ga0209542, IMG submission 184028) | Soil microbial communities from Rifle, Colorado - Rifle CSP2_plank highO2_0.1 (SPAdes) (version 2) | ecosystem: Environmental > Terrestrial > Deep subsurface > Rock core/Sediment ...
TACGGGTACTGGCTTTACCTACTCGGGGAATACGGTGCATTTCGGAGTCGGAGGCATGGCGAATCTCACATCAGGAAATAACGGAACAACGCTGTACTACACTATTCCCGCATACATTTCTCCGTGCGATGTCGTAGGACAGGCACAGGTCTGCGCGCAGTACATCCAACAGGTAACTCCCGGCACATACCCGGTGTACGTGAGCAATGCGGCAGGTCAAACAGCAACTCTCTACTTTACGGTAACGCAGTAACACTCTTTGCCGGTCTCATTTTTGTGCAGAAGCGTAAAGGTGAGTCACAGATTCACCCCATCCTTATTCTTCGCGATAGCGGAAGATAAGGATGGGGTACTGTGCGTCAAACAGGCCTGCGCTTTTGAATGACTCAAGAGTTAGAAAAGTTTTTTATAAAGGTTCCTCGGGGCAAGCCCCGAGGTATTGTCGGAACTCGCTTCGCTCATACTGTCGCGCGGCAAGCCGCGCTGCATTGAACACAGTGTTCCAGTCTTCGCTCGGACTAAGTGTGAACAAGTTCCCACTTTGCTCCTCGCTAGCCGCAATAAAAATATGTTAGTATCAGATAAATTAGGGCATGGAACCAATTCATTCGGTAAGACATAAGACATTCGCGTCTTTAAAAATCCGGAATTACCGGCTGTATTTTTTGGGCCAGGCGATTTCCGTCGCCGGTACATGGATGCAGACGGTTGCCCTAGGGTGGTTTGTGCTCCAAATCACCTCCTCGGGAGCGCAATTGGGGGCGGTTATTGCCGCAACATTTCTACCGCATCTCATCTTCGGAATGTGGGGCGGCGTTATTGCGGACCGCTTTGAAAAGCACAGAGTCATCATCTATGCGCAGTCTGCGTTCGCCATTCAGGCGCTTTCGCTCAGCGCATTGGTATATTCGGGACTGACGCAGGTGTGGATGCTGTACGTTCTTGCGTTCATCTACGGATTGATACGGGCTGTTGACGAGCCGACCCGCCAGGCGTTCGTTTTGGAAATGGTTGATGAAAGCCGCATGAAAAATGCCGTCAGCCTGAATTCAATGGTGAATAACCTTGCGCGAGCCGTGGGTCCCATGATAGGCGGCATGCTCATAGTTGGCGTGGGAATTGCGGCATGCTTTCTCTTTAACGCCCTCTCGTACATCGCGGTTATTTGGATGCTCCTGATTATGGATAAAAGTGAATTGCGCCGCGAGAGCCGTGTCTCAAAGACATCTACAAGTGTGCGCGATGGGATTCGTTTCATTCTCGCGACTCCGCTCATAAAAAATACGCTTATCATGATGGCGATAATCGGAACGTTCGCTTACGAGTGGCAGGTAAGTCTGCCGCTTCTGGCAGAGCGCACGTTCAACGGTGATGCAACGACCTACTCGGCTCTCATGTCGGTTTTCGGTGTTGGCGCAGTAGTGGGAGGTCTGTATGCCGCCAGCCGCCACAAACTTTCTACACGCAACCTCATTCTCCTCGTATTTTTATTCGGCATCTCTATAATAGCGACATCCCTCATGCCTTCGCTCCAGCTTGCAATGCTGGGCATGGCGTTTGTGGGATTTTTCTCCATCAATCTGACGTCGGTAGCGAACACGATGATTCAGCTGGAAAGTACTCCGGAAATGCGCGGACGCGTCATGTCTTTTTGGAATGTCGCCATGCTGGGCTCAACGACTATCGGAGGTCCCGCGATAGGATTAATCGGAGAATACCTCGGTGCGCGCTATGGCCTTCTTGTGGGCGGAGTATCCGCACTCGTCGCAGCCGGCATCGCAGCGTTCCCTCTTCTTAAGAAGAATATTGTCAGTGTAATTCCTGAAGCTGGAGAGACTGAAGGTGTGGAATTATCGGCAGCCGCGAAATAGGCCTTGTTTGTAATGCGAAAATAATCTCTTTAAACCACATTGTCCGCTTCTTCCTCTTCCGGTACGTCATCGTCGTCTTCCTCCTCTTCCGCCACAAGCTTTTTTCTTTTTAACTCATCTTCTTCCTCGGTTTGCTTTCTTAGCTCAGCATCGTCGTCCTCCGCCGGCGGAGGCTTATGCACATGGTGGATTTTCAAGGTCTCGGCGTGTTCCTTCTGTAGCAATTGGTCCTTGAGCCACTCTTCATGCTCTCTGTCTGGCAAAAGCATGTCGGTGACTTGCTAAAATAGTTCTCTATTCCTTTTCGATCGCTTGATTTGTTCGTCTTCCCCGTCTCGTTTTCGTCGCGCCTCCTCGTCATCATGGAATACTGGTTTCTTATTTGCGCGATGGAGTCTCACGACTCCCGCATGCTTGTGATGCGTCATTTGGTGGTCCCCGAGCCATTCTCTGTGCTCTCTGTCCATAACGTCACTATTGTATCGCGTTTAATAAAATCCGAAACGTTGCAATTGCGGAACCGCCTTCAATTATTTTGACAACAGCCTAAAATATGCCTACAATTAAGCCTTTTAGAAATACGGGCAATGAACCATTCACACATTACGAAACTGCCATGAAAAAATTACGTGTAGGAGTCGTAGGAGCTACGGGATTCACCGGAGAGGAACTCGTGAAAATTCTTTCACGCCACCCGCTAGTTCAAATCACATACGTTTCCGGCAAGGAAGACAGAAGCGAAAGGATCCAGGAAATCTTTCCATATCTCCAAGATGTTCTGGACTTAAAGTGCAATGCATTTTCGCCGGATGAAGCAATTAAAAAGACAGATCTGGTTTTTTTGTCGCTGCCTCATACGCTCTCAATGCAAAGCGCTCCACTTTTTTTAAAGGCCGGGAAAAAGATCGTGGACATTAGCGCGGACTATCGCTTGCAAGATGCAAAGATGTACGAGAAGTTTTACAAGACCACGCACACAGATGCTGAAAATTTGCGCGAGGCAGTCTACGGACTTCCCGAACTCAATCGCGAGAAAATTAAAACTGCGCGTCTTATCGCAAATCCCGGATGCTATCCGACGGGTTCCATACTCGGTCTTGCTCCCGGTCTCACGAACGGGGTCTTTGATGAAAGCTCAATTCAGATAGATGCAAAAAGCGGGGTGACAGGCGCGGGGAGGCGTGCCGACAAGGCGCTTCATTTTTCCGAAGTGAACGAGTCCGTCAAAGCATATAAGCTTTTTGAGCACCAGCATGTTCCGGAAATTGACCAGGCGCTTTCGGGTGTTTCTAAAAAGCCGGTCAACGTTGTCTTCGTACCGCATCTCATTCCGATAAACAGAGGCATTTTAAGCACCATCTACGTAAAGCTCGCCAAAAAAACGAACACCGAGGAGCTTCTTGCTAAGTATAAGAAGTTCTACGAGGATGAACCGTTCGTGAAAGTGTACGACGCCGGGCTTTTGCCGGAAGTAAAACATGTTGTTAACACTAATTTTTGCGATATCGGCCTCAAGGTTAACGAAGAGAAAAGTCTTGCGGTCATCGTTACGGCGATAGACAATCTTCAGAAAGGAGCGGCGGGGCAGGCCCTGCAAAATATGAATATAATGTGCGGTTTTCCAGAAACAACCGGCCTATGAGGTCAATTTCTGGAGGCGTCACGGCTCCAATCGGGTTTAAGGCAAGTGGCCTGTATTGCGGGATAAAGAGTACAAAAAAGAGCGACCTCGCCCTCATCTATTCGCAGAAGTTATGCGACGCGGCAGGTGTTTTTACTACGAACAAGGTCAGGGCGTCTTGCGTTGATATAAATAGCAAACATCTTAAGAATGGAAAAGCGCAGGCGATTATCGCCAATTCCGGAAATGCCAATTGCATGACGGGAAAAAAAGGTTTTACAGATTCGCGCGCAATGGCCGCGGCCACGGCCGCGGGTCTCGGTTTGAAAGAAGGGAATGTCTGCGTCGCCTCCACGGGAGTCATCGGCCATTCGTTACCTATTGAAAAAATTGTGAAAGCCGTCTCCGCGCTCGTCAAAGGTTTGAGCAAGAACGGAAGCACGCATGCGGCGCGCGCGATTATGACGACGGACAGCATGCTGAAGGAGGCTGCAACCGAATTCATGGTTGGGGGAAAGCGCGTTCGCATCGGAGCCATCGCAAAGGGCGCCGGAATGATTCATCCGGAAATGGCGCTTGCGCCTCACGCCACAATGCTCTGCTTTGTTACGACCGATGCGTCTATTGCGCCTAGGGCATTGCGCGCCGCGCTTGATTCTGCCACGCAAGAATCTTTCAATATGATTACTATTGACGGCGATATGTCCACCAACGACATGGTGCTTGTGCTTGCGAACGGAATGGCGCAGAATAAAACAATCGCAAAGAGTTCAAAAGACGCCCGCGTTTTCGGAGAGGCGCTTGAAACTCTCTTTCTGAAACTGGCGCAGCTCATGGTTCGCGACGCCGAGGGCGCCACGAAATTTATAGAAGTCAGGGTCAAGAACGCACACAGTCTCCAGGATGCTCGCACCACGGCGCGCACAGTTGCTTCCTCCACGCTCGTCAAATGCGCGCTCTTCGGCTCGGACCCGAATTGGGGGCGCATAGCCGCCGCCGCAGGCCGCTCGGGTGCCTCTGTTGACCAATGGAAAATGAAGATTTACCTTGGGAGCGAGCTGGTTTTGGATAACGGTGGCGCGGTTTCCAAAAAAACGGAAATTCTCGGCCGCATATTCAAGAAGAAAGATATCGCTATCACGTTGGACCTCCGGGCGGGGACGCACTCTGCGACGGCGTATACGTGCGATTTGTCTACGAAATACGTCCAGCTTAATTCCGCGTATCACACCTAATGCACACCACCATGGACGAAGTAGTAATAAAAAAAGCCGACGTACTTATAGAGGCGCTTCCGTACATCCAAAGTTATTACGGAAAGACCATCGTCATCAAATACGGCGGTGCGGCGATGACCGACAAGAATATCCGCCGGAATGTTCTGCGCGACATAGTTTTTATGAATTACGTCGGCATGCGCCCCATACTCGTCCACGGCGGCGGCCCTTCGGCAAGCGCGAGGCTCAAAGAACTAGGGAAAGAAGTCAAATTCATACATGGCTACCGCGTTACCGACAAAGAGACCATGGAGGTCGTGGAAAGCGAGTTCATGAAAATAAACGCGGAAATCGTGCAGGAGCTGACCGATCTCGGCTCGGCGGCCATTTCGCTTTCCGGAAAAGAAGACCGCTTCATTGAAGTCGTGAAGCATCCCGACATAATGGGGCAGGACATAGGATTCGTCGGAGATATAAGGAAAATTAATGGCGATGTTCTCCAAAAAATAATCGCAAGTGACATAATTCCCGTTATTCCTCCCATAGGAATCGGAGTGAAAGATAACCTGCCGTATAACATCAATGCCGACCAGGTCGCGGCGGAAATCGCGAGAAGCCTTGGCGCGGTAAAGTTCGTCGTTTTGACCAACGTGAAAGGCATCATGAAAGATGTTGACGATGCCTCTTCGTTTCTGGCTAATGTCAACGCGGAGGAAGCGGCTGCCATGATAAAGTCCGGAGTCATTTCAGGCGGCATGATACCGAAAGTGAATGCATGCTTGCGCGCTTTGGACAGGGGCGTGAAAAAGGCGCACATCATAGACGTGCAAATTCCGCATGGGATACTGATGGAGATATTTACCGACGAGGGAATAGGCACGGAGATTGTGAGAAAATAACACTATGGATTCCAAAAAAGTCTTTCAACTATATAAAGACTACGTGATGCCCACGTATGTAACTTTTCCGCTTGTGCTTCAGCGGGGCAAGGGCATACATGTATGGGACGCGGAAGGAAAAAAGTATCTGGATTTTTTTCCAGGGTGGGCGGTCTCCGGAATAGGGCATTGCCACCGCCTGGTCGTGCGGGCGATAAAAAGTCAGGCGGGGCGTCTCATGCACGTCTCAAATAATTACTATCACGCAGGGCAGGGGGAGCTCGCGAAAGAAATCACCGGTAATTCGTTCCCTGGAAAAGTATTTTTCTGCAACTCCGGAGCGGAAGCCAACGAGGCGGCCATAAAACTGGCGAGGAAATTCGGAAATCCCGGGCGCAACGAAATAATAACGATGGGGAATTCTTTCCATGGGCGCACGCTCGCAACCGTTACGGCGACAGGCCAGAGAAAATTCCAAAAAGGATTTGAACCGCTACCGGCTGGGTTTGTCACAGTTCAATTCAATGATTTGGAGGCGCTCAAACGCGCAATTTTTCCCAAGACTGTTGCAATCATGCTGGAGCCCATCCAGGGCGAGGGAGGAGTTCGCGTTGCGGATGCGCAATACCTCGCCGCAGTCCGGAAGCTCTGCACCGAGAAAAATATCCTCCTCATTTTTGACGAAGTGCAGTCGGGAATGGGGCGCACGGGTAATATGTTTTCCTATCAGAACTTTGGCGTTGTGCCCGACATACTAACGCTTGCAAAAGCTCTTGGAGGAGGATATCCAATCGGCGCTTTGGTGGCAAGTACTAAAATTGCGGACATTTTGTCGCCGGGAACCCACGGCACCACATTTGGCGGAAGCCCCTTGGCATGCGCGGCCTCGCTCGCTGTCTTTAAGGCGATTAAAAAAGAGAAACTTCTGAAAAATGCCGTTGTTATGGGCGCGTATTTGCAAAAGCGCCTCAATGAACTGAAGAAAAAGTATAGCGTAATCCGCGACGTGCGCGGCGTGGCCCTTATGGCGGGCGTTGAACTTGCGATTGAAGGAAAGAAAATCTACGAAGAATGTTTGGAAAAAGGCCTTCTCATAAACTGCACGCAGGGAAACGTGTTGCGCATCATGCCCCCGATTATCGTCAAAAAAAGCGAAATAGACAAAGCGATTTCCATTTTAGACAAGGTGCTTAGGAATAGCCTGTAATCAATTTTTCCGTCGGCAATGTGCACACGACAGCAGTATTAGAAGTTCCGGCTTACATCGTATACTGCAAGGAATGTATATATTTGGGTTCTTGGGGCGGCGATGGATTTTGATTTGCATTTCACTTGCGATTTTGCTTATCGCAGGAGGCGCGTATTATTGGCAGACAAGTCGCGAGGACAAGACGAAGTTCAAAACTCCCGAGGAGAAGGATATATACGTGCGTTTTGAAATGGAGGCGTATGACAGCATAAAGGAAAACTATTGGAAAAAACTGGAAGATGCGGAGCTTGCAGAACTTTTCCAGCTTTCTGTCGACAAAGCAAGAAATCTTTCTGCTCCTCTGCCGCTTGATACGAACGACCGAACCGGTACCGCAAAAATGTTAGCAAAAGCATTTGATTCTGCAACGTCAACAGATGCGAGAAAGCAATTAGCTCTCAACACTCTTATTATTGCTTTGTACAATCTTCCTCCTGCCGGGCGCAATAATCTTTATACAACCAAGCAGGAGACGGCAATGAGACAGGAGGTTGCAAACGTTAATACTTCCGTGAACCTCTATAGCGATCTCGGAGTGGCAAGGGGTGCAAGTACTGCGGAAGTCAATAACGCGTACAAAGAGAAAAAAGCAGTTCTCGCACAAGCGACCACAACAGAAGCGAAGGTAGAATTGCAAAAAATTGATTACGCATACAAGGTGTTGGCGAACACAGACAATAAAAGACGATACGATGAAGGACAGATAGAACCGACAACGTTCTCGCGCGTAATAGGAAAGACACTCTACATTTTTATAAGCAAGATTTCCCCCACAACATTGCAAGAATTTGCGAGAGCCATAGACAATGCGTCTACAACGCCGAATCTCGCGGACATGATTCTAGACTTTCGCGGGAATATCGGCGGTTCGCTTGATTTTGTCCCATATTTTTTCGGACTTTTTGTCGGTCAGAATCAATATGCATTTGACTTTTATAAGCAGGGCGACTATCTGCCGCAGAGAACCATGATAGGAAAGTTAGCGGAGCTTTCGCGCTACGAAGAAATCGCTATTTTGACCGACAACATGACGCAATCAACCTCGGAAGTTCTTGCCGCGATGTTCAAGCGCTTTAACTTGGCGCGCGTAGTGGGGACGCCAACACGCGGATGGGGCACTGTGGAAAACACTTTCCCGCTTGAAACTGTAATTGACCCGGAGGAAAAATACTCGCTTCTCTTAGTGCGTTATTTGACCTTGCGCGCCGACGGACAGCCGATAGAAGGAGCGGGAGTTGACCCGAATGTGAATATCAGAGATAAAAATTGGCGAGAAAAACTCGAAACATATTTTCGCTCGCGGTCGCTCATAGATGCGATATCGCAAACGGCGGTACAGTCGCCGCTACGCTAAGAAATTGAAACATGACGATTTAACGTGTTCCATTCGCCAGTCTGTCAATGTATATTCGCTTATTCGTACGAATAAGCGAATATACACAGGTAGCACGGGAAACCGGACAAGGTGCTGGACAGTTGGACGTATACTGAAAGGGTAAATAACAAGGATACACATCCGGGGGACTGAATTATGAAAAATAAAGAGTTAGAGCGGATACTGAAGGCATTTGCGAATCGGCGGCGTTTATTGATCGTGTCTTTTTTGAAGAGAAGAAAAGAGGCGACAGTCGGCGACATTGCCGAAGAAATCAGGTTATCGTTTCGCTCAACCTCAAAGCATCTCGGCGTACTCTCAACATCTGGAATTCTTGAGCGAGAGCAAAGAAGCGTACAGATGTATTACAAAATTGCGTCCGATATTCCCGCACCGGCCCGCACCATTCTTGCCGTGGTTTAGGTGGTCTTATTCGTACGAATGGGCGAATAATGCATTCATGCGAATGGTTGCGTTTTAATGGTGGTGAAGCCCGAGCAACTTTCCGAGTCGGCCACGATTTTCCACAGAGGACAAGATTGCTTGAAAATTCATTATGATATAGTGCGGACGTGTCCGCATCAAAACTCACTACGGTAAAGAGAAATGCGGGAAAGCCTCGCGTGATTAGAATGGAAGAAGCGGGAATTGACGATGTGCGGGAAGTAGGCGGAAAAAATGCATCACTCGGCGAAATGATACGTGAACTTGCCTCGCAGGGAATCCGCGTGCCGACAGGGTTCATCATTACCACGGAAGGTTATCGCTCGTTCATTCGCGAAGCGGGTCTTGCGCCGTTCATAAAAAATACACTCAAAAACATCAGTGCGAAACACATCGCCACTCTTGAGAAGACCTGCCAAAAGATACGGCGCGCAATTGAACATGCAGAGCTTCCTGTATCTCTTCAGAACGAGATAACGGAGGCGTACGCCGAAATGGAAAAGCAGTACGGGAAAAATATTGACGTGGCAATTCGCTCAAGCGCGACGGCGGAAGATTTGCCGGGCGCGAGTTTCGCCGGCGGATACGAAACGTATCTTGGTATTCGCGGGAAGAGCGATGTGCTGAAAGCGGTGAAATCCTCCTTTGCTTCGCTTTTTACCGCACGCGCGGTCTCATACAGAATAGATAAAAAGTTTGACCACTTCGCCATTGCTCTTTCGGTTGCCATTCAGAGGATGGTGCGTACCGACATGGGTGCCTCGGGTGTTATGTTCACGATAGACACGGAAACCGGATTTGAAGATGTCATCATCATAAACGGCTCCTACGGCTTGGGAGAAATGGTCGTGCAGGGGCATGTAATACCAGATGAATATCTCATCGCGAAACATCGCCTGCACCACGCGCCGGTTCCTATTATTGGAAAGAAGCTCGGGGCGAAAAGTTCCAAAATGGTCTATGGGCCGAAAGGAGGCATCAAGCCTGTAAAGGTCGTGAAAACAAGCCCGAAAGACAGGGCTAAATTCGTACTCACTGACGAGCAGATACTTACACTAGGACATTGGGCGGAAATAATAGAGAAGCATTACACGAAGAAACGCGGAACAAAAAGCCCGATGGACATTGAATGGGGACTGGACGGGAAAACCAACGAGCTTTTCATACTTCAGGCGCGTCCAGAGACTGTTCAGGTTTCAAAGGACCGCGGGAAACTCAAAGAATATATTTTGAAGGAGGAGGGGACGTTGCTTGCGAAGGGTTTTTCCGTGGGGAACAAAATTGTCACCGGACGCGCTCGCATTATAGGAAGCGTGCGCGAGATGAGCGAATTACTCCCCGGAGAGGTTCTTATTACCGAAATGACGGACCCGGACTGGGAGCCCATCATGAAGAAGGCTGTTGCAATCGTGACCGACAAGGGCGGGCGCACATCGCACGCGGCGATTGTGAGCCGCGAGCTGGGGCTCTCGGCGGTTGTTGGCGCGGAGCCGGTCACGCGGCATATCAAAACAGGGCAGATGGTTACGGTAGACACTACCGGCAGCGAAGGCCGAATTTATGCAGGAGCGCTAAAGTTTGAAGTTCGGGAAACCAATATCGCTGCAATTCCCAAGACGCGGACTAAGATAACGATGAACATCGCTACGCCGGACACGGCTTTTGAGAAATCATTTTTGCCGAACAGCGGAGTAGGGCTTGCCCGCGAAGAATTCATTATCGCCGCATCGGTGGGCGTGCACCCCTTGGCGCTTCTGCATTACAAAGAGCTTGAACCGAAGCTGCAGAAAAAAGTGGATGCTCTCACGCGCGGGTGGAGCGACCGTAGCGCCTATTACGTGGACAACCTCGCATTCGGCATCGCAAAGATTGCAGCCGCGTTTTATCCGAAACAGGTCATCGTCCGTTTCTCCGATTTCAAAAGCAACGAGTACCGCTCGCTTCTGGGAGGAAGCGTATTTGAACCGCATGAGGAAAATCCGATGCTCGGATGGCGCGGGGCGTCGCGATACTATGACCCGAAATTCCGCGAAGCGTTCCTCTTGGAATGCCGCGCGTTGCATAAGGTTCGCGTCACCATGGGCCTGGACAATGTGATACCCATGATTCCTTTCTGCCGGACCGTGGAGGAAGGCAGGAAGACCTTGGAGACGATGAAAGACGGCGGACTGTTCGCGAATTTGCTTCCGCACGAGGAGGAAACGGATGCCTCGGTAACGCCAGTTATAGTCATGTGCGAAGTGCCTTCCAACGCCATACTTGCGGAGGAGTTTCTGGAGATTTTTGACGGCATGTCAATCGGTTCCAACGACCTGACACAGCTGACGCTCGGCCTTGACCGCGACTCTGGAATCGTGAACAGAGTTGCGGATGAGAACGACCCGGCTGTCAAAAAGCTCATCGCGCAAGTTATCGCCATTTGCCGGAAAAAGAAAAAGTACGTAGGTATATGCGGGCAGGCGCCGTCCGACCATGCGGATTTCGCGAAATTCCTCGTTGAAGAGGGGATTGAGAGCATGTCACTGAACCCCGATTCTGTCATCAAGACCACCATCGCCGTCGCAAAGATTGAGGCGAAGATGCATAAAAGCCGGTAGCTTGTAGCCGGTAGCCTGCAGACAAAATGAGAACGAAGAAAAGCGCACATAAGAATTCGGTTTCCTACCTTGTTTTGGTTAGACACGGGAAATCCGAATGGAACAAGCTCGGATTGTGGACCGGACTTACCGATATTGGTCTTGCTCCCGAGGGAATCGAAGACGCGCGACGCATGGGCGGGTTAATACGGGAAATTGAGATTCATGAAGCGCATGTCTCGATGCTCAAGCGCGCACATCAAACGTTTGATGAAATCAAGACCGTACTCGGCAGGCATGATTTGGAAGCGAAAAAGCACGCCGCGCTTAACGAACGTCACTACGGAGTGTACACGGGAAAAAACAAGTGGGAGATTTTAGAATCGGTTGGCGAAGTGGAGTTTGAGAAGATTCGTCGCGCTTGGGATGCAGTGGTGGAAGGCGGAGAGAATCTAAAGGATGTTTATAACAGGGCTATTCCGTACTACAAACAGCATATTCACCCGCAATTGTGCAAGGGCCGTAACGTGCTTGTGGTCGCGCATGGAAATTCTGTACGCGCGCTTGTGAAGCATTTGGAGAATATCAGCAACGAAAAGGTGGCGAAACTTGAAATCGGCTTTGGAGAGGTGTATTGCTATGAATTTGATCGTAAGGGGAAAATACTGGACAAAGAGATTCTCGGTGTGAATCCAAACAGGGGAAAGGTTTAAAAGTTGAAACAAGACATCCTTACATACTTGAGAATGTAAGGATGTCTTGTTTAATCAAGTGGCAGGTGCCCTCTGCCACGCCTTCTGTCGCGCAGGGATACACGCAGAACTTGGATGAGCAACAAAAGCAAAAGCGCCAGTGAAATGTAGAAAAGGCCCTTGGAGCTGACGACCACAAGCCCCGCGGCCGCTATGTATCGCAGCGCTTTGGAAAGCATGGGGGTTGCTGCGCCTGCATTTTCTGAGGTCTCCTCTGGTTCATTGTCAGAAGTGCCTGCCGACTCTTGTTTTAAAGTCGAAGCGCTTGCGAGTGCGTTTTTCGCCAGGTTCTTCTCAAGAGCCGTTTTTGCCTGTGTACGAAGGGATTCCGTTGCGTCGTATATTGAATGTACTGCGCTCAATACAAGAGGGGCCGTGGAGGCAGCGCCCGTCTGAATTGCAGAGGTGACCGTATTCAATACCTGTGCCGCGGGCGAGGGCGGAAGAGGAGGTGCAACCGAAACGCTTATAGTTCCCGTCGTTTGGTTTAATACGGAGGCGTTTATACCGGAGCCGACAGCCTTTTCAATACGAGCGGAGGCCGTGTGATTTCCGGATTTTGCAACCCACGGAACCGACACTGTTTGCGTTTCTCCCGCTCCGAGCGTGAAGTTCTTTGTTCCGATTGAGGCGTCGTCAATTGAGAAAACTACGTCGCCGCTTATGGAATTATCACTGCTGTTGTAGAGGACGGTAAAGATATTTACGGACTCGCCGGCGACGACATGCGCGCGGGACATCCAAATCGCGCTTTGCGCGAAACCCGCGCGCAAATCTGTTGTCTCCGCCTGCGACACGAAGGGGAACGAAAAAGGCGAGAGAAAGAACGCCAGAGTTGCTAGTCGGCAAAACAGAACTTTGTATTGAGATATCATTTGCACATTATATAACGCATTACTCTCGTTCATATCTCCAAAATATTCTTTGGCACATACTCGCACCTCTGCCTGTCTATCCGCAGACATGTCTCCTAAATAGTACCATGGTACTATTTAGGAGACATGAGGGCGATTGAATTTCCACGCCTTTTTCGCGTCGCAACTCATTGTTTAAGTTGCTTGCGCCGGGGCGTGATCGTAGATACGTACTGACTTAATAGGAAAAGAGCACACTTTACCTGTCTAGGAGCGCTTTCTTTACTGCTGACTCAACTTCCGAATTAGCACCGATTACAACTGGAGCGTCGCCAAGATGTTCTCTCCAATGGTCTATAATCCTTGCCTTATCGGCAGGTGAGTCAGCCGCCTGAAGGATTTCTTCCAACTCCAACGAACCCCATGGTCCAGTATCCAGCGAGATATTATACTTTGGTCCTATATTCCTCCACAGTATATTTGCCAGCGCTTCCGATGCGTTGGCATCTCTATTTTTTCGGATAGTGATCACATCCAAGTCGCTATCTTTTCTAGGCTGCTTCTTTCCCTCTATTCCCCCGTTTGCTCTGCTTCCATGTATAACAAATCCGAGTGCATTTGGATTCTGTTCATTTGCTTCAGCAACAGACTTTCTTACAAGCTCTACCAGTGTCCGTCTATCTAGACTTTCTGTAGAACGTTCTCCTTCCAACATGAAGACATCATAGCAGATTTCGTATCATCCAATTTGGCTCCGCGGCCAGGGCTCGAACCTGGGACATCCTCGTTAACAGCGAGGCGCTCTACCAACTGAGCTACCGCGGAATATTTTCACGAGCACTCATGCGCTCGCGACTAGACAGGAGTATAGCTAAATAATCCCTTGTTGAAAAGTAAATTTTGGCTGTACAATGTATGCATGCGATGGGCCTACTTGCTTCAAGGCGTTATTTTCCTGGGAATAATTGTAATCGCCGTGTATGCAATGCAATCAAAACAGACATCTAACAATTCTGATACAATAGATACAACTAAGACAGTTATGGCAACGAATTTTTCCATAACAAGTTCGGCGTTTGAACAAGATGGGCGCATACCCAGTAAATACACATGCGATGGAGACCGCACCATAAATCCTCCACTCGTATTTTCAGGCGTGCCGGAAAGCGCGAAATCGCTCGCACTCATAATGGACGACCCGGATGTTCCCAAGGTGCTTCACGCGGACGGCGTGTTTGACCACTGGGTACTCTTCAACATCTCTCCCGACACAAAAGGAATTCCCGAGGGGCACTCTTTTGGTACTGCAGGCGCGAATGGTGGAGGGAAGAACGCGTACACGGGCCCGTGCCCTCCACCGCAGTACGAGCCGAGCGAGCACAGATATGTCTTTGTGCTCTATGCGCTTGATGTGGGGCTGCCGCTCAAAGAAGGGGCGACCAAGCAGGAGGTATTGAAAGCAATGGAAGGACATATCCTCCAACAAGCCGAACTCGTCGGGAAATATAAAAGGATATAGTTATGCATGATTCAATTCTTTATGTGAAAACTGGCTGCCCGTGGTGCAAAAAAGTCCTTGATTTTGCAGACCAGCACGGAATTGAATTCGAACTCCGCAACATTGCCGACGCAGGAGTTGCCGAAGAATTGATTAAGCGCGGAGGAAAGAGGCAGGTTCCGTATTTAGTAGACGAAGAAAAAAAGATTGAGATGTATGAATCAGCCGATATCATTGAGTACTTGAAGAATGTCTAGAAATTAAAAATTAAAAATTGGTAATTAATACTATGAACGTACGCATAAAAGCGACGAATTACACGCTAACGCCGGAGGTTGGAAACTATCTCGGCGAGCGCCTGAAATCCCTTGAAAAATTCATTGGAGCTGACTTGGATGTTGTCCGGTGCGAAGTTGAGCTGGGGCGCGATGCGGGCAGGCCGCGGCACGGGGCAAATATCTGGTTCGCGGAAATCGCCGTTATCATTCCCGGCAGAGAACGTGTCTACGCGCGCAACAATTCAGAGAGTGTGAACGGCGCGATTGACGATGTAAAAGAGGAAGTGGAGCGCAAACTTTTGCGCGAGAGAAAATTACACCGTCGCATCTTCCGCAAGGGGGGAGCGATACTGAAACGCATAATGCGTTTCGGCGAGGAATAATATCTACGGGATTGGTTTTGCGCCGGAGCGCAGGAATTCCGCGTAACCCATTTCTTTTTTGCCTTCGGGTTTAACTTTGTCGATTACAAGCAAATTGTTTTCAATATGCGCGTCTATAATTCCGACGCGAATTTTCTTGCCTAAAACCCCATGAGACGAAGTCTCATTTGGGGTTCGGCCGACCGCGCCTTTTGCGCGGTCTAGGCCTCTTCTTTTTTCAAAAAAAGTGTATGTCCCGACAGTAGAATCAAAAGCTCGGATTTTGAGAAGATTCTTATAAGGATTATCAGCAAGATTTAGCAACCCGTCTTCTTTAATGATTTTTGGGCAGTATGTGGCAACATCGTGGTTCTGTTCGTGCGCCTGTATATCGCCGACAATCCAGCTAGGCAGTATTTCAATGAGGAGCCGTGCGCTCTCGCGGGTCGCGAGCGCTTCCAATTCCCGCGCGCGCGGCGGCCATTCCGGCACAACAATTTTCTTTTGCGCAATAACGGGACCGTGGTCAATTTTCTCGTCCAAAAGAATTATTGACGTTCCAATGGAGCGGTCGTCATTCAGTATAGCTGCGCGCACAGGCGAGGTGCCGCGCCAGCGTGGCAAGAGAGAGAAGTGTATATTGAGAGTGCCGTGCGCGGGGATGGCAAGTATTTCTTTCGGCAGTACCTTTCCGTAGTAAATAACGATGAATAGGGCGCAATTTTTCAACCGAAGCATTTTCGCCACGTTATCGTCAAGGGTCTCGGGCGCGATAATTTCAATGTCACGTCTATTAGCCCATTGCTTGACAGGGGATTGCGTAAGCTTCATGCCGCGGCCCTTTTTCTGGTCGGGCGTTGTTACTACCAGAGTAGGCAGGTATCCCGCTTCTTCAAGCGCATCTAAGACAACCGTTGCCAATTCCGGAGTTCCAAAAAACGCGAATTTGACGTCACTTTTTTTCATCGGGTTCCTCGTCATACATTTCTGTCGCTTTGTCGGTGTAAAGAATTCCCTCCAGATGGTCAAGCTCGTGCTGAAAGATGTGGGCGAGGAATCCAGACGCTCCGCGCGTGAACTGCGCGCCGTTTTCATCATACGCGCGCACAGTCGCCTTTTCCGCGCGCGGCACGATGCCCCATTTACCGCGGACAGAGAGGCACCCCTCATGCTTGGGGCTTTTCCTGCGGGACATTTTCACGAGTTTTGGATTTATGTACACCTGATCTGGTTGTGGTGGCTCTTTCAGCTCACCCTTGGCTTGCTGAATTGGTTCATCCGGAGCATTGCGCTTGCCTCGCGCGAGCGCACGCCCGGAAACTATAAAAAGTCGCAGTGGCTCGCCGATTTGCGGGGCGGCGAGCGCAACGCCGTATTTCTCTTTAGCAAGAAGACCTTTCATTTCTGCTACAAGTTTTTTTGTTTTTTGTGATGTTATTTCTGAAACAGGCAAATCCTGCGCTATTCCGCGCAGAGCGGGATTCTCTTTTTCAGCCAGAATGCTATACATTTACAGACTATACCTCGTGGAATGACGTAATCCAATACTTAACAGTACGCAAATAACTCACGCACGAACTTCTGTAAAGAATATGACGCTAGCTCAAACGGCCGTTTGAGCTAGCGTCGTACCTATCTTTTGTTTCAGCACAGGCTGACTCGCGTGACAGGGGAAAAGTGTACAATAGCACCATGTCAATGCAGCACATCAGCACCCACATCAAGCGCGCCATGAGCAAGGGGCGGGAAACCGAGCGCGGAGAACTTATGAGATATTTCTGCGAGCGCATTAATTCCGGCCGTCTGCGCGACGGCCTCGCTCCGTTATCAATGGGGCGCATGGGGAAGACTCTTGAAAGAATCCCGACAAAAGACCTCTACTACTTGAAAAGCGTCTGCGATAAAGCGGAGAACTTTAGCAAAAAATTTTGGTGGGAGTTAAAACCTCAAGATAAGCGCGCAGGCAAGTAGGTGATTACACATGTAAATCGGCATTAACACATCAAATCTAAGTTTGCTAAAAATACAAGGTAGAAAAGAAAGAAGCCGCCTCGAGAGACGGCTTCTTTCCGTGCTCCTGGGCGGCCTTTGCGAAGACGCTTTGCGGACTTGTTCCGCTTGTTGCGCGACCCGCACACGAGTTGAAGACGCAGGGGCGGGTTGCAATAACATACATTTTCGCCTCGACATCTTCCCGCGTGAGTCTCCCTATTCCAGTTCCAGCCACCGAACACAACGTATTTAGATGGTCGCATACGCATGTTAGCTTTCCAGTGCGTGGTGACAGGGTGATGGGTGGTTCAGCTCTTCCGAAAAGACCTTGCGGAAGTGGGGCAATATAAGATTGGCACCTTTCACCCTTGGAATCCTCACCTTCGCCCGACCCCTCAAGGGCTCAAACATTAGCAAGTGCCACCCTTGTATGTGCCCGACTATGCGCCTTTGAGAGTCTCGGGGATTCGTGCGAAGTATCCGCAAGAACTCCTCCCTTTCCTTCCCATGAAGCATCTCATTATAAAACCTGCCCCATGCTTCGAGGAATTTCTCGTCGATAACTATTTTCTGCATCGCGCTCTCCTTTTCGGGTTAATTCCCGAGCGACCGGCAGTATCGCAAACCAGAGAGAGAGAGTCAAACGAAAGAGCAGGTAGCCGGTAGTCGGTAGTCGCGGAAATGCGTGCACAAATGCTAACAAATTACGCCTAGGCGTAATTTGTTAGCATTTGGGAAGCACTCACATTTTCTGCGTCAATCTGCGTCAATACGCCATACTCTATACTCCATACAAGTTACGGTATACAATGCCCGAACCTAATTATGGCATTCTCATTTTCACCAAAGCTTGGCATTGACCTCGGTACGACCACGGTTCTCGTTTTCGTGCCCGGAAAGGGAATTGTGCTCAACGAGCCGTCTGTTGTCGCTGTCTCTGTGGCGGATAATAAAATCCTTGCAGTAGGAAACGATGCCAAGGAAATGATAGGCAGAACGCCCGGCGACATCATCGCGTACCGGCCCATGAAAGACGGCGTTATCGCCGACTATCGCGTGACGGAAGCAATGTTGCGCTACTACATTAAAAAGTCTCTCGGCAAATGGAATGTATTCCGCCCCGAGGTGATGATTAGCGTTCCTGCTGGAGTAACCTCTACAGAGAGGCGCGCAGTGGTGGAGGCGGCAACGAAAGCCGGCGCGCGCGAAGCGTATGTCGTCAAGGAGCCGATACTCGCGGCGATTGGCGCGGGGATTCCGATTCATGAGGCGCGCGGGCACATGGTTGTTGACATCGGTGGAGGTACGACCGACATCGCAGTTATCGCTCTTGGCGGCATTGTCGCTTCAACCTCCGTAAAATGCGCCGGAAATGCGATTGACCACGCGATTGCCGATTATGTAAAGAAAACGGCAAATCTCGGCATTGGAGACACAATGGCGGAAGAAATAAAAATCCAGATAGGTTCGGCAGTCCCCATTGATGCTGAACTCTCCATGCAGGTGAAAGGGCGCGACCATCTGACGGGGCTTCCGCGCTCGCTGGAAATAAGCACGAATGAAATCGTGCGCGCCATCGGCAAGGAACTTCGCACCATGGTGAGTTCCATCAAAGATGTCTTGCAAGAAACTCCGCCAGAACTCGCGGCCGACATCATAGACAACGGCATCATCATGACGGGCGGCTCGTCCCTCATGCGCAATTTTCCGGAACTCGTTTTCCGACGCACGGGAGTACGCGCGCGTCTCGCGAAAGACGCGCCATATTGCGTGGCCAAAGGTACGGGCGAAGCGCTCAAACATTTAGAAACATACAAAAAAGCTATAATCGCGAAACGTTAAGAGGGCACCAGGTCTAACTATTTTGAGAAGGGTTTGTGTGATTGTTCTTCAATCGTTCCACATCCGTCAAAAGTTTCCTCAAATCTCTTTGAATTTCATCCAGCGTAGCCTTTTCTTCCGACCCCCCGCGTTTTTCGGACTCGTCTTCCTCAACGATGTCCTCAACGTCTTCCTGCAGTTCGTCAACGTCCTCCTGAATTTCTCCGATATCTTCCTGAATTTCTTCAATATCTTCGCCGACTTCCACAAGCTCCTGGGTCGTGTAGTTTATAGTCATCTGGATTAATATTGAAAGATATATCGCCTCAAGCGACACGATTGTGGTAAGCACAAGCAGCATTTCGTCATAGGCAATAAGACTCGTTTTCACTGCGACGAAAAAACCGATAAAAACGAGCGTGTGTATAACGAGCGAGGTCGGAGAACCGACCCACCGTGTGAAAGCAAGTGCAGTATTTTGGATTTTCCTTGGAGAGTTTTTCGGGTTCATGGCGAGGTAGTGTTCAACAGGCTGGAGCTCCTCTTAAAACGGAAGTCTAGCATGCCTCTACAAACCTGTCCGCACTTCGCCGCTCACTGTGGATTACTTACTCGGCTTTCATAGACAGAAAGACCCGCATCATTAATAATACACCTATGAAGATGGCATTGGTTGGGAACGTTCATCTTGTTACTGGCGGAAGGGAAATGATAGAACAAGTGCTTGAAACACTTGGTCGCACTGGAGTTGATTCACGGGGGAATCCTGATATTTTCATAAGAGAGTATTTGCAATTTGGGATTGATGAGGCGCGCGACGTGCGGGAACGCGCCGGCTCGCGCGCTATAAAAGAAAAGGGGCGGGTATTCATAATTGTCGCATCTCAAATGACCGCTGACGCGCAGAATGCGCTTTTAAAGACACTTGAAGAACCCTCGGATGGCGGGCTATTTTTCATAATTGTTCCGTCGCCGGAGACACTGCTTCCAACGCTTCGCTCCCGCGCGCAGATGCTGTTTCTATCCGGCAAAGCTGAAACGGGAAGCATAGACGCGGAAGAATTTCTTGCCACCACGCCATCAAAGCGCATAGAAATGCTGAGGCTTATTTTGCCGAAAGAAAAAGAGGAGCGCGACATCGGAGCCATAATTGCTTTTTTGTCGTCTGTTGAAAGGGCGCTTGCACGGGTGAGCGCCGAGAAATCCAAAGCCGGTCTTGAGGCGATTTACAGGGCACGAAAATACATTACGGACAAGGGATCGTTGCTGAAACCTCTCTTGGAACAGGTTGCGCTTTTGGTGCCTTGAATAATTGAATGGTAGAATAAGCACACTGTGAATTACGACTTCAAGGTATTTGACGGCAAAATCACCGGAGCGCGGGAATGGCTCGGAAAAGAGTATGGCGGATTGCGCACGGGACGCGCAACTCCGGCGATACTGGACGGCGTTACGGTCTCTGCTTACGGCTCAATGACACCACTCAGACAGGTGGCCAACATTGGCATTGAAGATGCGCGTACATTGCGGGTCTCGGCCTGGGACGCGTCTCTTGTGAAGGACATTGAGCGGGCGATAGCGGCCGCGAACCTAGGGCTCGGTACGGCGGTGGACTCC
>Ga0209542_10007685_pt1 | contig 20405 bp, 22 predicted proteins | sample RifCSPhighO2_01_FD_184028 | JGI IMG/M metagenome (GOLD analysis project Ga0209542, IMG submission 184028) | Soil microbial communities from Rifle, Colorado - Rifle CSP2_plank highO2_0.1 (SPAdes) (version 2) | ecosystem: Environmental > Terrestrial > Deep subsurface > Rock core/Sediment ...
GATTTACAAAAAGGACATTTTATGTTCATAATTTACTTACCTCCTTAAGACAAGTAAGGTTACCTTACTTTATAAAAGTGACGCTAAAGTAACAATACCTCTTTCACTATAGATATAAAAAGAGCAATGTCTCTATAATTCTCCTAGCCATCTAAAATGGCTGGGCCACACGCCAATTAATAGCTCTCTTAATTGAGTCATAAAATACAATCGCGACATTAAGTAGCAATGAAGAAACCAAAAATGCGCCGAGTGAAAGGTTAAGAACAGAAGGTTCTTGAGCCCACAAGATTTACAAAAGCCAGTAAATCTTGATGTATGAAGCGATGGTGAAAAATTGATTAATTGGCTATACAGTTCGTAGGTTGAATCGTAACAGGAACGGCGATTGGAATGCTAATTGGAACAACGACTTGGACAACTTCAACGATAACTGTCGAATGGCTCAGCCAGCTAGACCTTTTATGAAAACATGCAATAATTTATATGAAAAAATAATTTCTTTTGAAAATCTAATTCTTGCTTGGAAAAAAGCAAGAAAGGGCAAGACAAAGAAAGTTTATGTTATAAAATTTGAAGAAGAGTTATTTTGTAACTTAATGGCTTTGCATTATGAATTAAAATATAAAACTTATAAACCTAGAGAATTGGAAACTTTTATACTGAGAGACCCAAAGACGAGAGTTATTTCTAAATCTGATTTCAGAGATAGAATAATTCATCACGCAATTATTAATATAATCGAACCCCTTTTTGATAAAACATTTATTTATGATTCCTGTGCAAATAGAAAAGGAAAGGGGAATTTATTTGGATTAAAAAGATTTGAGAAATTTATGAGAAAAGTTTCTAAGAATGGATTAAGAGCAAAGAATAAATTTCAAGATAATAATTATATTGTTGGATATTGCTTAAAAGCAGATATTAGGCATTATTTTAAAGAAGTTAATCACGAGATTTTAATTGAAATAATCCGAAGAAAGATAACCGATGAAAAAGTTATCTGGCTGATTAGGCAGATATTAGCCAATTTGCCCAAAGGGCAAATTGGGGGGGGGGCGAAGCCAAAAAGGTATGCCTTTAGGAAATCTAACGAGTCAATTCTTTGCTAATATTTACCTTAATGAGCTGGATTATTTTGTTAAACACGGATTAAAAGCAAAATACTATATTAGATATGTTGATGATTTTGTAATTTTGCATAGTTCTAAAGAGCAACTTGAAATCTGGAAGCAGGAAATTGATAAATTTCTAAAAGAGAAATTAAAAATTGAACTTCATTCCCAGAAATCTAGGATAATCTCTCTTTCTCACGGCGTAGACTTTGTTGGCTTTAGGAATTTTTATCATTATAAATTATTAAGAAAAAGGAATATTAGAAAGATGCTAAAGATTATTGGGAAATATAAAAACGGCGAGTTTTCTAAAGAAAAAATGTTAGAAAGCTTTCAAGGTTGGAATGCTTATGCAAAATGGGCAAATACTCTTAATTTGCGAAAGAAAGTTGTGAGGAAAATTTATGCCTCCAATATTCGCTAACACATTTTCAGCAAGATATAGCAACAGACCTAAGTAATTTCTCAAATTGTCTGTTGCTATATCAAGGATTTTCAATCCTTGAGTGCGCTCAAGATGCCAACTGCAAAATGAAAAGCATCTTGACGTATTCGTGAGAACAAAATAGTAATGGGGAATTATTTTGGTCTCACGCTATAATCTTAAAATTAATTTCAATGAAACAATTTAAAAACTCCTTTTCATATTTACTTTCATGAAACATTCTATCAAAATTGTTATAATACTTTTAGGCATGTTCTTTCTCACCCAATTAATTGGAATCCTTGTTATTCACCAATATTCTCCGGAAGTAAAACAAGTTGTTAATGAGCAGGGAATCTTAGAAAACAAAACAATTTACAATCTTCCTTATGGAATGGAGCCTCCCCCGGATATAACTCCAAGCACAACTCTGTTTTCAATAGTTTTGGCAATGGCAATTGCAGTAGTTTTCATGCTGATATTAATGAGATACAAGGTAGAATTTTTCTTAAGAGCATGGTTTTTTGTCGTTGTCGCTCTTGCTCTCGGAATCACAATTTATGCATTCATCTCTGGAGTTAAGTACGCTCAAATAATTGCTCTAATTATAGCCCTTCCCTTGGCAGCAATCAAGCTTTTCAAAAGAAATATTATTGTCCATAATATCACAGAATTATTTATCTATCCTGGAATAGCCGCGATTCTTGTTCCTCTCCTGAATATATGGACAGTTGTTATTCTCCTTGTCTTAATTTCAATTTATGATATTTATGCAGTCTGGCACGCAGGTTTCATGCAAAAAATGGCGCAATATCAAATCAGCAAGCTGAAATTCTTTACAGGCTTTTTTGTTCCTTATCTCGGCAAAAAAGAAAAAAAGCTTATAAAACAGGCAAAAGAATCCAATGAAAAAGACAAGAAAATAAAAGTAAATGTCGCAATTCTCGGCGGCGGCGATGTAATCTTTCCTATAATACTTGCAGGTGTTGTGCTGAATCAGCTTGGTCTTATTCCTGCTTTGATAATAAGTGTCGGCGCAACCCTCGCCCTTGCATTTCTCTTTTATATCTCAAAGAAAGGCAAATTTTATCCAGCCATGCCTTTTATTTCAGTCGGGTGTTTTCTTGCCCTGGGAATTGCTCTTCTAATTTAGAACTTTGCGCAGGCAGAATGAACTAAAGATTGTTTTCTATTATTTAGGATTTGCAGAGGGTTATGTCATGACTATAAAATAGATACAAAACGAAAGATTTAAATACCTAACCTATTGTTACCCCTTTATGATAATGAAGCAAGAACTCGTAAAGCAAATCAAGGATTATTTTAATCTTAATATTTATGAAACCAAGGTCTGGCTGGCTTTGCTTTCTAAAGGAATTGCATCTGCTGGCGAGGTTGCAGAAATTTCAGGCGTTCCAAGAAGCAGAACATATGACGTACTTGAATCTCTTGAAAAGAGAGGATATGCTATAATAAAAATAGGCAAGCCAGTAAAGTACATTGCAGTAAAACCTACAGAAATTATAGAAAAAATAAAGTCAAATGCAACAAATGAAGCCCAGGAAAAGATAAAATCTCTTTCAAATCTTAAAGAAACAAAAGAATATACAGAATTAGAACAGCTTTACACTTCTGGCATTGACCCTGTTAGATCACAGGAAATAACCGGCGCTCTAAAAGGCCGTTCTAACATACTTTCAAGGCTAAAGGAAATAATCGAAAGCACAGAAAAGGAAATATTTATCTGCACATCTGTTTTGGACTTTGAAGATAAAAGCAGGGCGCTTATTCCTCTCTTGGAAAAAGCAGCCAAGAAAAACGTAAAAGTCAGGCTTGCCTTGTCAGGCTCTTCTGATTCTATAAAGAAATTTGCTGCAAAGCATGCTTTTAAAGTAAAGCAAATTGAGTCAAAAGCCCGTATATTTATGTCTGACAGAAAAGAAATCTTATTTATGATTACTCCTTTAAATTCAGAGGAAGAAATAGGTATTTGGCTTAATTCTTCATACTTTACAGACTCTCTCACAGAAGTTCTTGAAAACGCTTTGAAGAATCAAATAAGTGACAATTAAGTTTAAAAATATCCAAAATATAAATAAAAAATGACAAAACAAGTTGCTTTATACAGAATACCTGAAATATTAGAAGTAGCAAGAATTTTAGATGATTCTGTTTTGAATGATTACAATTATTCAATTAAATCAAAATACAATTCAGAAAAAGCAAGAGAAACTCTTGGAAAATTTAACAAAGCCAATGGAGAATTAACAGGTTCAAATCCTTTTATGCTCGTCTATTTGGCAAATTCAGGCTTTCTTCCAAATGGCTCAAGATTAGCAGAAAGAAAAGATTTGGAAACAGCAACTTTTCTTGATAATTCCTTTTTAAGCGAAAGTTATACTGATTTTGGCTTGGCTCTAAGAACAGAGGGAGATTCTTGTCATTTGCTTGCCAAGATATTAGCAGAACAGCTGAAAGAAAGAGGAATAGCTCTCGGTAAAGGCAAATTAATTTCTCTTAATTCATTAAAATTGAAGGAAGATAGAAATTCACTTTATGGCTTGGTTTTTAATCTCTCTGAAAATGCAGAAGGAATCACTAATTTAGAGGATTATAAATGGGATCATTCACGGGAAGATGGTTTAGCGTGTGCGTATTTTGGTTCGCACAGGGATTGTGATTCCAGCGACACGCACTTGGCGTATTCCGGTAATAGTGGTCGGGTAGTCTGCATTAGCGCCGAAGGCGCTTCGCAAAAAATTTTAGATGAACATTTAGTAAATTTTCAGAAAGCAAGAGACGAAGAAATTACTAAAATTCAAGAAAGATATGCAAAAGCAGAAGTTATTTTAAAGGGCAAATAAGTTTAAAAATTCTAAAATAAAAGAATATTATGTCTAACTCAAAATCCATTCTTGAACTTGAAGAAACAATAGAAGGGTTTGGAGAAATATACAAAGCCAAAGCCCCATTTTACAAAGCCTATAAAATATTATCTTCTATTGATGCCGAAATTACCAGCGCAAGAGACTTGCAGTATGCGCGGATGCAGGTAAAAGATGGCTTGGAAAACTCTTTGTCTAAACTTGGAAGCATCATAAAAGCAGGATGTGTTTGCACTCCTCATAGGGGAATCATCTTATCAAAAAACCCTCCAATTTTGCAATCACTGATGATTGTAAAGGAAGCCGCTCGCTCTCATGAGGGGTGGCAGGATTTTGCAATAGATGAAAAATTAGCAGGTGAGTATTGGGAAAAAGCCCACGATTCAAAGAATACAGATATATTAATTTTAAAAGACCGTCGCCCAATTCCCACAAATAGGTTCGGTGAAGATGAGCGCTCCCTCTGGTTCTTTGAAGACAAAGCCAAGGACGCAGGGGATTTTCTGTATAATAAAGGCATAAAAGAATTCTCTCTTTTCTTTGATTCTCCAGATTGCATAAACAAACATTCAATGTCCTACGCGAATCAATTATGGCTTCTTCTCGTAGGCACAAAAACCGGCGCAGCAGGTTATTTTGAGCACCTTAATTCTTCAGATTGCCTTGTCAGGGGATTAATCAAAAAATCTCTAAGCTAATAATTTTCATCTCTCTAATTTTCTTTGCCTGTTCTCTCTTGTATTCTCCCAAAAACTGTTTGGCGGAAAAATTTATCTTTTCTTTGGCAAATAAATATCCTTTTTCTTCAAAAACTTCTTTGTGCTTTTTCTTGAATGCTTGCGTATGTTCTTTCATATTTACGGGAGGCCCCAAAAGCAAAATTTCTTTTTTTGCTTTAACAATTAGATATAGGTTTGCTTTCTCCCTGCCAGAATATTCAAACTCTTTTTCTATAACTTCAAAATAATGCCCTAACTCGCGCTCCAAAAATCCTGCAAATTTTTTCATTTTTGTTCCAGCAATATCTCCTTCCTGCTTGTCTGTTTCAATCTGCAAATGCACGAATTCTGCCTTCTTTTTCTGCGCCAGTTTTTTTAAGTTTTCCACGTTTATTTTATGCTCTTTAAAGAACTCTCTGGAAGGTTTTTTCAGGAATCTTTTTACTGTTTCCTGAAATTTTCTAAAACTTTCTCTATTAAGGGCAGCAAGCACATTCCTTTCCTTCCATGTCGGGTCAACCAGAACAATCGGGCTTTGCAGTCTGCTTTCATTCAAGGCAAACAAAATATCCCTTGTCTTCTTGTAATGTTTTTCGGGGTCAGTTACAACCCTATCTTTGGCCTTGCTCAATACTCTTATCATTTTCAAAAAAGATTTGTAATGGATTATTAAGCATTCAAGAGCATACCCTGAAAATCCCTGAATATAACTTTCAGCTCCATATAATCCCTGCGCCTGGCAAAATTGCTTTGCCAGTAAAACCTCTTTCGCCATCCCTCCCCGCAGTTTTTTTCTTACATACCCTACATGAAAATAACTCAAGTCAGTTACATTCCTTGCTTCTGATGGCTTTTTAATCTTATAAACAGGAACAATTTCAAAAATTATGTTTTTACTCTCCACCTTATAATAATCCCTGCTCCCATGAACTTTTTGTATTTTAAATCCCTTTATTTTTTTCACAATCCTCTCTAAAATATCAGAGATATTGTCAAATTTCCAGTCAAATCTCACAAAAATGTCAATATCATGAAATTCTTTTTTAACTAATGTCTTCTTAGCAAAACTTCCTCCTATAAATATCTCTGCTTCAATTTTTTGCCTTGCAATTTCTTTCTCCAGTATCTCAACAAAATTCTCTGCTTCTTTCTCCAAGCAGGCCCATTCTTCTTCTCCTAGTTCAATTCTCTTAATTTCCTCGCTCAATATTTTGTTTAAATTCATGCCTTAGAATATGCAATTCGGTTTTTAAATTGTCTCTTCGGGTTAAGTCAATTATCAAATTAACATTGTAATAAGTATACTCTTACATAATGGACAGATTAGGATAATTATCTCTAACATAACCTTGCTATTTTCAGGGCTTTAATCTATTTTTCTGAGAATTCTTATATTATCTAGATATTTTATAATCTCAGAATTATTCTTTTTTTTCCTCTTTCTTCCCCAGCACAGAAAAATCAATAATATATTTCCCATCTTCAAGCTGATAAACCTGCGGCTTTCCAGCAAAAAGCTTTCCCAAATCCAGAAGGTATTTTCCTTCTTTTAATATCTTCACACTTTCTAAATCCAAAAAAACAGGCGCCTCTTCGTCCGCAATGCCTGCAATTTCTCTCACATCTTTTTCAATCTTCTCTTTCTCATGGGGTGTAAATTCCATAATTTGCTCTGCCTCAGAAGCCCCAGCGCCCCCTGCTCCTAAAGCTCCCAACGCTTCCAATTTTTCTTTCTTAATATAAAAGAAAAATTTCCTCCCGCATCCAGAACAACCAGTTAAAACTTCTTTAGAGCCATCATCAAAAATCTTAGAACAATGTATGCATTTGTAAGACATATGCTTTTAGGGACTTTTTAAGTTAATAAATATTTATATCTTTTAAAGTTAGGCCATATAAAGATTTATAAATCCCGATTTCAAGTCTTTTTTATGGAATTAAAGTACAATGTTATAAAGCCGAATTTGTATATTGCTGAAGATGAAGTAGTTTTTAGTGCAGACCCTTCAGATATTATCTCTGTTGCAAGGTCTATTGACGAGATAGTTGGAAAACATATTTCAGAGTTAAAAGTAAAAGAGAGCGATATAGAAACCATTAGAACAGGAAAAAGTAAACTGAGCAAAGAGAATACTGCCCCTACCTCTCCATTAAGAGAATATTTAAGTGCACTTGAAGAAGATAGAGAACATACGGATGCTATAAGAGGCATAACTAATGATAGTACTAAATTATTCGGAATTAGTTATCTTATTCATGCCTCTACTTTAAGAAATCCAAAAGAAGTAATTCAATGGTGTGCCCTTCGAGAGATGTTAATTGACCCCGACAAGGGATTTGACGAATACGAAAATGAGGATTTGTTTAGGCTAGATAGGCAGAAGACACTAGAGCAGATAAAAAAGCTAAATGAAGAATCAAGCCCAAAAATTCCAGATAATTCTGCAGAGTTTTTTGTTATGTGCGGTAGTGTTAGGGCAAAGTACCTATTACCTGAACTAAAAAATGTAGGCATGATAAAATTAATTCAATTAAAAGCAAAGGATAGAACTATAATAGATAATGCTAAATCTGAATTAGTTGAAAAATTAAAAGAGGTAGATGGGCCTTGCTTGTCTTTAGATGCTCATCCGCTTTTAAAACAAGTTGGAAGAATGTATTCTGATGCCTCAGAATTAATACAGAAATATGGGGATATTTTAAAAGACCCTGCATGGAAAACAAAGTTTTTCAGATTTGACCCCTAGATATTCTGAATTGAAAACATATAAAGTAAACCCTTTATCTTAACATATTTTACAGAGAATATAGTGAAAGACATTAGTCTTCCCCTTAATAGTCAACGACAAAGAGGAGAATAATTAATGTCCTTAACTATAATGTCTAAAACTTTTAAATCAAAAAATTGTATTAAAGATAATTATCTGGATTTGTTTATGGGCAATTATATAGTGATCTGCTTATCGTAATAACTAAAGGATTTGTGATTTTTGATAATTGATTTAACAAAACATCAGATTCATTTAAGCATCAGCTCAATCTTCTTCGGATCTTTCTTGATTTCTTTAACAATAGAAGCGGGCCCAATCACAGTCAATGCGCTGTTATCTCCCACAAGCCGCTTTGCAAGTCCGTATTTCATCTTGACAAACAAGCTCTCCTCTCTTATGTCTGGCTCAATCACAGCAAGCTCAATTCCTTTGAAATTCTTTATATGGTCTACCATCGCCATTGTGTCTTCAATCAATCTCGCTTCTTCCTCTGCTCTTAATCTCCCGTGGAAAATAACAATTTTATTTCCAAGAACAAGCCCGAGAATTTTCTTGACTCTTTCTGCAATGCCCATTTCCTTCACTTCTGCATGCTGCATAACATGTATCTGCAGCCCCTTGATTTTTTTCTCTTTTATCATTTTTATACTTTTTTTGCAAGCCTGAAAAGCGACTCATAAAACTCATCCATATTAATTCTATCTTTCGCAGCAATTCCTACTACATCATATTCCGGAAATGCTGCTTCTAATCTTTTAACATTTGCTTTTTTTAAATCTATCTTGTTCCCAACTATCAGTACAGGAATTTTTCTCGCGACAAGATTCCCTATAATTGTAATATTGACTTGCGAATAAGGATTCTCCGCAGAATCCAGGACAATGACAACAGCATCCATATCATCAAGCCATTTGATTGAATCAATAATGCCCTGCGTCGCCTCCTTCGCCCTTTTCTTTGCATCATTTTTTTTCAATCCATATCTCAAAAAATCTTCGTAGTCAATTTTAGTGGCAATGCCGGGCGTGTCAACAATTTTTAATATAAGCGACTTTCCCTTGTATTTAATTTCGACTTTTTCTTTAAACTGTACATTCCTTGTTTCATGCGGCACTCTGCTTACCATGCCAAGCTCCTCGCCGGTCCAGTCCTTGCATATGGTATTAGCCAGCGTGGTTTTCCCAGAATTTGGCGGTCCGTAAAATCCAACTTTAATATTCTCTTTTTTCTTGAAGAGGCTCATAAGAATTCTCTTCGAAAACATTTTTAGCATCTTTATCATGGTTTTTAGAAAGCTGGGCGTTTAATAAATCTTGCGTCAATCGGCTGTCCGCCCTGCCTTTTAACAATTTCCTGTTTTACTCTCCTGTTTTCAAATCCTTTGAAGAGAGGTATTTCCCACATTCCTGTCCTTCTCCCATCAATTTTCTTGAACGCGTAAGTAATTTTCTCTCCCTTCCATCCGACTTCACTCAGTTTTTTTCTTATATCTTTGTCTGTCAGCCCGCTTACCCTGGAGTTATAAATAAAGTTTATTAAGTTGTATAAGTCATGAGTGTTCTTGAACAAGCGATATTCATATTTCCTCTTGTACCATTCCTGCAGAATAATATAAATCACAAGAACCCCAAAAATAGAAATTCCAAGCCAAAATAATAATCTTCCCCATGGAAAAGGCACAGCGCATTCAGGATCATTTGCTTCGCAGATTTCTCCGTTATCACTAGCAAACGCTCTTGTAGGAGCAATATATGCCCCTAATTCATCAGCACTAATCTCCCTTATAATTAAAAATTCAATGCTCTTGCTTTCTGATTTAATAGGAATATAAATCGCAGCCCCGTCAGAAATTGGCTTCTGCTCATATCCCTCTTTGAAAACAACGCTTTCAAAAGGATAATCAATAAACAAATTTCCATTTTCAGCCCCTTCATTTGCTGCAATGTCGAGCTTAAATTTGCTTGCAAGAGTTTCCGCAGAGCTATCTCTAAAAATAGATATCTGCTCAAAATTAACGTCTGCCTTATAATTTTTATTGAACCATCCGATTATTAAATTATTCAGATTATCAGAATTGAAATTTTCATTGTTCAGTATTTCTTTATAATATCTTGAGTCAATGTTTTCAAATCCAATTGCAAGAGGAAGCTTTCCTCTCTTTCCAGTAGAAATGCTTGAAGGAAATCTCAGCGCAAGAAGCTCGTTCATTATTTTTTCATATTCTTCATCAGAACTTGCCTCTTTAAATGAGCTTTCCAATTCGTTAAGAGAGTTGCCTAATTCACTGAAATTTATTGCTTCTTTTATTTCTTTGCTAGTCCATGCAGGAAATCCTTCTGTCTGTTTCGTTATATTTGCAAGCCTCGCCTTGTATTCTTTTATTGTTCTGTCAGCAGATTCTTTTGCATTTCCAGCTGTTATGGTGAAACTTTTTATGGCAACAACACCATCATTTCTCGCAATTTCCACTTCAACATTATATGTTTTGCTCTCAGTATATGCGTGCGTAATCTTTTTTCCTTTTGTTTCTTCAATTGTTCCATCGCCAAAATTCCATTTTGAAGAAGTTATGTTATAATTTGTCACAACTTCAAATGTGCTCTTCAACCCAAGATAAGAAAATTTTGGAGTTATGTCAAAATCAAAACTCTTTTGTATTGTAATATCCTTTTTCTTTAATAATACCTCTCCCAAATACAACAATAGTTGCTTATTGGTTGAGCCCAGCGGAATAACAAAATTTACAGGCGCAATATCTATTTCAATATTCTTTCCGTCTATCAATACGGGCTTTTCAGAGAGCTCATAAAACTCCTTTGCCTCTTTTTTATAACTCCCTAAATCATACATAAGCTCAACATCGCTCAAGCTGATTATCTGGCTTGGTCCGCTAATTTTTACAGGCAGGATGCAATAAGGATTGCAATCAACCGCATCGCCATATATTTCTTTCAAATAATCATAGGCATAATTTTCCAATATCTCCGAAGTCAATATTTCAAATGTAGTGCTATTAATTCCCATTTCTGTCCTTCCATATCCCATTGGCTTTGCAAAAATCTCAAAGTCGGTTTCATCTGTGCCGCACATAGGCTCTTTAGTCTCTGACCTTATCTTGAATTCTCCAGAAGCGCAAGCCCAATAACTGCCTTTTTTAGCCGAGCTATACTCCACAATGCATTCAGCCTCTTGCTCGGTTCCTACTGCCCCGCTTATCTTCGGCAAATCACACTCGCCTAAATCATTATTCTCAAAGTCACGCAGAATCATTGTAATATTCTCTTCATTTACTTTTTTTATTTTTGCTCCAAGGGAAAAAGCAGGCCCTGCGCTCAAATTAATATTTTCGCAGATTTCACCATTTATTATAGCCTCTGTATATTCGCTGCTCCCAAGATTGTCCGCAAAGCATCCGTAATTATTGTCAGTGCAATAGTTGGAAGTATGAGTATTGCTCGTCAAAATTTTGTCTCCCTTTCCAGTGATATCTATCAAAAGAGGAATTTCGCATGAGCCAGTAAGTTCGCTCTCAATTGAAAATTTCATTGAATCTATACCTGAAATTCCTTTTCCACTAATTTTTAATCCAATAAATTTTTCTTTATTCAGCTCAATTTCGCTTATGGCACTCCCTGTTTCAAATTCTTTTCCGCATTCTTTTGTAGTACAATTAAAATCAATTCCTTCTTCAAGCCCGCTTTCATTTAGTAAGCTTAATAGGCTTATATTTCCAAGAAAATTGCTTGTCACCAAGTTATTTCCATTTTCACTGCTCAAATTCAGATTAATCTTTCCTTTTATGCTTTCTCCAGCCAAATAACTTTCTTTTAAGCTATCTGAATTATATTTGAAACCCGCGCTTGCAAGCCCAAGGCTAAGAAGTCCTATTCCTATGAATATCAAAGAAATTATCCCCTTATTTCTCATTTTACTTTTTCCGCTTCAGCCCAATCAAAACGTAAATTCCCATGACAGTAATAATACTCATCACAAACTGTCCTGCACCAAAGAAAGGCATTGAAAGCTCAGGCGCCCCGCACATGATGCTTGTTGTCTGGTCAATGCACCCAACATCATCTCCCCCAAATCCAGGAGCGCAATTTCCATTTTCAGCAAATATTGCAGTTGCACTAATATCCATTAAGTCACCACTGCAATCCCCGCTCACGTAATCTGGATAAGAGCATTCCCAGAGGCATTCAAGTGCTGGCGTTATCGGATTAACTGGCCCTGTTCCTGCCCCCTTCAGAATACAATTTGGACTTGCGCTTCCTTCCCAATCGCAATAACAATCAACTAAAGGGTCGCTGCAGTTATTAAGCTGGTATCTTGGATCTTGCGTATTTGCGGCATAATTATTTTGGTCCTCGTCGCAGGTAGTTTCTGTTGTATAATCTCCGCACATTCCAGAACTAGGAGGCACAACATTATCCAAAACATTCAATACATTGCTCTGTTGGGTGTATCCTGTCGCTGTCGCAATAAAATACAATTCTAAATTATTTCCCTCACCCCCACTGCCCCCTCCTCCCAGAGTATATGAATTTTGATCAATAGTCCAGTTATATTCAGCAGATCCATCTGCCCCCGCATTAGCATTGAGGGTAACAATTAAATCGTCGCCAGCACACGGTGGACTGCCAGATATGCAGTCATTATCCCGAACATTAAAAGTGATAGCATTTCCAGAAGTTGCACCTCTTGCAACTAATTTTACTGTACTCCATAAATTCACTTGTGCGCCAGCAGCGTATTCTGTTCCAGATATGCCTGCCCAATACGCTCTTGGTCCTGTAGGCCCTCCTTCAGTTGTACAAGTTGAAGAGCATCCATCCCCGCTAACTATATTTCCATCATCACATTGCTCTCCAGATTCCAAAGCACCATTCCCACAAATACTTGAACATGGTAAGCAACTTCCCCCGCAATCCACTCCAGTTTCACCCAAAGCAGTATCTTGTACACCATTAGTGCAATGAGGAGGAGGCGGAGCTGTCGAAGTCCTGCAGCAAATAATAACATTATTATAATTAGTGTTTTCTAATCCTAAATGCGCATTTGTATTAGCAGAAAGGCGAACAATTTCTTTTTTATCAGACGGGCAGACATTTGAAAATACAGCACAATATAAGTCTCCATAGTATACAAGCAGATATCCCTGCGTATTTCCAGAAGGAATTTCAGCATGAGCATTAGTGCTGGCGCTTAATCTTATGACTCTGTTTTCTCCATTGGGATTATGTGGATTTGCCCCAGTAAAAGGATAACCAAAGATATTATTAAAACAAATTTCAGTAGTGTATCCTCCTATCCCATTCCAAAATTCTGCATGGGTATTTGTATTAGTCCCGCCGTTGTCATATAATTTCATAATTAGTTGGCTATCATCTGCTACTCCACAAGACGCGCTGCTCGCACTTCCAGCTAAGAGCACAAAACTTCCTAAAAGAATAAAACCAATTAGCCCGATAAACAACCCTCTTTTCATGTCTCTACGAGCAAATAAAAGTTTATAAAGATTTGTAAGACCTTCAAAACTAAATAAGTGTGAATAACAAAATCTATTTTGATTTTCAGAGGCTTTAAGATGAAGCCTCCTTTCTACCACATATAAATCTTCACAACCTTTGGAGTAAATTTTGTAAGCGATGCAGTAATAATCCTTTCTTCAGTATAAACATCTCCAGCATTTGGCGGATAACTTTCGGTTCCACCGCATGCATCGCTGTAAGCATCGCAAATGCTAACATTAAAATCCAATTTCGGATTTTTTATTTTGCTTCTCAGAAGATTAATTAATTCTTCTTCAGCACCATAACTTGCTATACTATCACTAACTATCTTGTCTCTTAATGTCAAATTTTTAGCCATCTCATTAAGCACGTCTTTCAATAATTCGGATTTGTCCTCTTCTGTCCGCACTTCCTGCTGAGATATCATGGCTAAGAGCGCCCCTATTACAATTAATACGGCAATAGTCGCTTCAATAACTCTTAACATTCCTTTTTGATTTACCATACTCTTACTTTCAAATCAGCAAATTGAATTTCTCCAGTATTCCGCAAAACTTCAATTCTCTTCGAATTTACAAACATCTCCTCGCTCTGCGGGCGCAAGGGTCTTTGTGCAGAAATTTTCTCTGTAGTGCTAAATGCAACTTCAAATTCGAGATTAGCCCTGCTCGGCAGATTAAATGCATTCCTAACACTCTCATAGTTTTTTTCATATGCTGTCTTCAAATTAATGATCCTGCTTTCTGAAATGAATTTTTCTTTTTCAGAAGAGATTATAGTATATGTTCCAATCATATTATTTCCTCCTCCGCCAGGAGGAGGATTTTCAATAAGCCCCTCTCCAAATCTGAAAATTGCAAAACCTTTTGTCGGATCAGTATCATATACATTGCTAGTGTTAAATTTAATATGGTTGCTGCTGCCAACTCCTTCAGCCAGCACTATATCTCCATTTCTGTTTTTAGCCTGCACCTCTTTTGAGGCATCATAATCTTCGATTTCTATCTGCACAACACTATTCAAATCATTAGAATTGCTGACATCCAAGCTAATAGAATAACTTTCTATTTCAATAGTTGTATTCTTTATTATTTCTATTTTTGCATAAGTCAAACTAGATTCAATCAGCCTGGACGCATTGAAAGGACTGAAAAAATAAAGCGCAAATATGACAAACCCGGCAAATATCAAAAAAGACAGCAGCATCTCTATATGGCTAATTCCTCTTTTGTTCATTCATTAAAATGACATTATACATTTATATAAGTTATTGTTTCTTTATTCTTAACATGGAGCAATTAAGCAAAAATAAATTAATAGCAAGAATCAAGCAAAAAAAAGAGCTCTCAGGTCTTGCAAATTCCTTAGTCTCAGACGCCCTGGAAGATTATCTGAAAAAATACTCTATTCCTCTGAAAAATTTAAGGCCTCCCCAAGAAAAAATTATAATAAAAGAGATTCGGGCAGAATTAAGAAATCTGGCGGGCAGATTCCAAATTTCTCTTAAAAAACGGCTTTTTCTTTTGGAAAAAGGAGATATTCAGACTCTTCTTAAGACTCACACGTCAACAGCAGAAAGATTTAATTTTTATCCTAAATTAAAATCTCTAATCAAATCCCTGAAAATAAATTCAATCCTAGATTTAGGATGTGGCTTAAATCCCTTGGAGCTCGCTTCCCCTAGAATAAATTATTATGCCTCAGACATAAACCAGTTTGACTTGTCTCTTGTAAAAAAATTCTTTGAAAAGCATTCTCTTCCTGGCAAAATTTTTCTCTTTGATTTAAGAAAAACAAATGTTCTGCCAACACTTCCTAAAGCAGACTTATGCATCCTCTTCAAGGTCTTAGATATAATAGAAACAAAATCCCACAAACTCGCAAAAGAAATAATTGAAAAACTTCCCTGTCAATACATATTAATTAGTTTTGCAACTCGCACGCTCTCTGGAAAGCCAATGTCCTGCAAAAATAGAAAGTGGCTCGAAACAATCCTCAAAATCCTGAATTATCCTTATAAAATTTTCAGCTCAAATAATGAAATTTTTTATCTCGTAAGAAAAGATTCACTTGCCTAAAAACAAATTGGCCCCGCTTGAAATCAGGAAAGCAGCAATAGCCATTATAAACGAGTGCTTCACTCCTGCTTTTATGCTTCCCTCGGAAAGTTTCCCGATTGTAAGCCCTGCCAAGATTCCTTGCGTCACTAAAAGAAATAAAAATGGGCGGGAAAGCTCCTGCACATTAATCGCTGCAGTTTGGTCAGACGTTGTAGCTGCAAGTCCTTCAATAGTGAATTTTCCAATGCCTCCTGCGCTCCCTGCCAAAGGCAGAATTTGGAATTCCATAACGAGCATGATTCCTATAAATATGAAGAAAATAATATATCCTTGGACAACAAGGCTATAAACTGCTGCTTTCCTTTCTTTTTTAAGTTTATCAACTTCTGAAATTGATTTTGCTACTGATTCTAGAATATAATCAATTTCTCCTCCGGCCCGCTCTGCTTCTCTTATCAATGCAACAGCTCTGCTGATAACTTTGCTTCCCACATCAGATGCAAAAGTTTCAAGCGCCCTCTCGACAGGTATGCCGAGCACAATCTGGTCTACCAGTTTTGTGATATTCAGCGTCAGCACCCCATAATTCTTGTTTCTCATATTAACAATGCTCTTGCTTACAGGCGTCCCAGTAGCCACGCTTTCAGCCAGATTCCTTGAGAATTCAAGAAACATTTCTGTCGTGTTCTCTTCTTTCCTGTTTTCTAGCACAATACCTATGACAAAAGGCATGAACAAAATAGTCAGGCATATTCCTCCCAGAAACAAAAATAAATTCAAGTTCCCCCTTAGAGAGTAATAAACAATATTTATCAATAGCAAAATCCCTGCCGCAATAATTCCAAACCAATGCATTCTTTTTAGTTTCATTTTTTTCTCCTTAGTTGCTTGTAAATATATAAGATAAGGCAGGAAAGTAAATAAACATATATCGCCGCCATTATTGAAATGAATGGATACCATAGTCCAGTAAAACTTTCTCCACTACCTTCTATACATTTTTGATAAACATTATTACAAATGGGTAAACTAAATTTTTCATATAAAATAGGCAATCCAATGCGAGAGAATCCTATAGCCAGGACTACACTTATGATTGCTATTGGAAAATATAAGTAAAGTAAGAAATCAGTTTTACTCGATGGCGTTATAATAAACTGATATATAAACGGGAGATAAAGTATAATGGCCAAACCAATGCTTTTTTTGCTAAATACAAAAAATCTTATTTTGCTCTTTTTATTTTGATCTTTTCTCTTTTTCATTTCAATATACCGGCTGTTTCAGATGTATAAATACAAGGAAAAACACATTTATTAAAGCTGTGGCAGTAATGATTAAAATTGTGAGCTGCAATATAGAAAATCCTATGCTAACGCTTCCAACAATCAGCAAAATTAACAGCAGCATCAGTATCATCGGCGCGGCAATGACAATGCTAATGTAAATGTCCATGAATGTCTCTGCTGTCTTCGCATATTTCTCTCTCTCAAGCCTGTAATCCATCAGCAAAGTTTCTGCCCTCTTATTAAAAAACTCGCCAAAGTCTCCACCAGAATTAATCGTTGTTGCCAGCCCAGAATACAATTCAGCAAGGTTATCGCTCGGTGTGCTCGCAGAAGCATTGTTTAGGGCAGTCACTAAGTCATATCCATAAAGGTTAATCTGGTTAAGCACTTTCCTGATTTCCTTTCTTAGGGCAGGATATTCCTTGCTTAGTCCTATAATTCTAAATATCTCGCTCGGCGGTATCCCAGAACCTGAAATAGCGCTCATATGTATGACTGCAAAAGGCAACTCTCTATTTATCTTTTTGGAAAGCGTCGACTTCTCAGTCACAGGATAAAAACAAAGTAATATAAAAGTCGCAATCGGCGCAATAATAGGTATCCAGAACACTTCTACTAATCTAATTAAAATATTTCCTTTAAAAGTTGTTACGAAAGGCGCATCAATCCCCAAGTTAAAGAACAGCAGGAAAACCCCAAGAAAAAACCCAATAATCGCGGCTATGACACTGCTTAGCAAAGCCATCGCAACATAAGCTTCAAAAAGCATGTCTATATTCGCTTTTCTTAAATCTTTTGATAGCCTTTTAAAGTAGCCTCTTTTGATGTATTTATATGCAAGGTTAAAAAAAAGTTTATTGGCAATTTTTAGATATCCTCTTGTCGCCTTGAATTCATTCCTCTCCTCAACAGCGCCCTTGTGCCTTTTCCTGAGTCTCTTCACATATTCTTCCCTGATGCTTAATTGCTTTAGCAATTGTGCCTTGTTCTTTACACGAATGACTGCAGTAGATTCAATCTTTCCTCTCGGTATCAGCACTTTCTCTAATTTAGGTTTTTCTTCCTTGCTTATCGAAGGCAAGATTGAATCTACTGCAGTCATTCCCAGCAGAACAGGAATAGAATCATTCATAATTACCATGCTCTTTCTTAAAGCCCCAATCGCCGCCAGCAGCATCACTCTTTCAGTAGCCTCCGCAGAGTTCAGCCTCATGCTGTAAACCGCGATTTCCTTGAGCATACTCATTTCAACTTCAATGTTCTTTTTTATATCTTCTATCATAGTAACCTCTTTATATCTGTCTGAAACTGCAGAATTTCCTGTTTTGCAGATGCAAGCATTTCAGCGTCTTTCCTCTTGTAAGCCGCCTCAAGTTTTGCCACAGCATCTTTCATGCTTGCTAGCAACTGCGACAGAAGCCCAATATCCTCTTTTTTCATAATATTACAGCGAGCAATCATTTATATATTTTTCAATTATAGCTCTATCCATCTTCTTGTTATAGTCTCAGGTAATCGTTTGAAAAAACTTTTTAAATATGAATCATACCAGCCCGTATTTAGCCAAAACGCCAACCGGATTTTTATAATAATTGTTTACAACAGCACCAACTTCGTCAAAACTGAAAATTTTTCTCTTATAAAGCTCATACAAAAGCTTTGCCCTTAATATAATTTCTTGCTGTAATTTTTCAAGGGGGATCCCTTTTCTCATAGATATTTTTTCTAATACCTTGCTTTGTTTTTTGAAGTAGAATTTATCGTCGCGAGGGTCCCATATAAAAGGTGTGTTGACAATAGCGCTTCCATCTTTGTTTATATTAACAATTTCCACTATCTCTCTCACTTTTCTTGTTTCCTGCCCCTTTACAACTGTATGCGTTGCTATTGCAACGCAGTCGAGGGAATTTACCAAAGTCGGTGATAGCTCTATCGGTGGCGTCTGCAATCTTCTTACTAGTGTGTCAACAGAATCAGCGTGAATCGTGCTTAAAGACGAATGCCCGGAGGCCATGCCTTGAAATAATACAAATGCCTCTTTTCCTCTAACTTCTCCAACAATAAGGTAGTCTGGATTTTGCCTGAAACTGCTCTTAAGCAAGGCAAATAAGTCAACTTCTCCTACCTTCCCTATGCCAATAGATGTCCTCGCAACAGCAGGTAGCCAGTTTTCTCTAGGCAAATTTAGCTCCCTGGTGTCTTCAATGCTTACGACTCTCGCTTCCGGCGGAATAAAAAATGCAATCGCATTTAACAGAGTGGTTTTTCCACTTGCGGTTGCTCCTGTAATCAAAATGTTGGCCTTGTTCTCTATCACGAGCCAGAAATATGCCATCATTTCAGGGCTCAAAGTTCCAAATGCAATCAATTGCGTCGGCGTCCACGGCGTTTCTGTGAATTTTCTAATGCTGAAAGTCGGTCCTCTAGAAGTAACATCTTTCGTGAATGTGGCATTTACCCTAGATCCGTCAGGCAAAGTGCCATCAAGCAGCGGCTGCGCATAAGAAACATATCTTCCGCTTCTTTGCGCGAGTTTCTCAATAAAGCTCGCAAGCTTTTCAAGATCTTTGTAAACAATATTTGTCCTAAGATTTCTATAAATCCTATGTATTATATAAACAGGAGTGTCATTCCCATTGCACTCAATATCTTCAATAAAATAATCTCTTAGCAAAGGGTCCACTTCATTGAATCCAATAAAATCTCTGAATAAATAATAGAATACTTTTTCATACGATTCTTCGCTTATCTCGATATTTAGTTCATCAATTAAAAGCCGGGTTGTTTTGTCTATGTATTCTGTTGTTGCTTCAATTGTCTTTTCAACAGCCACATTTACATTAATTAATTCGAGCATAGCCGCCTCAATTTGCTGCAGTGCCGCTTGCTCATAATCCTGCAGAATCGGCTCTTCAACTTCATAAACAAGCTCATTAATTTTATCATCCCAATGAATATGTGCGCTCGTGAATGGCGAGATTAATACATACCGCACATCCAACTGCCTCTTGTCTCGCGCCTTTGGCAAGGAGGGTATCGGGGGGTTAAGGTCGATTGTTACTACCATGTCCCAAACAATAATTTATAATATATAAAACTATCCTAATTGTTAAGCCAATTGCCCAACTTAATATTGCACCACCTTCAACTTTCTGAAACTTTCTCTGTTAAAGATTTTAATTTTTGTTCTCTATTCTCTATACTCTCTTTATATTGTTTGTCTGCTTCAAAGAATTCTCGCATCTTTCGGTCAGATATCTCCACCTCTCCAACCACTCTTAAATAGCAATCCTGTCCAGGGTCAAATTCATATCTAATTAATTCAGCATGTTTTTTTGTTATTCCTTCAGAAACAGCCCTTTTTATTTCTATTTGTCTGTATTTTATTCTAGGGTCTACAGGATTTCGCAAGAATTTTTTTATTTCTGCAATTTTTTTTGCGTTGTCATTAAATTCACCAGAAGAATCAATAAATCCACTACCTTGCAAATAGAAAATAGTTACATTTCTGCCATACATATGTGTGCCATCATAGATTTCAAATTTTTCTAGCCCGATTAATCTCATATCTTATAAACGACTTAGAGATATTAAAATCTTTCCTGCGGAAATATTTATGAATTCAATTA
>Ga0209542_10007686_pt1 | contig 20404 bp, 18 predicted proteins | sample RifCSPhighO2_01_FD_184028 | JGI IMG/M metagenome (GOLD analysis project Ga0209542, IMG submission 184028) | Soil microbial communities from Rifle, Colorado - Rifle CSP2_plank highO2_0.1 (SPAdes) (version 2) | ecosystem: Environmental > Terrestrial > Deep subsurface > Rock core/Sediment ...
CATTGCTCTTTATCCCTTCTTATTGTTATGGGGTGAATTTGAAAGTGGAGAGGATTTGATTGGATAGCTCACTCTTTATGTTGCCATTTTCAGAAGATATCGATTGAGTAACTTCCAACTGAAAAATATAATTATTGTGGGGAATATAAATAACATCAATCGAAGTATTATCTCTTCCTCCACTAAATTTAAAAGCCTTATAATTATTAATACTTGTTTCTTTTAATTTACCTTCAAAGTTGCAACCCAACTGTCCCGTCAATCCTTTTTGCAACAAACTGCACCATTTGTCCCGGCTGTCGGAATCTATAACTTCCACTCCTAAGTTATTCCACACTCTGATTGAAATGGGCGGAGGAGACTGAATATCGGGATTTAGAATAGTTGGATTAATATATAGAGTATGAACTAGATCAGAAATTGAGGGATCTTTTTTAAATTCTTCAATTTTGCCAGCTAAAGGATACTTAATTGAATAATATTCATTCGTATATGTTTTCCAGTTTGCCCCGATTGACCCCGATTCAATCGGGGTTAAATCGGGGTTTGCGGTTTCGTCAACTGTTGGTGTTGGAGAATTTTGAACGGTTGTTGGGGCAATTGAAGTTTGTTTTTGCTGATTTGTGTTTTTTGATTGGTTAAGTAAATAATAAGCGCCGGAAAATAAAATGACAATGAAGAGAAAAATGATCAAAATTATTGGAAATTTATTTTTTGGAGCTGGAACTTTAACTTCCGAAGACGGAGTTGGCTGAATATTATTTTGAGGTTGAACATTGACAGGATTTTGCTCTAAATTGCTTTCTTCCATAAAATCATTATTTCAGGAGTCTATTGAGAAGTCAAGAAAAACAAATTTATTACAAAAATTTCTTTGCATAGTTTTTACATAGGATACTATATAAAAGCGCATCCTCGGCAATGCGATCTTTATTTTTGCTTAATAAAATTGATGGAAGAGTTTTAATAATTTTTACAAAATAAGGCTGAATCGCTGATAAATCTATTTCATCTACTCTTTTAAGCGCTTCATCCGTAAATCTCTTTGCCATATTAATTGAGCCCCTATGATATCCAAGAGCAACTCTGAGCAAATCCATAGACAGTGACTCAATTGCAACTTTTGTATTATCCATAAATAATTTTAAAGAAATATTTAGTTAAGTCCTCGTACTTCTTTCTAATTTTGATATCCAGGATTTCATTTGTTGGATTATTATCTACTGGTCTGATATTAATAAAAGAATTACAATCTATTTCTTTTGTTTTAATATCAATTCCGCCTCCCCAAATATCCGATTGGCTGCTTCCTTGTTCAAGTAGAATTTTCTCTGATTCAAAATGGCGGTCACATCCTGCCGAACATATTTTTTTCTTAATATCAATCGCAGTTTTAATATATGCGTCAAATACTTCTTTTAAGTTTTTTATTTCATCAATTGTAAAGGGAGTTGATTTTGTAAAAATCACATTTGTATTTTAGCAAAAAGAACAAAATAAATCCATAAACGTATTATAACTGTTTTAGATCTGAAGTTCTATTCTAAACAAAGGAAGACGTGCTTAGGCTACGCGACCGGTAAATGTGGATTTTGCCAGCATTTGTTCGATAATGTTTTTAGGTACTTCTTCGTAATGGGATGGTTCCATATAATAGCTGGCACGACCTTGAGACATAGATCTTAAAGTTGTTGCGTAACCGGAAAGCTCGGCAAGTGGCACCATTCCCAAAATAATTGTTGCTTTTCCTCTTTCTTCTGTACCCATAATTTGGGCTCTTTTTGCCGATAAATCGCCAATTACATCTCCCATAAACTCCGACGGTGTTGTTACTTCTACTTTCATTATTGGCTCCAGAAGTGTAATATCTGCCTTTTTAACTGCCGCTTGCAATGCCTGGCTTGCGGCAATTTTAAAGGCGATATCCGATGAATCAACATCATGGAAGCTTCCATCATATAGCGTTACCATTAAATCAACCAAAGGATATCCAAGTAAAGCTCCGTTTTCCTTTGATTCTTTTGCTCCCTTTTCAACAGATGAAATAAATTCGGCAGGAATCGCTCCACCTTTGATAGCATCGACAAACTCGTAGCCCTCTCCACGGGGCTTTGGCTCAACTTTAAGAAAACAATGTCCGTATTGTCCGCGGCCTCCACTTTGGCGAATATATTTTCCCTCTGCCTCGGCCATTTTTTTAATAGTTTCTTTATATGCAACCTGAGGCGCTCCGACATTTGCCAAAACATTAAACTCGCGCTTCATTCTGTCTACCATGATTTCTAATTGAAGTTCTCCCACACCGGATATAATAGTCTGTCCTGTTTCATGGTTTGTTTTTACATGAAAAGTCGGATCTTCATCCATAAGTCTTTTAAGAGCATAGCCCAGTTTTTCCTGGTCTGATTTTGTTTTTGGTTCTATCGCTAAAGAAATAACCGGTTCCGGGAAGGAAATTTTCTCAAGAATTATTGGTTTTGATTCTTCGCAAAGAGTATCTCCTGTTCCTGTTTCTTTAAGCCCAACAATAGCAACAATTTCGCCGCTATATGCAGTTTTTATTTCCTCTCTCTGATTTGAATGCATAAGAAGAAGTCTTCCAACTCTCTCTCTTGTATTTTTAGAGCTGTTATAAGTATATGATCCTGCTTCTATTTGACCCGAGTAAACTCTAAAGTAAGTTAATTTACCAACATGCGGATCGTTTTGGATTTTAAAAGCTAAACCGCATAAAGGATCTTCCGGTATAAGCTGTCTTACTTCCTCTCCTCCCGTTTTTGGATTTGCCCCTTTGACCTCTTTTAGATCAACAGGAGATGGCAGATAATCAATAACTGCATCCAAAAGAGGCTGCACTCCTTTGTTCCGAAGAGAAGATCCGGCATAAATTGGAACAAGCTTGTAGTCAATGACCGCTCGACGAAGAGCAGGTTTTAACTCCTCAGCTGTCAATTCTTCGTTATTAAGATATTTATGAAGTAAATTATCATCTGTCTCTGCAATTTTTTCGATAAGTTTGTGGCGATATTCTTCTACCTGATCTTTCATATCAGATGGTATCTCGTCTGAAACGTCATATTTTGCACCAAGCTCATCCGATCCCCAGATATATGACTTTTTATTAAGAAGGTCAACGATTCCTTTAAATGTATTCTCTGCTCCAATCGGCAAAACCATAATTGCCGGATTAGCACCAAGTCTCTCTTCTATTGTTTTAATCGTATGTAAAAAATCCGCACCAAGTTTGTCCATTTTATTTACAAAACAAATTCTTGGAACGTTATATTTATCTGCTTGTCTCCAAACTGTTTCGGATTGAGACTGTACTCCTTCTTCCGCATCTAAAACAGTGATGCCTCCATCCAATACACGAAGAGATCGTTCAACTTCCGCGGTAAAATCAACGTGGCCGGGAGTATCTATTATATTAACCCTGTATCGTTCTCCTCCAAGCTGTGAATGAACCCAAAAAGCAGTTGTAGCGGCAGAAACAATGGTAATACCGCGTTCTTTTTCCTGCTCCATCCAATCCATAACTGTCGTACCTTCATCGATATCACCTATTTTGTAGGTCTTGCCTGTATAGAAAAGAATGCGTTCTGTAGTTGTGGTTTTACCCGCGTCTATATGAGCAATAATTCCAATATTTCTAATTTTACTTAAATCTGTAAGTCTGTCTTTTGCGTCTGCCATAAATTTTTGCCCCCATTAAAAAATTAATCCTCCAGAGAGGATATAATCTCAAAATCTGACCTGAAATAGTATAGCAAAATATGAGTGGATTGTAAACAACTTCAGTTACAAAAGTTATTTTAATATTGCTTTTGTGGGAAGGGGTGTTGAGGAAACATTAGGTGTGGTTGGAAATATAAATGGTGTGGGAGTTAAAAAAGTGGAACTGCATGTTTGATAAAACTTCTGTATTAAACAATTATAATCTGCTGTGCCAACTATACCGCTTTTATCTATATCCGAAGGAGCGCATGATCTTCTCAATGCGTCTGTTTCTGTTGATTTCTTACCCAGGCAGGCCATAAATCTTTGATAATCTATATTGTCCACTCTTCCGCTTTTATCTATATCTGCGCTACATGCCGTACAGACAAAAGGCGTTGGTGTTGGAGTAATGGTATAACTATATCCTGAAATAGTTGAGGTTATAAACTGAATATTCTTAGAAAATGTATCTATAGTTGGTCTTGAAGCGCTTACGCATACAGGATTCCCATTTGATTCATCAAAATGACAAAGGAGTAGCGTGTCGCTATTCATTGTAAATGGACGTGAAGGAGCAATGGTAGAACCGATATATCTTGGAGTATTACTTATTCTAACTTCGTCTATAAATCCGTTAAAACTATAAGTACCACTTGGATCTGTTCCTATAAATACATCGTCTCCATATGTAGTTTCGCTGCCTCCGCCTATTGACCCTGTTTGAAGGTTTTCCGCGTCTATTTTTCCGTTAATATATAGCCTTAACTTTCCTTCGCCTTCACTAAGAGAAACATTATTATAAACTACTGCTACGTGAGTCCAAGTGTCAGGATTAACTGTAGAATTGGAAACTATTTCTGTCGGAGCCCAACGGTTTTGATACATTATGGAATATGTAAATTTAAGTTTACGTGCCGGAGTCAACTCAAGCATATATGAGAAGTTATCACCTGACGCTCCTCCTAGAAATCTTTTTGAGAGTATTGGGTATTGTAAAACGCCTGGCCTTTCTTTTAATTTAACCCAAGCTTCCCATGTGGCATTTTTAAAATTACCAATAGTGTGAGTTTGAAGCGGTCTAACATAGCTCCCATCGGTAAAATTATTTGCGGCTAAAAAGACAGCGTTCCCATAAGCTGGGGAAGACGTTGGTGGGGTAGGAGTTATTAAAGGCTTATCTATATAGCTTATATTTCCTACAGTTTCTGTACCAAAATGGTTTCCCTCATCGTTCAAATTATTATCAAAATGCCATAAGACAAGAGTATTCTGATCAGAAACTAATGGGTTTACGTAAGCTCCATTATTCCAGTTTCCCGTTATGTCTCTAGCAATATTAGAAACTCTTAAATCATCTATTCCTCCTTTAAAATACTGACTTATAAAATTATTACTGGTATTAATCCAGGCGCCAATAACAGTAGAACTATTATTTTCATCAGATAAGCTGGGAGAAATATCTGTCTTTTCAAATACTTTTTCACCATTTATAAAACCAGTAATTGTATTGTCTTTTTGTACAGCTGCTATATGAGACCATGTATCTACTGGCATTATAAATTCAGATCTTGTTCCTTGATTTGGATTTAAAAAATGCAAGGCGGCTTTATTTTCTGAATTCGTAGAGACAGCAAACAAATATCTTCTTCCGTATGTAGTTGATAATCTGCCTAATATTGCTTGAGGACCGGTACCTACCTGAGGTTTTACCCAGGCTTCAATAGTAAAATCCCTGGTCACAGCCAATTTTTGATTGTTATCTACAACTTTTATATAACTATCATCACCTAAATAAACAGCTTTGTTACTTTCTGACTGAGAAACAGTAGGAGTTGGAGTTAGAATTACAATTGTCGAATCAACGAATTGAATATTTGTTTTATTAGTAGGAGTATTTCCAGTTACTATACCATCATTCCCCTTACCGCTAGAGTCCTTAACTGTCTCAAAATCTCCCAGCTCTGATCCATCAAGATGCCATAGAAGAGATGTATTCAAATCAGAGACAAATGGTAATATTGCTAAAGAAAAATTACTGGTATAACGAGCAATATTACTTATTCTCACTTCATCAAGTGTAACAGGAATTGTTTTCTTAGCAGATAAATATGGACTACTTGCAATATAAAATGGTAAAGAATCATCTAATAAGGGGTAAGATTGCTCCATTGTTCCAGAGCCTTTCTCAACCCCATTCACAAAAATCCTTACCTTCTGCCCATCATACACTCCTGCAACATGATTCCACACGCCAACTACATCTTGTTGCGACATATCTGCTGTAGAAAAACCTTTTAAATTCTTATCAGTATCTGTAATAAGTACTCTAAATTGATTCTGATAATATTGGAGATAATAAATTGCAGATGTTGTTTTCCCTGTTGGATAATTATAATCAGCAAGCTTATAAATCAGATAACTTCCTTCTGACGCAATTGGCTCATCTATTCTAATCCATGCCTCTAATGTCATTGGCCCTTTTGGATTTAATAACCCAAAGTTTTGAGATCGACTCTTTTCTGTTGAGATATAAAACTCACCACTTGCAAATTTTGCTGCTTTACTAAAAATTGAAGGAGAAGCTGAAGAGGCACGCTGTCTTATCTCCTGCTGTTTTTGCGCTATAAAAACAGTAAGAGGGATTGCAGCAACAATAAATAAAAGAACAATTAAATTAATCGCTTTTGCGGATTTTAACAAAACCAAAAGTTCTTTAATTTTTTCAGGCATTAATTAAATAATATTATTATTTTGCTCTCTTTGTCAAGGAAAATTATTAAGTTATTTTAATAGTACTTTTGTGGGAAAAGGGGTAATGTTGGTTGGTGTTGGGAATATAAATGGTGTGGGAGTTAGAAAAGTAGAACTGCATGTTTGATAAAACTTCTGTATTAAACAATTATAATCTGCTGTGCCAACTATTCCATTTTTATCTATATCAGACGGAGCGCAGGATCTTCCATACCAATCTTTCTCTGTTGATTTTTTGCCCAGGCAGGCTATAAATCTTTGATAATCCATATCGTCCACTCTTCCGCTTTTATCTATATCCGCAGCGCATGCCGTACAGACAAAGGGAGTAGGAGTTGGAGTAGAAGTCGGTGGAGAAATAGCAGTTGGCGAGCTTGTCGGCTGACTACATTCAAATATTGATTCTCCGTATAAAGATCTGCCTTTATCTATAAAAGCATTAAAATCATACATTGCTTCCCACCAGTTTCTCATCTTCTGGCCTTGATAAACTATGCCATTATTGTAACCAGGCATATTTTGCATAAACCACTTATAGAACCCAAGCTCTGTGCATCCCCACCTTTCACAATTTGCATTCATATATGTAGTTTTAGAATCATCCGGATCCCACGTCTCACAATTAAACTCTCTATTATTTGTTAAATTATATATGTAACCCTGAGTCTGATGCTCTGTCCAGTTGGGAACGATATGTGAATTACCGCAGGAACTTCTCCATGTATTTCTATCAGGCGGATATTCTGGTCCGTATTCAGAAAAATTAAACCAGAAAGTATTCCTGTCCGAATAACCCATCTCATTTTCGATCTGGTGAATTCTGTTGTGAATATTATTTTCTATTCCTCCAGATGGCTGGTAGGTAAAGTTATAAAATACATATGAATTTTGGCAAACCGGCATTCTAAATTCCTGCGGCACAAATTCCTCTTTGGGAAGAGAATTGCTGATATCGCCGTATTTACTGGACATTCTCGATTCATCAGGAACTATTTTACTGGAATGATAACCGTAAATCCAAACCTCTTTAACCCCTCTATTATCTACATAATCACAAATATTTTGATCCCTTAATATTTTTCCATAGTTAACTCTGTAAGTTGTACCACTGGCAAAATCACCCCTAGGCATGGGTTCATAAAACTTTTTGTAATCTAAAATTGAATAATTAAGAGAACTGACAGCATTTGGATCTTTATATCCATGATATTTAGTTGCTTCGTTAATGTAAGGTATGGCTGTATCAATCTGCTGTTGAGTGCGTTGTTCCCAATCTTTTATTGTCAACTGTCCCCAGTTATTGCCTCCCCAATCGGTTTCTTCCTGATTTAAATAATCAGGTCTGTTAGGATCAGGCGGAAAATATGCCATAGCCAGTACGGGAACAGAGACAGGAACATTTTTGTTTATGCAAGCAGCTGTATTTGCCGAGGCTCTTTGGCGAGTTTCCTGCCTCTGTTGGGCAACAAAAACTGTAAGAGGCACTGCGGCGATAAGAAGAAGTAAGACAAATAAATTAATCGCTTTTGAATTTTTATGTGAAAGAATAAACTCTTTAACTTTTTGCAGCATTAATTAAATTTAGTTAAATCTTATTCCCTTTGTCAATAATATATTTATATTTAGATTCAGGCTTTGCAAAAACATATATTTTTTGATAATATCAAACCCTATACAAATCATATGGCAAAAATGGTTTTATTTGCGGTACTGGTAGTTATAGGTACAATAGCAATGATTATTGTTTCTAATCAAAATTTAGCAAAACCTAAAACAGAAACCTTGAATATTACAACAGGAGGTGTTTCTCCTATTCCGACAAATATTCTTCAAGACTCAACTGCTTTAACAACACCAATAAACACACCCGTTCCGGCAGATGATCCGGCAACGGTCGAAGCATCTATTTCCGGAGTTATTACAATTAAAACAACAAAGGGAGACATTGCTTTAACTCTTTTTAAGAAAGGCGCTCCAAAAACGGTTGAAAATTTCATAAAAAAAGCAAAAAGCGGGTTTTATAAAAACTTAACTTTTCATCGGGTGGAAGATTGGGTTATTCAGGGAGGAGATCCGTTAGGAAACGGGACAGGAGGCGGAAAAATGCAAACGGAATTAAATAATAAACCTTTTATTGTCGGGTCTTTGGGAGTGGCCCGTGGACAAGATATAAATGTTTCTAACGACGCTCAATTTTTTATTACTAAAAAAGAATCCTCCTGGCTTGACGGTCAATATACTAATTTTGGAATTGTTGAAAAAGGCATGGATGTGGTCGAAAAAATCCAAATCGGCGATAAAATCCTCGGAATAACTATTGAATAATCATATTTTAATTTATCATTCTAGATTAGAATTTGCAGACAGGGACACAAATTTGGGCGCAGAATTCCTTTTGGGCATTAGGATTATGTCTGCAGGGAGAAGTGCAATCTAAAAATTGTCCGTTCATAGTTTGACATTTGATACGATTTTCCTGAGTTAATCCCCCCAATTCACATTCATTATACTTTTCAAGCCATTTACCATTATTTTGTAAACATGACTCTTTCGCTATGCTTTTCTTCTCTAGTTTATCTTTATTTTGAAAAATATATATTAATGAAACAAGTAATAAAAATATCACCCCAAGAATTAAAAATTTCTTTAAGCTCATGAAATTATTATAGATTTAGTCTTTGAAGAAAACAAGCATAAATTATGCTTTACCATCTAAAGTGAGCGAAGGCACCGTTTACAAGACTCATTTTCTAATTCTGACTAATAATTTCTCAAAAGATATTGACATTCCCAGTTTATTTTATTACGATACGATTAGTCTAATGATTTAGATTATTAGATTAAATATGCCGCAAGTTTCTAGAAAGCCGCTTCCTAAAAATGTTGAAGAAAAAATATTTTCTGTTTTCTTTAAATCACTAGCTAGGCTCTCAAATCCTTCGGATATACAAAAATTCATTTTTGATCTGCTTGGGCCAGTTGAGCAAACCATGTTGGCAAAAAGACTAGCAATTGCGATATTATTAGCTAAAGGTTACAGATATGAAACGATCAAGGAAGTTTTAAGAGTATCTCAGGAAACAATAGCTCGTGTAAATTTATCCCTCAATTATGGAGGAGAGGGATATGGTATTGTTGTTAAAAAAGCTTTAAGAGATGAAAAATTAAATGAAATTTTTGAAAAAATAGAAGATGCAACAATAGCTATTTTACCTATGTCGTCAGTTAAAAAATCACTTATAAGAGAAAGAAAAGAGACCAGAAAACCTAAAACAGCTCTTGGATAAGTTTAGCTGATAAATTTTTCTATTTATATATAAAATATCAAATAAAAAGTTTAATATTGAAGTTATTTGGTCTAATGATTTAGATCATTAGATATTTGGAATAAATAATCTTTTCAAATGCTATAATCTAGTTATGAAGATAAAAATAGTCAACATTCTGAGTAAGAATTATAAATTAGCAGGAACGCTTTTTGTTCCAAACTCTTCGAATAATCTTCCTGCTGTTGTTTTTTATCATGGAATGGTCAGTCAAAAGTACGCCCCGATATAACAAAAGATTAAAGTTCTGGAAGAAAATGGAATAAAGAATATACTGGTTTGATGGTTAAGTGGTTTAAAAAAACCTTATAATTATTTTATAGCATTTACTTCAAAACCAGGACTTTGTGTTTGAAATATAACTCCAGATTTAATTCTGGCATCTTCACATAAAGGCAACCCTAGTTTACTTGATTCCCCATATACTCTAATTTCTCCTCTAAAAACAGAAAATTGTCCTGCATCAACTTCACTGGGTTCTTCTAATTTCTTTCTTCTGACATCTTCCAATACTCCCTCTTCTTCAGCCAGAGAATCATGTAAAGTAGAAATATCATCTGGCAGAGTTACAACCATCACGTCTCCCACCCTTATAAATTTTGAACAAAAATCACTTTCTGGTTGGGGACGTTCGTATTTAGGCATATTTCTTTACCACCTAAAATGCGCAAATGCTCTATTTGCTTCGGCCATTTTGAGGACTGTGTCGCGTTTTTTAATAGCTGCTCCCTGATTTTGCGAAGCTTCCATTAATTCTGCTGCCAATTTCTGATCCATTGTATGATAATCTTTGTTTGACCTAGCTCTTGCTGCTGTGATTAACCATCTTATTGCTAAAGATAGTTTTCTTTCTCCTCTAACTTCCTGCGGCACCTGATACGAAGCTCCTCCAACTCTCCTAGCCTTAACTTCTATTTTAGGACCTACTGCTTGAATTGCTTTTTCAAAAGTCTCGAGTGGATTTTGTCCTTTTTCCGAAATAATATTAAAAGCACCATAAAATACACTTTGAGCGGTTGTTTTTTTACCGTCTTTCATTAAACTGTTAATAAACTTTGTTACCAGTTTATTATTAAACATTTTGTCCGGCTCTGTTTTTCTTTTTTCTACCTTTTTATGTCTCATATAATTTTACATTGTTTCATTGCTACATTGCTCAATTGTCTATAACAATGTAGCAATAAGCGAGCATTAGCGAGCAACAATGAAGCAATACTAAGCTCTTAGATTAGACTATACTGCAGGAGTCCCCACTACTTTGGAAACAGTTGACCCCCCAGTCTTCTTTGTCCCGTATTTACTTCTTGATGATTTTCTTCCTTCCACCCCTAAAAGATCGAATTTCCCACGAACAATATGATACTTTACTCCCGGCAAATCCTTGACCCTTCCTCCTCTGACCAGAACAATGCCGTGTTCGGAAAGCGAGTGTCCGATTCCTTGAATATAAGCTGTTACTTCCATACGATTAGAGAGTTTTACTCTTGCAACTTTACGAAGAGCGGAATTTGGTTTTTTAGGAGTCATTGTTTTAACCAACGTTACAACGCCCCGTTTTTGAGGGGAAACAATATTTCTATACACTCTTTCTTTTGCGTTAAACAAACGTCTAAGCGCAGTTGAACGAGTCTTTTTAATTTTTTTATTTCTTCCTTTTTTAGATAATTGTGAAAGTGTAGGCATATTGCAGTGTATTATACCTCATCGGGCACTCTTCCTTCAACCGGAATAAGCCTCCCAATAATTACATTTTCTTTAAGCCCGATAAGTCTATCTTCTTTTCCTTCAAGCGCCGCTTCTGTTAGTACTTTTGTTGTTTCCTGGAAGGACGATGCGGACAGCCACGAATCGGAGAATAGCGCTGCTTTTGTTATTCCAAGAATTACCTGTCTTCCGGTTGCAGGTTCTCCGCCCTGAGAAATCATTTCGGCATTTATTTCTTCAAATCTTGTCTTACTAACAAAATCTCCGGGAATTAAGGAGGTGTCTCCTACCGTTTCTATAACAACTTTATCCGACATTTTTCTGGCAACTACCTCAAAATGTTTGTCATTAATGCTTATTCCTTGCGATTCGTATACTTCCTGCGCTTGTTTTATAATATAGCGCTGGGCTGCGGAAAGTCCCTCAACTTTTAACACCTCTTTGGGATCAAGATATCCTTGAGCAAAAGCTGTTCCGGCAGAAATTTCGTCCCCGTCAGCCACTTTTAGCTCAACCGCTAAAGGAACAAAATATTCTCTTTCTTCCACCGGCTCTATTCTTGTTGATCTAACTTTTATTCTGTGTCCTTCGTCTGTTGTTTCAATCTTAACCTTGCCTGTAATTTCCGAAATCGGCGAGAAATTTTTAGGAGTTCGCATTTCGAACAATTCTTCAACACGGGGAAGCCCCTGGGTAACGTCGGACATGACAACTCCTCCAAAATGTCTAACCCTCATTGTAAGCTGTGTTCCAGGTTCGCCTATTGATTGAGCGGCAACAACTCCGACCGGAACACCAAGTTCAACTTTTCTTCTCGTCGCAAAATCCCATCCGTAACAATTGCTGCAAATTCCATACGGAAGTTTACAGGTTAGAGGCGATCTGATTTCAACCTGCGTAATACCGTTTTTTGTAATTTCATGTGCCTTTTCTTCTGTTATCTCCTCGTCTTTTTTCAAAATTACTTTTCTTGTTTTCTTTGAAATAACATTAGATACCGTTAACCTTCCTATTATTCTGTCTGCAAAAGCTGCCAATCTATCTTCTTCACCATCTGTAATAATAATTCCTTCTGTTGTCCCGCAGTCTTCTTTCATGATAATTACATCGTGGGAAACATCAACAAGACGGCGTGTTAGATAACCGGCGTTCGCAGTTTTTAGAGCCGAATCTGTTAATCCTTTTCTTGAACCGCGGGCCGATGCAACGTATTCAAAAATAGATAATCCCTCTCTAAAGTTCGATTTAATCGGAAGCTCGACTATTTTACCCAATGGATCTAAAATAAGTCCTCTCATTGCGGAAAGCTGTTTTAACTGTTCTTTTCCTGCTCTTGCTCCTTCGGAATCAATAATAACTCTAATGGAATTTCGTTTCTTTAAATTGTCCCAGGTGAGATCGGCTATCGTATCTGTTGTTTCAAGCCAAACTTCATTGGACAAACGCTTTTTCTCATCGATTGTGATTAATCCTTTCTGATATTCGTCTTCTATTTTTGTAATTTTCTCTTCCGCTTTATTGATTAATTTGTCTTTTTGGGGAATCATTTCGTTGTCAAAAACAGAAACGCTAATGCCGGAAATTGTTGCGCCGTAAAAACCGAGAGATTTTATGCTGTCAATAAGTTGAACAACCTCATCTGACGTGCAAATACCTATTGCTTTTGTAATAATTCTTTTTATACCGGAGGCTTTAACAGCCTCGTTTATGAAATCAAGACTTTGCGGAATCCTTTCATTAAAAAGAATTCGGCCGCATGTCGTTTCTATTAATTTTACGTCTACACGAACCTTAATTGGTTCTCTAAGTTTTATTTTCCCGAGATTTAGAGCAAGAAGAGCCTCTTGTGAGTTGGTAAAATCTGGCACTATTTTTTTTATTATGTCTTCATCCATTGTTGTTAAATAGAATATACCTAGGGCCATTTCCTTATTTGGGAGAGTAATAGGACTTCCGTCAGCGGGCTTTAAAAGATTATGCGATGGCATCATAAGCTCAATTGCCTCTTCCTGAGCTTTGTTTGATAAAGGAACATGAACCGCCATTTGGTCTCCGTCGAAATCAGCATTGTAACCTGCACAGACGCATGGATGAAGACTTATTGCCGATCCTTCGATCAAAATCGGATAGAATGCCTGAATTCCAAGTTTATGAAGCGTTGGCGCACGGTTTAATAAAACAGGGTGATTTTTGGTAATTTCTTCCAAAATATCAAATACTTCAGGAGGTCTTTTTTCGATAAATCTTTTGGCAGATTTAATATTTGGCGCAAAACCGCGGACAATAACTTCTCTTAAAACAAACGGCTTAAACATTTCAAGCGCCATTTCTTTTGGAAGACCGCACTGGGAAAGTAAAAGATTCGGCCCGACAACAATTACGGAACGACCCGAATAATCAACTCTTTTCCCAAGTAAATTTTGTCTGAACCTTCCCTGTTTTCCTCTGAGCATGTCCGATAATGATCTTAAAGGAGACGCGATAACCTGACCGCTTCTTTGAGATACGTCTATTAAAGAATCAACGGATTCCTGAAGCATTCTTTTTTCATTCCTTAAAATTACCTCCGGAGCGCCAAGAGACATTAAGTGTTTTAATCTGTTGTTTCTGTTAATAACTCTTCTGTATAAGTCGTTTAAGTCCGATGTTGCAAAGCGTCCGCCTGCAAGCTGTACCATAGGTCGAAGATCCGGCGGAATAACAGGCAAAACAGTAAATACCATTGATTGCGGACTAACACCTGCCTTTCTCATCGATTCCAAAAGCCTAAGTCTTTTGACAATTTTTAGATATTTTGCACCGGTTGATTTATCCGCATCGGATCTTAAAGACGAAATAAGAGATGTTAAATCAATTTTCTCCAAAACTTCAAATAATGCTTCAGCTCCTGTTTTAATAGTGAAGAATACCGGAATATCATATTCTAAAACCTTAAAATACTCGTCTTCCGACAAAACGCTTCCCGTTTTAAGACTTTTAAGAAGTTTCACCAAAGCGCCCGCTATTTCGTCGAGTTTTTTGCTTTCCGCTTCAAAACGTTCTTTAAGTCTTGCAACTTTTTGTCTTTTAGATAATTCCAATTCTTCTAAAATAAGCTGTTTCTGTTCTTTACTGACTTTTGTTCCTTCCGCCTGTTTTTTCTTTTCCTTGATTTCGTTTTCCAGTTTCTCTTCTTCCGCTTTTTCTTCCTGCTTTTGAGTTTCTTTTCGTCTTTCGATATTTTCCTCAAGTGTTTTTAGGGCCTGTTTTTTCTTTTCTTCATCGGTATTTATTACAAAATAAGAAGCATAATAAATAACAGACTCCAGACTTTTTTGCGATATATCCAAAATAAGAGACAAGGGACTGGATGATCCTTTAAAAAACCAGACATGAGCAATAGGAGAAGCAAGATTAATATGGCCCATTCTTTCCCGTCTTACACGTGAAAGAGTTACCTCAACTCCGCATTTATCACAAATTATTCCTCTATATCTGATTCTTTTGTATTTTCCGCAGTAACACTCCCAATCTTTGGTCGGTCCAAAAATTCTTTCATCAAAAAGACCGTCTTTCTCCGGACGAAGAGTCCTATAATTTATAGTTTCCGGCTTTGTTACTTCTCCGTAAGACCAATTAAGAATATCTCCTTTCCCTGCAAGAAGTATTTTAAGAGATTTAAAATCAACTATAGTTACATCTTTCATTTTTTTATCCAAATTACTCATTTATTACTGCCTCCTTGGTGTCATTGTCCGTATTTATTTGATCCGGAACAACTACTTCCTCCACTCCTAACGATTGCTCCAGCTCTTTTGCTTCTTTTTCAACCTTCTCTTCCACTTTTATATTTTCGGGTGCTTCATTATACACGGTCGCTCCAACAGGAACAACATTAAGTCCGATTGCCTGAAGCTCTTTAATAAGAACCTTAAACGATTCGGGGACTTTTGGCGTTGGAATATCCGTTCCTTTAACTATTGCTTCAAATGCCTTGGATCTGCCAACTACATCATCCGATTTGATCGTTAACATTTCCTGGAGAATATAGCGTGCCCTATGCGCTTCTAATGCCCAAACCTCCATTTCGCCCAGTCTCTGTCCCCCCATTTGCGCTTTTCCTCCTAATGGCTGTTGTGTAACAAGAGAATACGGACCGGTTGATCTTGCATGAGTCTTATCCTCAACCATATGGATAAGCTTCATAACATACTCTATCCCAACAACAACCGGATTTTCATAAGGCTCTCCCGTTCTTCCGTCATAAAGCATTGCTTTTCCATCTTCGGAAAGGGAAGCTTTCTTAAGAGCATCTACTATTCTTTCTTCGCTTATGTGTTCAAAAGCAGGTGTTCCGACTTTCATATGTAATTTTTGCGCTGCAAGACCTAAATGCGCTTCCAAAAGCTGGCCTAAATTCATACGGGCAAGAACAGATATTGGAGAAATTACAATATCAACAGGAGTTCCGTCTTCAAGATAAGGCATGTCGGCAGCCGGTAATATCTTTGAAATAACTCCTTTATTTCCATGTCTACCTGCTAATTTATCTCCGACAACTACATGTCTAAACTGGGCAACTTCAACTATAATTTTTCTAAGAGTTCCAGCTTCCAACTCGTCTCCCTTTTTACGGTCTAATATTTGAACATTTATAACAGTACCGCGCTCTCCATGAGGCATTCTAAGAGATGTATCACGAACTTCTCTTGCCTGTTCTCCGAAAATTGCTCTAAGAAGTCTTTCTTCTGCCGTTAATTCCGTTTCTCCTTTTGGCGCAATTTTACCAACTAAAATATCAGATGGTCCAACTTCCGATCCAATAACAACAATTCCGTCTTCATCTAAATTTGCCAAGTCTTCTTCGGAAACGTTTGGAATATCTCTTGTTGTTTCTTCCGGCCCCAGTTTCGTTTCAACAACCGATGCATCATATCTTTCAATATGGATTGAAGACAAAATATCTTGTTTTACAAGTCTATCCGAAATAACAATAGCGTCTTCGTAACCTAATCCGTCAAATGAAGCATACGCGATAAGAAGATTTTGTCCAAGCGCCAGCTCTCCATCCTCTGCTGCCGGGCCATCGATTAAAATATCGCCTTTTTTAACTATGTCGCCCTGTTTCACTTTTACTATTTGAGTATAAGAAGTTGCTTGAGAAGTCCTTCTAAACGATTCTACGGGAAAAATTGATTTTTGACCGTTTCTTGCTTCTAACGTTACAGCCTGAGCATCTGCCGCTGTTATTTTGCCATCCGATGGCGCTTTTACAACTCGACCCATAACTTCGGCTATATTTTTTTCCATACCTGTTCCGACAATAGGACTCGCGGGCTTGACTAAAGGTACTGCCTGACATTGCATGTGAGTTCCCATAAGAGCTCTATTTGCTTCGTCATGGTTTACAAACGGAATAAGAGATGCCGCCGACCCCACAACCTGTCTGGGTGTAACATCTATATAATCTATCTTTTCTTTCTCCACTTCCAAAAACTCTCCGTTGTAACGTGCCGGCACGCGGTCTTCCAGTATGATACCTTTGTCCGAAAGAGATATTTCCGCGTGTGTAATGTAATGCTTTTGTTCATCGTCGGCAGAAAGATAAACAATCTCATCCGTCACTAAAACATCTGTCTTTTTGCCTTTTTGCGCTTTTTTGACTTTTCTGTAAGGCGCTTCCAAAAATCCGTACTCGTTAACTCTTGAGTATAGAGCCATGTATGTTACCAAACCGATATTTGGCCCCTCGGGAGATCTGATTGGACAAATTCTGCTGTACTGGGAACTATTAATATCTCTTATCGAAAAAGCCGCTCTTTCTCTGGAAATGCCGCCTGTTCCCATAACGGTTAAGCGGTTTAAATTATCAATTTCGGATAGCGGGTTTGTCTGATCAAGAATTGTTGAAAGTTGGGATGTTCGGAAGAATTCATTGATTGAGGCCATTATTGGACGTGCATTAATAAGATTTGAAACAGAAACCTCCGTATCTGCCTGAATAAGACTCATTCTTTCTTTAATCGATCGCTCGAGTCTTAAAACTCCAACCCTAAAAGCAATCGTCGCGACTAACTCTCCAACACAGCGGACGCGTCTGTTGGCAAGACTGTCTATATCGTCTACATTTCCTGTTCCCTGAGAAAGCATTATTAAATAAGCAATAGTTGCGACAATATCATCAATTGTTAAAACCTGCTCTTCGAAAGGCTTGAAGCCGGGAATTTCATTAAGTTTTTTATTTATTTTATATCTGCCGACTCTTCCTAAATCATAACGCCTGTTGTTAAAGAATAAACCGTTAAAATTTTCTCTGATTTTCTCCAGAACAATTGGTTCTCCCGGGTGCATTTTTTTAAATATTTCAATTAACGCCTCTGTTTCATTTTGCGTTTCATCTTTTCCAACCGTATTCTTAATAAAAAAGTCTTTATCTAAAGACTCTATACCTTGAAATTTCTCCTTTATTTGATCTTCCGATGAGAGGCCGATCGCTCTAAGAAATGTTGTTGCTAAAAACTTTCTTCTTCTGTCTATTTTCACCGTGATCGTATCGTGTCTGGTTGTTAGAAACTCAAGCCAGGATCCATGAATTGGTCTTATCTCGGCGCAGTAGAGCAGTTTACCGGTAACAGGATCCGGTATTGCTGTAAAAAATACGCCGGGGGATCTAACAAGCTGATTAACAACCGCGCGTTCAATACCGTTAACAATAAACGTTCCTCTGTCTGTCATTTGAGGAATATCGCCTAAAAATACTTCTTGTGTTTGAGTTTTTCCGGTCTTTTTATTGGTTAAAGTTGCTTTAACATACAAAGGAGCATCAAATGTTACTCCTTTTGTTAATGCAACTTGTGGGGTAGTAATTGATTTTCCAAACCGATAATCATTTAAAGCAAGACTCCAGTTTTTTTCTGTAAAATCATCAATAGGAGATATTTCACGCAAAATCTCGCCGATTGCGGTGTCTTGAAACCATTTATATGATTCTTTTTGAACCGCTAGCAAATCGAGCTTTGGAAGTGTTTTGTAAGTTTTTCCCCAATTTTGCCGAGCTATTCTTTGATCTTTGTCAATTTTTCGCATTTGAAAATAAGTTCAGTAGGAAACTCGAGATGCCCGTTTTACAACAAAAAAAATAACAGGTGCATCACCCTTACCAATTTTGTTTCTTGGAATATTAGGTTTATACCATGCCAAATATTTTGTGTCAATACCCTATAGTAAAGAGGCTGTTCCCTTGATTTTGTATTAATCTAATGGTAATATTAATATATGTCTGAAGGCGAAAACCCCAATCCAATAAACGAAAAACAACTAAGAGAGCAATCTAGGCATCATATTTCACATAAGAAAACACGTGGCGTATTTGGTTGGCGAGCACCTCATCCTCTTGGCGCCGATTTTTTAGATAAGTTAGGGCTATTGGATAAACCAGGAGAAAAAAAGCAATCTCCTCCCCCGAAAGAAAAGAAAGAATCCTCAACTACAACATAACGGGTAGTAATCTATAAATTAATCGCTTATGAGTCTGAAGAGAGGTTTTTCTTTTCCCGTTGCGCATCCGGCTCAGAGTCTATATCTTCAATTATACCTTCACCGCTCTCTATCGAGTCGAGTGCATCTATGAGTTCTTGGGTGATGGGGTTTGGACCGGAATGGCCAAAGGGAACACGTACCATTCGTCCATTAGGTGTTTTCCAGCTTGCGCGAAAACCGGATCCAGAGGGGCTCGACTTCGACTCTTCAGGTGGAGAAGGTTCTACCGATGTGGTATTTTCGTGCGGTAACCCCGTGGGGCGAGCTTCGCTACCTTTTGGTTTTAAATCCTTAGATTTTAATGCTTTTGATTCCGAAATTTTTTCACCTTCAGACATATTAAAAATCCTTCTATACTATAGATAACATTGACATGTGTTACCGTCAAGAATACAAAAAATTAATGGAGTCAAAAGTTATTTAAAATGATAAATCGGCCTCACATCTCGACTCACGATCGTTAACTTTTTTGATAAGCTAATTTATCCTTTGCTCATTTAACTAAAGAAAGCGACCGCAGTGGATAGTTAAATGCTGTTCAATGATTTTGAACTATAAGCAAATTCGTGCGCTATCCCCGCGGGTTGAGCCTTAAAGGGAATACCTCTCTAAAATCAGAGAATATGCTATAATCAAACGAGGGGAAAACTATGACAGAAAATACTTTTGAAATTAAAAACGAAATCAATAAAAATTTAGGCTTTCTTGAAAAGGAATATCATGTTAAAAATATTGGTATATTTGGATCTTTTGCGAGAGGAGACAACAAAAAAACCAGCGACATAGATATCCTTGTTGAATTTTCAGAGCCAGTAGGTTTTTTTAAGTTCCTGGAACTGGAAGAATTTTTAAGTAAAATTCTTCATAGAAAAGTTGACCTTACGACAAAGAAAGCACTTAAAGAAATAATTAAAGAAGAAATTTTAAAAGAGACTGTATATGTCTAAAAGAAATGTCGAGCTATACATTGAAGATATTTTAAATTCTATTGAGAAAATAGAAAAATATACAAAACATACTACTTTTGAAAAATTCAGCATAGATGAAAAAACCATAGACGCTGTTATTAGAAATTTAGAAGTCATCGGAGAAGCCGCAAAAAATATACCCAAAAAAACTTTTGCAAAATATAAAGACATTCCTTGGAAGAAAATAATTGGTATGAGAAATAAAGTAATCCATGAATATTTCGGTGTTGACACGGAAATTCTATGGAAGACCGTTAAAGAAGATCTTTCAAAATTGAAAGGCGAAATTCAAAGCTTAAACCAAGAAAACAAAAATAAATAATATGTACGATATTGTAATTATTGGATCTGGTCCTGCAGGACTAACCTCTTCTATTTATGCTTCATGTTTTCGTTTAAACCATATGATAATTGGCGCGT